>FTHA01000680.1_pt1 | contig 31703 bp, 29 predicted proteins | sample 1640771 | NCBI WGS metagenome assembly FTHA01 (sample SAMEA3914789, study PRJEB12502) | metagenome | biome: forest; material: soil | place: Canada | collected 2011-07-03 | depth 0.3 m | reverse complement strand
CAACGCCGATCTGTCGCGACCGATGGCGGAATTTTCCGGCGGCTGGCGGATGCGGGTGGCGCTGGCGGCCGCCCTGTTCGCCGAGCCGGATGTGCTGCTGCTGGACGAGCCGACCAACTACCTCGACCTGGAAGGCGCCCTGTGGCTGGAGGCGCGGCTGCGCAAGTACCCGCACACCGCCATGGTCATCAGCCACGACCGCGAACTGCTGAACCGGTCGATGGACCACATCCTGCACCTGCACGACGGCAAGCTCGACCTTTACACGGGCGGTTATGACGCGTTCGAGCGCCTGCGCGCCGAGCGGCAGCGCCTGCAGGCGGCGAACCAGGCCAAGGTGGAAGCGCAGCGGGCCCACATGCAGGCCTTCGTCGATCGCTTCCGGGCCAAGGCGAGCAAGGCCCGCCAGGCCCAGTCGCGGATGAAGATGCTGGCCAAGCTGCCGCCGGTGACCGCCGTGGGGTCGGAACGGACCGCGCCGTTCATCCTGCCCTCTCCCGAGCGTCCCCTGGCGCCGCCGCTGATCCACCTGGAGGACGCGTCGGTGGGCTATGGAGGGCCGCCGATCCTGCGCGGCCTGAACCTGCGCCTGGACCTGGACGACCGGATCGGCCTGCTGGGCGTCAACGGCGCGGGCAAGTCGACCTTCGCCAAGCTGATCGCCGGCGCCCTGACGATCGAGCACGGTCATATGCACCGCGACCGGCGGTTGCGCGCCGGTTGGTTCCACCAGCACCAGATCGAGGCCCTGGACCCGGACGACACGCCCCTGGCGATCGTCCGCCGGAACCTGCCCCACGCCACCGAGGCCCAGCGGCGCTCGCGCCTGGCCCAATTCGGCCTGGGCGTGGAGAAGGCCGAGACCACCGTCGCCAACCTCTCGGGGGGCGAGCGCGCAAGGCTGCTGCTGAACCTGGTCGCCATGGAGGCGCCGCACCTGCTAATCCTCGACGAGCCCACCAACCACCTCGATATCGACAGCCGGCGCGCCCTGCTCGATGCGCTCAACGACTACGAGGGCGCCGTGGTGCTGATCACCCACGACCGTTCGCTGATCGAGATGGTGGCGGACCGTCTGTGGCTGACCGCGGACGGGACCATCAAGCCGTTCGACGGCGACATGGACGACTATGCCCGCCACGTCCTGGACCGCTCCCGCGCCGCGGCCCGCTCGGCGACCGCGGCGAGCGCGGCGCCGGCCGCCGAACCGGAACCGCCGCCCCCGCCCCGGAAGGCCAAGGTTCCCACCGGGACAGCGCGGCGGCGGGCTGAATCCGCCGAAGCGGCCCTGGCGCGGGCCGGCAAGCTTCTGGCGGAGATCGACGCGGCCCTGACTGACCCCGCGATCTTCCGGCGCGAACCTTCAAAGGCCGCCGATCTGGGCCGCCGCCGCGACCAGGCCCGCGAGGCCCTGGCCGCCGCCGAGGCGGAGTGGCTGGAAGCGGCCGAAGCCTACGAGACCGTGCGGGCGGAATAGTGACTTCTGAATCTTCCCCTTTGGGGGAAGTCCGGCTGAAGGCCGGGAAGGGGGCTCGTAGAGCTCGGCGCACGCCAGTCCCCTACGCCTGCTTCTCCCAGCGGCCCTCGGCGCTCTGGCGCCAGTAGGACAGGGAATGGCCCTCGGCCTTCAAAGCGGACCAGCGGCGGCGGGCGGCGGTGACGGTCTGCTCGTCGCGTCCGTCGAACAGGATCAGGCAGCGCTCATAGCCCTCGAGCGGGCCGGGCTCGGCGTCGTCGAGCAGGAACAGCGCCTGGGCGCCATTGTCATTGTCGCCCGACATGCTGAGCAGCACGGGTTGCCGCTGGGCCTGGGGCTCATCGGCCACGCCGTGGGGCAGGAAGGCGTCGTCGCGGAAGCTCCAGAGCCAGCCGTCGAGGTGATCAATACGGTCCCGCTCCGGCGAGCGGACCAGAGCCTTCCACCCGCGCGCCAGGGTCTTTTGCAGAAGATCGGGCAGGGCCTGGTCCAGCGCCGTGCGCTCCAGGTGGTAGAACCAGACCTCGCAGGGCTGGCCCATCAGGCGGGCTTGTCCTCATAGACGTCGGCGACCAGCCGGTTGAGCAGACGCACGCCATAGCCCGTGGCGCCGTCGGGGATCGTCGGAACCGTGGAGGGCTTCTTCCAGGCGACCGGAGCGATGTCCAGGTGCGCCCAGGGCGAGCCGTCGACGAACCGCTGGATGAACAGGGCGGCGGTGATCGAGCCCGCCGGCCGGCCCCCGGTGTTCTTCACGTCGGCCGCCATGCTGTCGATTTGCTTCTCGTAGCCGGCGTGTAGCGGCATGCGCCAGAGGTTCTCCCCCTCGGCGGCAGAGGCGGCCAGCAGATCTGCAGCCAGTGTGTCGTTGTTGGAGAATAGGCCGGCGAAGTCGTGGCCGAGGGCGATGATCATCGCGCCGGTCAGCGTCGCCAGGTCGACCATCGCCTTGGGCTTGAAGCGCGTGCGGCAGTACCAGAGCGCGTCAGCCAGGACGAGGCGGCCCTCTGCGTCGGTGTTGATCACCTCGATGGTCTGACCGGACATGGAGGTCAGGATATCGCCCGGGCGAATGGCGTTCCCGTCCGGCATGTTCTCCACCAGGCCGAGAATCCCGACGGCGTTGACCTTGGCCTTACGGCCCGCGAGGGCGTGCATGACGCCGGCCACCGCGGCCGCGCCGCCCATGTCCCACTTCATGTCCTCCATGCCGTCGGCGGGCTTGATGGAGATGCCGCCCGTGTCGAAGCAGACTCCCTTGCCCACAAAGGCGATCGGCGCGACGTCTGGATCTGCGGCGCCCTTCCAGATCATCACGGCCAGTTGGCTCTCGCGGGCGCTGCCCTGCCCCACCCCCAGCAGGGAACCCATGCCGAGCTCGGTCATCTCGGCCTCGCCCAGGATCTCGACCTCCAGGCCCAGCGGCTCGAGCATCTTCACGCGATGCGCGAACTCTTCGGGATAAAGCACATTCGCCGGCTCGGAAACCAGGTCGCGCGCGAACACGATGGCGTCGGCCAACGCCGAGAGCGGCGCGAAGTCAGCGACCGCCGCCTCCGGATCGGCGCAGGCGATCCGCGCCTCCTTCACCGAGGGCTTCTTCTCCGGCTTCTCCTTGGTGAGGTAGCGGTCGAAGCGGTAGGCGGCGAGCCTGACCCCGAAGGCCGCCTGCGCAGCCTGCTCGCTGGTCAGATCGGCCAGCTTCAGCTCCAGGGACGTGGCGCCCGAAACTTTGACCGCCTGGAATGCAGCGGCGCCCAGGGTCTCGGCGGCCAGGGCGTCGAAACTTTCACGTGGCCCTGCGCCGATCAGCAGGACCCGGGCCGCTTCCACGCCGTGGGGCGCCGGAATGTCCAGGATCTGTCCCTTGGCGCCGGCGAACCGGCCTCCCGCCAGGGCCCGGGAAATAGCGCCCGCGGTTGCGGCATCGATGGCGTCAGCCGCCGCGCTAAGCACCTGGCCGTCAAATACGGGGGCGGCGATCGCAGCGGCAGCGTCGGCCTGAACCGGGCCGGAAGAGACAAACTCGATATCCATGCGTTCTCCTGGAACCCGTTCGGGGTCATATCAAGTGGAAAGCGGGTTCTCTGCGGGCTGGTTGTCGCGCTTGCTTTCCGACGTGTAGAACATGACGCGCCCGGGCGGGGGCTGCAACGGCGACCAGCGGCCCCATGAAGCTCATCGAACGCTATCTGTTCCGCCAGATCCTGGTCCCCACCCTCCTGGCGCTGGCCGCCCTGACTGCGGTGGCGTTCCTCAGTCAGAGTCTCAGTGCGCTCGACCTGATCGTCGACCAGCGCCAGAGCTTCCTGGTCTTTCTCAAGGCGACCATGCTGGCCCTGCCCCAGCTGATCAGCGTGATCCTGCCCGTGGCGGTGTTCGTGGCGGCTGTCCTGGCGCTCAACCGACTGCACATCGAGCATGAGATCGTCATCTGCTTCGCCGGAGGCATGAGTCGCTGGAACGTGATCTCGCCGGCGATGCGCGTGGCGGCCGGAGCGGCGCTGGCGTCCCTGGTGCTGAACCTATGGCTTGCGCCGCCGGCGTCCCAGGCCTTGCGCGAGGAGATCTTCCGCGCACGGGCGGACCTGGCCGCGAGCCTGGTCCAGCCAGGACAGTTCACCCAGCCGGCTCCGGGGCTCACCGTCTACGCCCAGAGCGCCAGCCCCGACGGGGGGCTGACGAACCTGTTCGTCCACCAGCAGCGGGACAAGGGCTCGACCACCTTCAACGCCCGCTCCGGCCAGATCACCAAGCGCAACGGCGAGCCGGTGCTGATCATGCGCCATGGCTCCAGCCAGGAGTTCAGCAGCGCCGGCGTGCTCAATTTCCTTTCTTTCGACGAGTACAGCCTGGACCTGTCGGCTTTCCTCAAGCAGGACGAGGCGGTCCATTTCAAGACCAGCGACCGGTATTTGCACGAGCTGGCCTTCCCCGACCTGACCCAGGCCTGGGAGCAGCAGTACCAGGGCAAGCTAATGGCCGAGGCACACTCGCGGATCGCGTCTCCGCTCTACAACATCGCCTTCATGGCCATCGCCCTGGCGGCGGTGATCGGCGGCCCTTTCAGCCGGCTGGGGTACTCCAGCAGGATCGCCACAGCGGCGGGGGCGGCGGCCCTTGCCCGGATAACCGGCTTCACCGTCCAGGCCCTGGCCATCCATACAAGCTGGCTCAACCTGCTGCAGTATCTGGTCCCGCTGGGCGTGACGGCCCTGGCGCTCGGCCTGGTGTTCAAGGGAGGGATCCGGCGCGCCGGACGCCGTCGGCCCGCGTTGCTGGAGGCCCTGGCGGGCGCGCGCGCATGAGGCTTCGCCTCGGCTACATCGAACGCTACATCCTGGTTCACGCCCTGATCGGCATCGGCGCGGCAGCCGCCCTGCTGGGCGCCGTGGTGGTGCTGATCAACTTCATCGACCTGTCCCGCAGCCTGGGCGGCCGCGCCGAACTCGGATTCGCGACCGAGCTGGGGCTGACCCTGCTGAAATCGCCGGCCGTGATCCTGCAGCTGCTGCCGTTCGTCTTCCTGTTCGGCGTTCTCGCCGCATTCATGGACATGAACCGGCGCAACGAGCTGATCGCCATCCGCGCCGCGGGCGTCTCGGCCTGGCGTTTCATCCTTCCCGCCGCCGCCGCCGCCTTTGTGCTGGGCGTCGCCGCCATGGTGGTGCTGAACCCGCTGGCGGCCGGCATGAACGGGCTGTTCGAGGCCACGCGCGCGTCTCTCACGCCACAGGAGACCTCGCGTGCGCGCCACATCTGGCTGCGTCAGGGCGACGCCCGGACCCAGGTGGTGATCGGGGCTGGCTCGCGGACCGGCGCGGGCGGGGTAGTGCTGAAGGACGTCTCCCTCTTCGTCTACACTGTCGACGAAGGCGGCTCACCGGTCTTTTCGCGGCGGATCGAGGCGAGCGAAGCGCGGCTGATGAAGGGCTACTGGCTCCTCAAGAACGCGCGTGACGCCACCCCGGGGGCCAGGGCCCTGCATTACGACGCCCTGTCGATCCCGACCAACCTGGACGATCGGACCGCCCTGGAACGCTACGCCTCGCCGCAGTCGATGTCGTTCTGGACCCTGCCTCGGGCGATCTCGCGGATCGAGGAGGCAGGCTTTTCGGCGGTGGCCTATCGGCTGAGGCTGCAGCAGCTCCTCGCCGCACCGCTACTGTTCACCGCCATGTCGATTCTGGCAGCCTCCTTTTCGCTCAAGCTTGCTCGGCTGGGCGGACTGGCCATGCTTGCGGGCGCCGGGGTGGCCAGCGGATTCCTGATCTTCTTCTTCGATGAACTGTGTGCATCCCTGGCGAAGGCCGATGTGGCCTCCCCGATCGCTGCCGCTTGGATTCCGCCGATTCTCGCGCTTCTGTCGGCTTTCACCCTGCTCTTCTATACCGAAGACGGGTAAGAGGTGCGCCGGTCGCTCGCTGGCGAAGGATGGATTGCGTTGATCGCTGACGGGCGGGCCACGGGGACGGGAAGGCTGCTGACGTGCCTGCTGGTCGGCGGCGCTGTCTGTGCCCTCCTCTCCTCGCCAGTGCGGGCCCAGTCCGAGCCAGCCCCGTCCGAGCCGGCCCAATCCGAGCCTGCGAAGGCCTCGGCGGCCTCCGACAGGGCCGTCGCGACCGCTGACGGCCTTGATCAGAAGAGCTTCTACCTCGAGGCCGATTCCGTCGCACAGGACGACGAGAACAAGATCGTCACCGCCGAGGGCCACGTCGAGGTGCGCTATCGCGGCCGCACGCTGCGAGCCCAGACGCTGATCTACAACTCCGCGACTGGCGCTGTGACCGCCAAGGGCGACGTCGTGATCGTCAATCCGGACGGGACCGCGGAGTTTGCTCGCGAAGTGGCGCTGGACGACGACCTGAAGACCGGCGTCGCGCTCGGGTTCTCGGCGCGGCTGAAGGGCAATGTGAAGATCGCCGCCGATTCGGTGATCCGGCGCAGTGAGGACGTCAGCGAGCTGAATCGGGCGATCTACACGCCCTGCGAGATTTGCGCGGAGAACGGCAAGCCCAAGCAGCCGACTTGGTCGATCCAGGCCTCCCGGGTGATCCAGGACACCGCTCACCACATCATCTACTACCGCAACGCCGTGATCAAAGTGCTGGGCGTGCCGGTGCTGCTGGCGCCGATCTTCTGGACCCCCGACGCAGAATCCCACGCCCAGTCGGGCTTTCTCGCCCCCAAGATCCAGGTCTCGCGCCGCCGCGGGGTCTATTGGGAACAGCCCTACCTGTTCGTGATCGACCCTTCGATGGACCTGAAGGTCAGCCCGATCATCAACAGCAAGGTCAACCCGTTCCTGAACCTGGAGTGGCGCAAGCGATTCTACTCGGGCTACATCGACGCCCGGTTCGGCTACACCTACGATCGCGAGTTCGACAATTCGGGCGATCCGCTGCCCGGTTCCGATCTCACCTCACGCAGCTATGTGCTGGCCAGCGGAGCTTTCCAGATCGACAGCCACTGGAGCGCGGGCTTCGGCGCCGAGCGCGTCACCGACGACCTGTTGTTCGACCGCTACGATATCCAGGGCGTCTACGACCGGCGCGGCCTGTTCGAAACCGACTCGCGCCGGCTGCTGTCCCAGCTGTTCGTCGTGCGCCAGGACCAGCAATCCTACCTTTCGATCTCGGCCCTCAACTTCCAGGGCCTGAGGATCGGCGACCTCAACGCCGCCATGCCAGTGGTTGCGCCCCTGATCGAGGCCCGTTGGGAGCCGGAGACGCCGATCCTGGGCGGCCGGTTGAGGTTCGTGGGCTCCGGCGTAGTGCTCGAGCGCAAGGTCGACCCGAATGATCCGACCCTCGCGGGAGTCGATAGCCGCCGCGGGACGGTCCAGGCCGACTGGCGAGGCTCCATCACCCTGCACAACGGGATCCGGATCGAACCGTTCGGTTCCGGCCGTTTCGATCTCTACAGCGTGTCGGACTTCGGGCCGACCCTCAGCTCCAAGACCACCAGCCGCGGAATCGCCTCCGCCGGCGTGGACGTCAGCTACCCGCTGATCCGCCAGTCGGGCGACACGACGATCGTGCTGGAGCCCCTTGTCGAGGGCATCTTGTCGCAGAACGCCACTCCCGACCCGTCCATACCCAACCAGGACAGCGCGGACTTCGTGTTCGACGAAACCAACCTGTTCGATCCCAACCGTGCCCCGGGCTTCGATGTCTACGACAGCGGCATCCGGCTCAACGCCGGCGGTCGCGCGACCGTGAGCTGGGGCGACGGTCGCCAGCTGCGCGCCTTCGTCGGTCGTAGCTTCCGCGCCGACCCCGACCGCACGCTGCCCTTGCCCAGCGGATATTCGGACCGTTCCTCTGACTGGATCCTGGCCGCTTCGGCCACGCCCTTCAGAGGCATTACGGTCTACAGCCGCACCCTCCTGGACGGTTCGAGCGGCGCACTCCGCCGCCAGGAAGCTGGCGTCGACATGCTGATCGGCCGGGTGCAGGGATACGCCCGCTACCTGCGCGACTACACCGATCCCACCGGTTCGCGCGAGGTCGCCGAGGCCGCCGCCGACGTCTTCGTCACCAAGCACTGGGGCCTGGTCGTCTATGGCGCACGTGATCTGCAGAAGGACTTCTGGGCTCGCCGCGACATCGGCGTGGTCTACCAGGACGACTGCACACGGGTTGAGCTGGTGTATCACCGCGAAGAAGCTTTCACCCGCCTCGGCGGACCCTCGGACTCTGTGCAGCTGCGCCTAACGCTCGCCACACTGGGGGAACAGAGGTACAGGGACCAAAATCGGCGCTGAACACGACGCCGGAGGAGAAGGACTTGCATCACCAATGAGTGGGGCGCGTTGCGTGAGAGCGTTCGCGACGGCGGGTTTCCTCGCCTTCGCCGTTGGGCTGTGGGCGGCTCCCGAGGTCGCCGGCGCCCAGGCCGACGCGGGCCCGTCGATCAACGTCGGCGCGCCGGCTCAATCCGCCGACCAGCCGCCGGCCGTGAGCGTCAATGCGCCCACGCCAACCGTCGCGACGCAGGCAGCGCCCAAGATCAGCGGCGGCGTCGCCGCCCTGGTGAACGACGACGTCATCTCCACCTATGATCTGCGCCAGCGGGCTTTGCTCTACCTGGTGACCACCGGCACACAGCCGACCCAGGACAACCTGCCGCAAATCCAGCAGGAAGCCCTGCGTTCGCTGATCGACGAGCACCTGGAGATGCAGGAGCTGCGCCGGATGGAGAAGGCGCAGAAGTTCGACATCGTCGCCGATGAGGACGAGGTCGGCAAATCGCTGCAGCAGATCGTCAGCGAGAACAACTCCAGCATCGCCGAGCTGCAGCGCCAGTTCTCCCGGGTCGGGTTGGATGTCCAGACCCTGAAGGACCAGATCCGGGTCCAGATTAGCTGGCAGCGGATGATCAACGGCCGCTACGGCTCGCGGGTGCGGGTCGGCGACAACCAGGTCAACATGGCGCTGCAGAAGCTGAAGGCCAGCGCCAACAAGCCGCAGTTCCTGGTCAGCGAGATCTTCATCGACGCCTCCAGGGCCGGGGGGATCCAGGAGGCGGTGAGCGGCGCCGACCAGCTGATCACCCAGATCCAGGGCGGCGCGCCTTTCGGTCCGGTGGCGCGGCAGTTCTCCAGCGCTCCCACCGCCGCCTCCGGGGGCGACATGGGCTGGATCGCCGCGGCCGAGCTGCAGCCCGAGCTCGCCCGCGCCCTGGAACAGATGCGCCCCGGTCAGCTTTCCGAGCCGATCCAGGTCAGCGACGGCGTCTATGTCCTGCAGCTTCGCGACAAGCGCTCAGGCACGGCTGGCACCACTGTCAGTCTGAAACAGGCGGCCGTGCGCCTGGCCTCAGACGCCCCGCAGGATCAGCTCGACGCCGCCGCCAAGTCGCTGGAGGCGGTCCGCGCCACGGGCGCGACCTGCGCCGACCTCGAGGCCAGGGCCGCGGCGGTTCCCGGCGTAGTGGCCGGCGATCTCGGGCAGTCCGATGTCAGCGACCTGGCCCCTGACTTCAAGACCGCGCAGGATGGCTTGGGCGTGAACCAGTTCAGCCAGCCGGTCCGTACCTCGGTGGGCCTGCACCTGATCATGGTCTGCGACCGGCACGAGACCAAGACGCCGACGCCGACCAAGCAGGAGGTCGAGAACCGCCTCTACAACGAACAGCTGGCGATGCTGGCCCGCCGCTACCTGCGCGATCTCAGGAACTCGGCGACGATCGACACGCCGTGAGATCGGCCACGCTCGCGGTGACGATGGGCGATCCGGCTGGGATCGGTCCGGAGATCATCGTCAAGGCGTGGGCCGCGCTCCGCAACGAGGGCCCGCCGTTCCTGGTGGTCGGTGACCACGACCTGCTCGGGTCAGCCGGCGCGGGCGCGCTGAGACGTGTCGCCTCACCCGATGATGCAGCCGCCGTGTTCGCCGACGCTCTGCCGGTGCTCGACATTCCTATCTCTGCGCCCGTTGTGTCAGGCCGCCCCTCCGCCGCTCACGCCGGCGCGGTGATCCGCTGGATCGAGACTGGAGCCGGGATGGCGCTCTCCGGCTCTGTCGCCGCCCTTGTGACCGCGCCGATCGCCAAGGCGCCGCTTTACGAGGCTGGCTTCGCCTTCCCTGGCCACACCGAGTTCCTGGGCGAACTCACTCGCGTGCGAGACCAGCCGCCGCCGCACGGTCCGGTGATGATGCTGGCCGCGCCGGGTCTACGCGCGGTCCTGGCCACCATTCACGAGCCCATGGCCGGCGTCCCCGGTCTGCTCTCGGCCCGAAGGATTGTCGAGACGGCGATGGTCACCGATCGGGCGCTGAGGACAGACTTCGGCATTGCTCATCCGCGCCTGGCCGTGGCGGCCTACAACCCGCACGCGGGTGAAGACGGGGCGTTGGGCCGCGAGGAGATCGAGATCATCCGTCCCGCTTGCGCCGAGCTGCGAGCCCTGGGCGTCGACTGCAGCGACCCCAAGCCGGCGGACACGCTGTTCCATCCGGCCGCCCGGGAGCGCTACGACGCGGTGGTCTGCATGTATCACGACCAGGCGCTGATCCCGGTCAAGATGCTCGACTTCTGGGGCGGGGTGAACATCACGCTCGGCCTTCCCATCGTCCGCACCTCTCCCGACCATGGCGTGGGCTATGACATCGCCGGACGCGGCCAGGCGCGCGCCGACAGCATGATCGCAGCCCTGCGCATGGCGGCAGGGATCGCCGCACGGCGCGCCCAGGGCGCATGAACATCGAGGGACTGCCGCCGCTTCGCGAGGTGCTCACGGCGCACGGCCTGACGGCTGACAAGGGCTTTGGCCAGCACTTCCTGCTCGACCTCAACGTCACCCGCAAGATCGCGCGCCTTGCCGGCCCCCTGGAGGGCCATGCGGTGATCGAGGTTGGACCGGGCCCCGGTGGCCTCACCCGGGCGCTGCTTGAGGCCGGGGCGAAGGTGATCGCCGTGGAGATGGACCGTCGGTTCACCCCGCTCCTGGAAGAGCTGTCCCAGGCGGCCGGCGATCGCCTCGTTGTGGTGGCGGCCGACGCGCTCAAGGTCGACGAGGCGGCTCTGCTGGTGGAGCATGCGCCCGGCATGCCGGCCCATGTCGTCTCCAACCTGCCCTACAACATCAGCGTCCCTTTGCTGGTCAAATGGCTGCGGCAGGCGCCAGCCTATGAGGCGATGACACTGATGTTCCAGAAAGAGGTCGCCGGGCGGATCGTCGCAATGCCGGGCAGCAGCGCTTACGGTCGCCTCAGCGTCATCGCCCAGGCGATCAGCGAGGCGGAGGCGGTCATGAGCCTGCCCGCCCGCGCCTTCACCCCTCCGCCCAAGGTGGAGTCCGCCGTCGTCCGCCTGACTCCGCGCGGCGCGCTGCCGTCGAGGGTCGAGCTGGACGCTCTGGAGCGCGTCACCCAGGCCGCCTTCGGCCAGCGCCGCAAGATGCTCCGCTCAAGCCTCAAGGCCTTGGGCGCCGAGGCGCTCTGCGAGGCGGCGGGCGTGGCGCCGGACCGCCGCGCAGAGGTCGTGCCCGTCGAGGGGTTTCTGGCGATGGCGCGGTTTCTCGCGGACCCGGCGTAGCTAGAGGATCGCCAGACCGGGCTCGGGGAACAGCAGCGGACGGGTGACGACGGCCGGTTTCGACTCCAGCTTCTTGTGCAGGTCGAACTCACCGTACTTGAGCTGCGCGCTCACGGTGCACTCACCTGCCTCGATAGCGGTGATGTGGCCGCTGGTGATGGTCAGCCGGGCCGCGTGGAACGCCGCGGTCAGTTCGACGGTGAACTTCAGCCGTGACTTCAGGGCGGGCCCAAAGCTGACATCGACAAGCGGATGCAGGCTGGTCGCCAGGTCGTGGGCGCCCAGGAATGTGGTGAAGGGCTTGCCCGGAGGATAGCGTCCTTCGTCCTTGAACTCATGCAGCTCTCGCGCGGTCTGCCAGGCGCGGGCCAGCAGGCCGAATACGTCACAGTCCAGCACCGAACAGACCGCCTGTGTGGCCTTCTCCCCGACGATCGGCCAGACCAACCCAGGCAGGCCGGCCTTCCCGACCGCAGGATCGTCCAGGAGGCGGCTCTTCACCACCTCGTCCATCCGCTGGAACTGCTCTGGAAGGAGCTGGCGCACGCTCAGTCCGTCTTCAGGCATCGCGCGCCTCCACCTTGATGGGAATCGGCCCGACCGGAGCCGCCTCACCCGGCTCCAGCCGGGCCTGCGCTCCGAGCGCCGGCGCCTCCATGACAATCGCACCAACCGACGACGGGGCGTCGAGATCGAGGGTGGGCGTCGCCGTGATCAACCCGAGCCAATGGCGTCGCTTGGCCGAGCGGACCGACGCCGTCGCGACCGCGACGATCCCCACGATGAGCGGGATGGCCAGCAAGGGCGCCAGCCACGCCGGGAACGACCGTCCGCCATCGCCCTCCCCGTCCCCGGTATCGTAGGGGCCCGCATCGCTGGCCGGGGTGGCGTCGGACGCCGGGGCCGGAGCTTCCGACGTCTCCGCGGGCGGGATGGCGGCGGACGATGGAGCATCCGACGACGCGGTCACCGGGATGTCCGACGAGGCGGGCGTCTCCGAGGGTGGGACCGTGGGGACCTCGCCCGTGGTCGTCGGCTTTTGCGCTGGACCCTCGGACACCGTTACGGCCAGCTGCGAGACGCCGCTACGATCTGATTTCGGCGGGGGTTGCTGATCGACGATCATGCCTGCCGGCGCGGCGCCGGCCTGGAACTGGGGCTGGGCAGGCAGGTCGAGCTTGCGCAGGATCGGTTCGACTTCGGACAGCAGGCACTTGCGCACGTCGGGAATGAACCCGGCCCTGAAGTACCGAGTGATCACCGGAGCCTGGCATCGCGGGTTGGCCGGCGGGGTCTGGCCGCGCGCAGGCGCGCACACCGCCAGGACCGCGATGATCGCCGCGCCGGCCCAGCGCCGGCGAGCTGTCGGCAAACCCCTCAAGATCGGACCGTCCCAGCCGCTGCAGGCTGATCAGACGCGCGCCTTTGCCCGAAGGCAATAGCGTGCGGAAGGACGTTGCTAGTCCGCTTCGTCCATCAGGCCCTGGACGAAACCCTGTAGCCAGGGGTTTCGGTGGCGCTGGAGGCGTTCGGCTTGATAGATGCGCACGAGGTCGCGATAGGCGCGTTCGATGTCGTCGTTGATCAGGACGTAGTCGTACTCGCCCCACATGCGGATCTCGTCGTGGGCGCGGCCGAGGCGGCGGGCGATCACGTCGGGATGGTCCTGGGCGCGGCCTTCCAACCGGCGCCTCAGCTCGGCCATGCTGGGCGGCAGGATGAACACCCGGACCACGTCGCCCGGCGCTCCCGAGGCGATACTGAGGGCGCCCTGCCAGTCGATGTCGAACAGCACGTCCTTGCCGTCTTCCAGGGCCTGCATCACCGGGGCTCGAGGCGTGCCGTAGCGATGCTCGTGCACCTCGGCGTATTCGAGGAAGGCCTCTTCCCGGACCATCGCCTGGAACTGCTCGGGGGTGATGAAGTGGTACTCGCGTCCGTCCACTTCGCCGGGCCGGGGCGCGCGGGTGGTGCAGGACACCGATAGCTGCAGGTCGGGACAATCCACAGTGATCCGCCGGCTGAGCGAGGTCTTGCCCGCGCCCGAAGGGCTGGAGATCACCAGCATCAGCCCCCGGCGGGCGAAGGGGCGACTATCGGCCATGCTGGGCTCCCGCCCTGGGCGTCGGCGAGGCCTGGCCGTGCTCGATCTGCCGCCAGCGCTGGACGTTGCGCTGATGCGCCTCGAAGGTCGAGGCGAAGGCGTGCCCGCCGGTCCCATCGGCCACGAAATAGAGGTCATCCGTGCGCGGCGGCGACAGGGCGGCGGCGATCGCCGCCTTGCCGGGATTGCAGATCGGCGTCGGGGGAAGACCCGTGATCTGGTAGGTGTTGTACGGCGTGGCGGCCACGAGCTCGGACTGGCGAATGCCGCGCCCCAGCGGCCGGCCCTTGCTGATGCCGTAGATGATGGTCGGGTCCGATTCCAGCCGGATTCCCTTCTGCAGCCGGTTGATGAACACCGCGGCCACCCGGGGCCGCTCCTCGGCCAGGCCAGTCTCCTTCTCGACGATCGAGGCGAGGGTGACCGCCTCCTCGGGCGTCTGGAACGGCAGGTCCATCCGGCGGCGCGGCCACAGGTCGGAGACCAGCTTGTCGCGCGCCGCCATCATGCGCTGGAGCACCGCGGCGCGGTCGTCGCCGCGCACGACCTCATAGGTCTCCGGCAGGATCGAACCCTCCGCCGGCACCGGCGCCGAGCCGGTGAGCACGTCGCTGGCCATGAGCAGCGCCACGGCCTGCTCAGACGTCGCGCCTTCCGGCACGGTGATCAGGTGGCGCACGATCTTGCCGTGGCGGATCATGTCCAGGACGCTCCCCAGCGAGGCATGCGAGGGGAAGGCGTATTCCCCCGCCTTCAGCGCCCGCGAGGCTCCGGTGATCTGCGCCGCGGCCATGAAGATGGAGGCTGAGCGGACCACGCCCTGGTCCTCCAGGTCCTGGCCGATCTCTGGAAGGCCCGCGCCATGGCGCAGCAGCACGGTGGTCTGGGTCCCGTGGCGAGCCGGCGGGCCGGGGCTGCCGAAGCTCCAAAGGCCCCACAGGGCGAACACCAGGATCGCCAGGGCCAGGGTTGCGAGGCCGCTGGCGCCCATCACCGCCAGGCGGCGCGCGAGCGATAGCCGGGGCTTTTCCTTCGGCTCCCACTCCTGGCGGCGCCTGCTCACGGGACTTGGCGCAGCACCAAGGTCGCGTTGGTCCCGCCAAAGCCGAAGCTGTTGGACATGGCGGTCCGGATCTTCATCGGCTTGGCCTTGTGGGGCGCCAGGTCCAGCGGCGTCTCCACCGACGGGTCGTCGAGGTTGATGGTCGGCGGCGCGATCTGGTCGCGGATCGCCAGGGCCGTGAAGGCGGCCTCCACAGCGCCAGCTGCGCCCAGCAGGTGGCCGATCTCCGACTTGGTCGAGGACATCACCACCTTGGTCGCGTGCTGGCCCAGCATGCGCTCAACGGCCCGAAGCTCGATCTCATCCCCAAGCGGCGTGGAGGTGCCGTGGGCGTTGATGTAGTCGATGACGTCAGGTTCGATGCCGGCGTGGCCCAGCGCCATCTCCATGGCGCGGTAGCCGCCGTCGCCGTCCGAAGCGGGCGCGGTGATGTGATAGGCGTCGCCCGACAGGCCGTAACCGGTGACCTCGGCGTAGATCTTGGCTCCTCGCGCCAGGGCGTGTTCGTACTCCTCCAGCACCAGCACGCCGGAGCCCTCGCCCATGACAAAGCCGTCGCGGGCAGAGTCCCAGGGGCGCGAGGCCTTCTCCGGCGCGTCGTTGAAGGCGGTGGCGAGCGCCCGGCAGGCGATGAAGCCGGCGATGCCCAGGGTGCAGACCGACGCCTCCGCTCCTCCCGCCACCATGACCTCCGCATCGCCGGCCTGGATCAGGCGGCTGGCGTCGCCGATGGCGTGGGCGCCGGTGGCGCAGGCGGTGACGACCGAGTGGTTGGGTCCCTTGAAGCCGAAGCGGATCGACACCTGGCCAGACGCAAGGTTGATCAGGGCTGAGGGGATGAAGAACGGACTGACCCGGCGCGGGCCCTTCTCGTGCAGCTCGATCGCAGTCTGTTCGATCGTCGACAGGCCGCCGATGCCCGAGCCGATGATCACGCCCGTGCGGGTGCGGTCCTTCTCGTCCTGCGGCATCCAGCCGGAATCGCGCACGGCTTCATCAGCGGCCGCGACGGCGTAGAGAATGAAGTCGTCGATCCGCCGCTGGTCCTTGGGCGACATGACGGCGTCGGGGTCGAATGACCCTTCCACGCTTGGTCCGCCGCCGCCGCGCCCATCGACGCGGGGCACTTCGCAGGCGACCTTGCAGGCGTAGTCGGTGGGATCGAACGCGCTGATCCGGCCCGCGCCGGACTTGCCCGCGAGGATGTTCTTCCACGTGATCTCGCGCCCGTATCCTAGGGGCGTGATCAGGCCGATCCCGGTTATGACGACTCGACGCAGCGACATCAGGCTTTGTGGCCCGAGCAGGCAGAAGGGCGCAAGCCTGTCATCCTCCTCCGTGAAACGGGGGAGGATGAGGACGCGTTACCCGTTGACGCGCTCCTCGATGAACTTCACCGCATCGCCGACAGTCTGGATGTGTTCGGCGGCGTCATCGGGGATCTCGATGTCGAACTCTTCTTCGAAGGCCATCACCAGTTCGACATTGTCGAGGCTGTCTGCGCCCAGGTCGTCGATGAAGCTCGCCTTCTCTGTGACCTTCTCCGGATCAGCGTCCAGATGCTCGATCACGATCTTGCGCACGCGTTCAAGGATATCGGACATACGCTTCTTGAGCCCCTTGTTCTCTGGGCGACAGCCGCAACCACGGTGCGGCGGTCTATATTGGAAACATTAGCTGGTGGCCGCCCGATCGGACAGCCTGTTGCACTCGACCGCTCGCCTAGCACGTTATTTTTGGCGATGCCAGCCGGCCGGACCGCTCAGATCATGGCCATCCCGCCGTTGATGTGGAGCGTTTGTCCGGTGACGTACGAAGCCTCCTCGCTGGCCAGATAGGCGCAGGCGGCGGCCACGTCGGCCCCCTCCCCCAGCCGGCCCGCGGGGATGCGCGAGAGGATGGCGGTGCGCTGCGCCTCGTTCAGGGCGTCGGTCATCGGGCTGGCGATGAACCCCGGAGCCACGCAGTTGACGGTGACGTTGCGGGTGGCGACCTCGGCCGCCAGGGCCTTGGAAAAGCCGATCATCCCGGCCTTGGACGCCGCGTAGTTGGCCTGGCCCGGATTGCCGGTGACCCCGACGACCGAGGTGATGCCGATGATTCGCCCCCAGCGGCGGCGCATCATTCCCTTCAGCGCCGCCCGTGACAGCCGGAAATAGGCCTCCAGGTTCACCTTCAGCACGGTGGCCCAGTCCTCGTCCTTCATCCGCAACAACAGCCCGTCGCGCGTGAGCCCAGCGTTGGAGACCACGATGTGGACCTCGCCCGCCGCCGCCTCCGCCTGGCCGTAAAGAGCGTCGACCGCGGCGTCGTCCGAGAGATTGCAGGGCAGCGCAAAAGCCCGCTCGCCCAGCTCGCCCTTCAGCGCCGCCAGCGACTCGGCCCGGGTGCCCGACAGCACCACCTGCGCGCCCTGGCCATGCAGGGCGCGCGCGATCGCCCCCCCGATGCCCCCGGTGGCCCCAGTGACCAGCGCCGTCTTGCCGGTGAGATCGAACATGGCGGACTCCCTAGAGACTCTTGGCGAAGGCTTCGAGGTCCGCGGGCGCCCCCACGGACAGGGCCTCCGCGTCCGGGGCGATCCGCTTGGCCATGCCGGTCAGCGCCTTGCCGGCGCCGAGCTCGATGAAGCGCGTTACCCCGCCCTCGCCGACCAGCCATTCGATGCTCTCGCGCCAGCGGACCCGGCCGGTGACCTGTTCGACCAGGAGCGCCCTGATCGAATCCGGATCATGGGTCGGCCGGGCGGTGATGTTTGCTACCAGCGGCGCCCTTGGCGCGACTATGTCGGTGCGCCCGAGCGCCTCGGCCATCTCGTCGGCGGCGGGCTGCATCAGCGGGCAGTGGAAGGGCGCCGAGACGTTCAGCGGGATGGCGCGGGCCCCCAGCGTCTTTGCGGCCTCGATCGCCTTGTCCACCGCCGCCTTGTCGCCCGAGATCACCACGTTGCCGGCGTTATTGTCGTTGGCCACCACGCAGACCCCGACCGCCGCCCCGGCCTTCGCCGCCTCTTCCGCCAGCGCCACGTCGGCCTTGGGTCCGATCAGCGAGGCCATGGCTCCCGCCCCCACCGGGACCGCCCGCTGCATCGCCTGCCCGCGCAGCTTCAGCAGCCGCGCCGTGACCCCGAGCGGCAGCGCGCCGGCCGCCGCCAGGGCGGAATATTCCCCAAGGCTGTGGCCCGCCACGAACGCCGCCCGCGTCACCGCGACGCCGAATTCCACCTCCAGCACCCGCATCACCGCCAGGCTCACCGCCATCAGCGCCGGCTGGGCGTTCTCGGTGAGGGTGAGGTCCTCAGGCGGCCCCTCGCGCATCAACTTGAACAGCTTCTGCGACAGGGCGTCGTCCACCTCCTGGAACACCTCCCGCGCCGACCCGAAGGCCTCGGCCAGGTCGGCGCCCATGCCGACGGCCTGGCTGCCCTGTCCAGGAAAGGTGAAGGCGAGGCTCATGGGGGCTCCCGGCGCGGTGAATCCGGGCGCGAGGGTTAGGGGATGTGACGTGAGGGGGCAAGGGCGTGCCTAGCTATCGTCGCCCCACTCGAACTCCACCGTCTCCTCCCCGCCCAGCGCCTCGTAGCGCCGCTCCGCCAGCCACTGCAGGCGCTTGGCCTGGGTGATCAGGACGCGGCGCAGGCCGCCCTGGACCTTTCGTTCGGAGATGACCTGGGCCAGGCGGGAGATGATCAGGGCGCGGCGGGCAAGGCGGAAGTCGGGGTGGGAGCGGAGTTCGAACACCCGATCCGAGACGATGCGGCCGCGGAGGGATGGGGGCGCTTCGACCGCGGTGCGGCCGGGCGGAGGGTCCTTCTCGTTCAGGATGGCCTTGAACGTCGAGCTTTCGATGGCCTGTTCGGTGATCAGGCGCTCAAGGGCGTCCAGATGCTGGCGCGCGGCCGGATTCGAGCCTGGCGTCGCCTGCAGGTGCGCCAGCGGCCAGACCTCGATCTCATAGACCTCGAAGGGGTCCAGCACCGACATCGCGACCGCGTCGGTGCGCTGGTTGGTGAGGTGGCGGCGGATGCGGGTGCGCAGCATCTCATTGGTCTGGCCGACATAGATTGGCTCGCCGTCGTAGTCGAAGAAGGCGTAGACGCCCCATTTGTAGTTGCCGACCCGCACCGCCACCCCGTCGGGATCAGCGAACGGCGCATCCAGGAACCTGGCGAGGTTGGCCCTCAGGTCTTCCGTCTCGAACGGCGGGGCGTTGATGGAGTCCGGCTTCTTCACGTTCACACCGGTCTGCCGTGAGAGACCGTCAGGCCGCCCGGCGCTCGGCTGTTGCCTGGCCGATCACCGGTTCGAAGATGTGGCGGGCGAGGTGGCGCACCACGTCCACGACCACGCCGTCGCCGGTGAGGTGGTAGGCCTCGTTGTAGTTGCGGGGCAGCACGTAGCTGTCCTGCAGCCCCATCAGCCGCGCGGTTTCGCGGGCGGAGATCAGGCGGGAGCGGACCTTCGCGCCGTCGACCACCAGGATGACCTGCCGGCTCGAGCCGCCGGCGGGCGTGCGAAGGCAGCCGGCGATGTCGTCGAAGCGCACTTCAGCGCGCTGCACCTTGGCGCCGTTGTGGTTCAGCCGCGTGCGGCGATAGACCCCGCCGACCATGCGCCGGCCGGCGCGCTTGGCCCGGTCCAGCTTGGCCAGGTTGACCGGCGACATCATCGCCAGCAGCTGCCGGGTCTCGGCGGGCGTATGCCAGCGCACGCTGTCGGGCTGATCCTCGACCAGATCGGCGAAGTCCTGCGCCCTCTCCTGAGGCGTCGGCAGATTCCACCACACCATCTGCCTGCGCACGCTCTCCGGCAGGGCGTCCACGGCGCGGCAGAGCCCGCGGGTGTGGAAAGGGGCGACCGGCGCAGGAGCCACCAAGGAACGATCAATCGCGACGTCATCCTTCACGCCGATGACGAACAGCCTGGGACGGGACTGCGGGACGAACAGGTCGGCGTTGATCACCAGGGCGCCATGGCGATAGCCGGACTCGCCGAACGTGCGGCAGATGGCTTCGAAGTCCTTGCCGCCGTGGGAGGTCAGCGTGCCGCAGACGTTCTCGACGGCGATCAGTTTCGGCGCGCGATCGTCCTCGATCAGCCCGGTGATCACCTCCCAGAACGGATAGAAGGTCCCCGACCGGCGCCCCTTCAGCCCGGCGCCGACGCCGGCCAGCGAAAGGTCCTGGCAGGGGAACGAGCCCCAGACGAGGTCGGGACGGCCGGGCAGTTGCGAGCCGTTGATCGCGTTGACGTCGGCGACGGTCAGTTCGCCGCCATCTCCCCAGTTGTCGCGGTAGGCGGACCCCTTCTTGGGATCGACGTCATTGGCGAACAGGCAGGTCCAGCCGTCGCCCAGGCCGGCGCGCGCCATGCCGCCGCCGGCGAAGAACTCGTAGAAGTCAGCCATGGAGCGCGCCTCGCGCCACAGACCGGCCGGCCGGATCAGGGGTGGTCGGAACGTCGCGGGAATCAGTCATGGCTCGGCTCCGATGTTCGCATTCTGTTCGCGCCCGCGCACAAGTCAACCAAGCCCTGGACTCCTGCCTACAGCATTTAGGCTGCGAGTCGGGATTGAACTGCTAATGGCCTAGGATGGCGGCGATCGGGGAGGCCATGAGCTCGCTGGAAGTCGTCGCACGGCCGGACTTCGACAAGGCCGATCTCGCCTGGTTGACCGAGATCCGGGCCGAGCGCACGGACATACCCGGCCCGCCCAAGTTCACCCTGGTCTTCCCTGGCGCGGACATGGAGCCGGCGGCGTTCGCCGCCCTCGTCACCGCCCGGGCCCACGGGGTCCCGCGCATCCGCTTCCGTCTGCGTTCGGCCCTGGTGGTTCCAGAGGTCGCAGTCCGACGCTTCCATGTGTTCCTGGTTCCCGACGAGGGCTTCGGGGCCATCGTCCGGCTGCACGACCGGCTGCATTCCGGCCCGATCGAGGCCTGCCTTCGTCCCGACACGCCCTACCTGCCCCACATCACCATCGCCACCACCGGCAGCTTCGCCGCCGCGCGCAAGGCTGCGGCGTCGCTGAACGCCGACGACATGTCCATCGAGGGCGTCGTCGAGACCCTGGTGGTCGAGCGCCGCGACGGCGCCGTCGTGACCCCGATCGCCGAGATCCACCTGGCCAAGGTGGGCTGGTTCAGCTGACCCAGTCCTGACGTCGCACTGGCGGCAGGCTTAAGGGGCCTGATCCGAATCAATCAGGAATGTCCAGTTGACCTGCACCCGGCTTGGCGCCCTCCTCCGCACTGACGGAGGCTTCTGGGGGTCAGTGATGCCGAGCCTTGCTGCGACGGATTCACCCGGCGCCGCCGCGCCTGCGCCGAGCCGTCTGCGGCTGACGCACGTGGCCGCGGTCACGGTGGGCAACGGGCTCGAGTTCTACGACTTCCTGATCTACTCCACCTTCGCGATCTACATCGGCAGGGCCTACTTCCCGTCCCATGAGCCGGTGATGAGCCTGCTGCTGTCGTTGGCGACGTTCGGCATCGGCTTTGTCACCCGTCCGATCGGCGGGGTGGTCCTGGGGCGACTGGGCGATCGCCTGGGCCGCAAGCCGGCCATGCTGATCTCGTTCGGCCTGATGGGCGTGGGCGCCCTGGCCGTCGCGGTGACCCCCACCTACGGCCAGATAGGCCTTGCCGCGCCGGTCATCGTCATCATCGCCCGCCTGATCCAGGGGTTCGCGCTCGGCGGCGAAGTGGGGCCAAGCACGGCCTATCTGGTGGAAGCCGCCGGACCGCGGCGGCGCGGCCTCGTGGGCTCGATGCAGTCGGCCAGCCAGGGACTGGCCATGCTTTCGGCCTCGGCGGCGGCGGTGTTGCTGGCGTTCGCGCTGCCGCCGGAAGCGCTGGAGCGCTGGGGCTGGCGGATCGGCTTCCTCGCGGGACTGGTCATCGTCCCCTTCGGCATCCTGGCCCGGCGCAGCCTGCCCGAGACCGCCCCACACCACATCGTCGCCGATCGATCGAAGCCGGCTGAACGGATGCCCTGGAAGGTGGTGCTGCTGGGCCTGATGCTGATCACCGCCGGCACCATCAACACCTACGTCAACACCTACATGACGATCTACGCCATGGACACGTTGCACCTGCCGGCGCGGGCCTCGTTCGGGGCCGGGGTGATCAACGGCGCCCTGGTGCTGGCCATGGCGCCGCTCGGAGGCTGGCTGTCCGACCGGTTTGGCCGGCGCAGGGTGATCATCCCGGCGTTCTGCGCGGCGATCGCACTCACCTTGCCTGCCTTCGGCCTGCTGCTGGCCCACCCCTCCACCGTCACCCTCTATGTGGCGATGGTGCTGGTGACCACGCCCGGCGCGGTGGCGGGAGCGGCGATCCTGGTGGCGATCACCGAGTCGTTTCCGCCCGGAATGCGATGCCTCGCGGTCGGGACCATCTACGCCGTGGCCGTCGCCTTCTTCGGCGGGACCACCCAGATGGTGGTCGCCTGGCTGCTGCACGAGACCGGCCAGCCGCTCGTCCTCGCCTTCTATCGGATCGCCGCCCTGTCGATCGGCCTCCTGGCCGTGCTGAACCTGCCGGAATCCGCTCCCGCAAAGACCATTGCGCCAAGGACCGAGGCCGCGCTGGCGACGGCGTGACCCGCCGGCGGGTGGCCGCTTACAGGCCGATTTCCAGGCTGGCGATCCGTTTGTCGGCCAGTTTGAACCGATAGCGCAGGTCGATCGGGCTGCCGGGGAAATCGCCGATGAGATGCGCGGTGACGACGGCCTGGTCGTCGGCAGCCTCGACCCCGGTGACGGTCGCGGTGAAGCGGTACTTGCGTCCCGTCTCCTCGACCCAGGTGCGGACCGCGGCGCGCCCATGATGCTGGCCGCCTTCGTCGTGAACGATAGCATCCTTGGTGAAGCAGTCGGCGGCGCGGTCTGCGTCTCGGGCGTTGGCGGCGGCGAAATAGGTTTCGATCGGTTCTGGCAGGGTCATCGCTGGCCTCCTTGGCTGCACGCCTGAGGTGGCTCTATGCTGCCGGCATGGCAAGAACTGACAAAAGTGTAGGGTACTCACCTACAGGTAAGATTGAAGACGTCACGCCGGACATGGCCGCGTCGGGGATCGAAACGGCGTTCAAGGTCCTGGAGGGACGCTGGAAGATGAGCATCATCTTCAACCTGTTCGCCAGCGCCGTGCTGCGGTTCTCCGAGCTGGAGCGCGCCATCCCCGGCGTTTCGCAGAAGGTCCTGATCCAGCAGCTAAGGGAGCTGGAGCGCGACGGCGTGGTGACGCGGAAGGTCTATCCCCAGGTCCCGCCCAAGGTGGAATACAGCCTGACGGACTGGGGCCAGGCCATGTGTCCGGCGCTGGATTCCCTGCTCGAGTGGGCCGCGACGCGCCCGGCGGCTCCGACGCCTGGCTGACCCCTTCGGCCTGCCGCGGAAGCGTGGCCTTGGAACGGCCGCAGCGGTCAGGGATTGTGTCGGTTATGGAACATTCCGCCCCCGAACGCTCCCGCCTGATGGGCCGCGCCTCCAGTGTCGTCATCGCCTTCGCCCTGGCGGGGATGGCGTTGGCTGGGTGCAAGCCCTCGAATCCGGCCGCCGCGCCTCCCCTGGCCGCCAACCAGGCCCCGCCGCCGTTGGCGGCGCTGGACCTTGCGACCACGCCCGCGGCGCCCGGGGCCCCGGCCCCATCCGCCGACCAGCTGCCGCCCGCGCCGCGCGCCCGCGTCGCGCGGCTGGCCCGACCCGACCAGAGCTATGCTTTTGTCGACCGGAGCTACGCCATGAGCCGCGCCTTTGCCGATGCGCCGCCGGACTACACCTTCGACTATGACGGCGTGCGCCCCTGGGTGTGGCGCAGCGACGACGATTCCTACCGGGTGGTCGAGTCCACGCCCGATGGCGACCGCTATTACTATTACGAGCCGAACGACGACCTGCCGTTCCTGGTCCAGGATCCACAGTACAGCTACGGCTATGATCGCGGGCAGCTGGTGGTGGTCTATGACAGCCGCGGCCGACTGCTGCCTCCTGACTACGCCGACCGCCAGGCCGACCGCGCTGGGCGCTATCTGGCAAGGGGGCAGGCCATCCGCGATGCGGCCGGACGGCGTCAGCGCCAGGCGGTGGCCCAGGCGAACTGGACTTCGCGGCGAAACGCCATCGCCGCCGATCGCAACCGCTGGGCCCAGGCGCAGGAGCAGCAGGCCGACTGGCGCGACTACCACGCCCAGCACGACCAGGAACAACAGAACCACTGGGATCAGGAGCGCTATCGCCGCGAGGCCGAGGCCGCCCGCTATGCCCTGGCCAACAATGATCGCCAGTCGGCCGAACGCTACTGGCGCTCGGCCCAGCAGACCCAGGCTTTCCGCCAGGGACGCGACCAGGGACAGTCGCAGGACCAGGGTCAGCGCCGGGATGACCGCCAGAGTGGCGCCACCCCGTCCGTTCCGCCCAACGTGCAGGCCCAGCAACAGGCTGCGGCTTCCCAGGCGGCGGCTCAGGCGGCCGCCGAGCAGCAGCGAGCCGTCGAGGCTCGGCGACGCGAGACGGAGTTGGCACGAAACCAAAGCCAGGCCCAAGCCCAAGCCCAAGCCAAGCAGGCCCAGGCTCAGCAAGCCCAGGCCCAGGCCGAGGCGGCGCATCGATCCCGACTCGACGCGCAGGCCAGGGCCCAGGCGGACTCCGGCCGGGCCCAACGTGAGGCCCAACAGCGCGAGACGCAGCAGCGGGCCCAGACCCAGCAGGCGCAGGCCCAACAAGCCCAGGCCCAAGCCGAGGCGGCGCATCGATCCCGGCTGGACGCCCAGGCCAGGGCGCAGGCGGACACCGGCCGAGCCCAACGCGAGGCTCAACAACGTGACGTGCAGCAGGCTCAGATTCGAGCGCAGGCTCAGGCGGCTGCGGCGCGTCAGGCGGAGACAAAGACGCGGCAGGAGCAGGCCGCCCAGCAACAGCAGGCTCAGCTGGCTCAGCAAGCCCACCAGCAACGCCTGCAGGCTCAGCAGGAGGCTGCGCGCCAGGCCAAGGCCAAGGACGACCAGGCTGCACAACAGCGAGGCCAGGCGCAGGCTGAGGCCGCGCGTCAGGCCGGCGCCGCCAGGGAGGCCCAGCAAGCCCAGCAGGCGCCGGCCCGGCAGGCCCAGGCCGCAGCGCGGCAGGGGCAAGCCGGCAATCCCCAATCCGCCCAGCAACTCGCTGCGGCCAACGAGGCAGCCCACCAGGTCAGACTGAAGGCGATCCAGGAACGGAAGGACAAGGAGAAGGCCAAACAGCCCCCGGAGGCGGGAAGGCAATAGGCGCCCTCCCCGTCAGACGGTGAGCGTCAGCCCGCGCCGCCGATGCCCAGATGACCGTGCAGTTCGCTGAGGATTTCGCGTAGCTGCTCCAGCCTGGCCGGCGATAGCTGGGCGAACATCCCATGTTCCACCGCCAGGATCGCGGCGTCGGCCTGGTTCCACCGGTCCCGTCCTTCCGGCGTCAGTTCCAGCAGGCGGTCGCGGCGTCCCTCGGACGCCTGGACGCGGATCAAGCCCACGCCCGTCAGATGGGCCACGACCTCGGCGATGGTCTGGCGCCGGACCCGGAACAGGCGGGCGAGTTTGGCGGCTGTCGTTCCCTCGTTGCGCCCGATCACCACGAGTGCGCCGAACTGGGGCGGGGTCAGGCCAAAGGTCTTCAGCGCCTCGGCGCAGCGCATGCGCTGTTCGATGGACACCGCGGCCACCAGGAAGATCATCTCCCAGCTGAAGGGCGCGTCCCACGACAGCTGCGGGCTGGGCGCGGACTTGCCGGTCGCCGAGCCTGACGCCTGTGCGGCGGCGAAGTCGGCGGACGTCGAGGGACCGCTCATGTCGTGGAAGCTCGCGGGCCGGTCGTCCGGTTCCATAATCTGGTCTCGCGCTCAAGCGCCCCACTGACAACGTTCAGACCCCTGAGGGTCACTCTTAGACAGCTTACTGCCTGATAGGAGTGTTTGCCTGCAATTACACCGTGTACCCGGCAGAATCGGGGCCGACCTTCACAGTAGGAGCCTCATTGCGCAGCGGCGATCGCCCGGCAAGCCTCGCTCCGCTTCACCGACCAGGATCCTCGCCAGCCGCTCCCCGATCTCCGGGCCCGTCAGCAGCTCAAAACCGAGCCGTTGATAGAGGGGCGCGTTCCAGGGCACATCGCGGAAGGTCGTCAGGGTGAGCGCCTCCATGCCGCCTCTGCGCGCGTGGTCAGCGCCCGCGGCGATCAGCGCTCTCGCCAGTCCACGCCGCTGGAACCCGCGATCGACAGCCAGCTCCCAGACGTGGAGCTCGGAGGCGAACCCTTCGGCGGCGAGGAAGCCGACGACGCCGGCGTCCGGATGTTCGGCGACCCACGCCGATCCGGCCGCGATCCTCGGCAGGTAGAAGTCGGCAAGGGTTGGCGGCGCCGCGGCGATCCAGGCAAGGTCGGGCAGACTGCTGAACAGCCCGGCCGCCGAAGCCTCGACCATCGGCAAGAGAGGCGCGTCCTCCAGCCGGGCCAGCCGGATGATGGCGGTCACGGTCACGCGGCCCATCGCGGCGAGGTGAAGTAGGCGTCCCGGAGGGGCGCCGGGCCGGCATCGCTCGCTTCTGAATGGCCACGATCGGGCCTTTTGTGCCACGGTTCGCCGCGGTCGAGCCGCCCGCTGACCGGAAACGGAGCCCAGACATGCGAACCGTCGCCATCGTCGCCGCGCTGAGCGCCTGGCTCCTGGCCGCTCCAGTCCTGGCCAGGGTCGAGCCCTATCCCCCGGGTTTCAGGACCCAGACGATCCCGGTCAACGGCGCGCGGATCTTCGTGCGCGTCGGCGGGCATGGACCGGCGGTCTTGCTGCTGCATGGATATGGCGAGACCGGCGACATGTGGGCGCCGCTGGCGGCCCGGCTCGCGCGGGATCACACCGTGATCGTCCCCGACCTGCGCGGCATGGGCCTGTCGTCCCACCCCGCAGGCGGCTACGACAAGAAGACCCAGGGCGGCGACGTCGCCGGCGTGCTGGACGCCCTGAAGGTCGGCAAGGTCGATCTCGTCACCCACGACATCGGCAACATGGTCGGCTTCGCCTTCGCCGAGGAGCAACCGGACCGGGTGACGAAATTCGTGCTCATCGATGCGCCCGTTCCAGGCGTCGGGCCGTGGGAGGAGATCCTGAAGAACCCGCTGCTCTGGCATTTCCGTTTCGGCGGACCAGACATGGAGCGACTGGTCAAGGGACGTGAGCGGATCTACCTCGACCGCTTCTGGAACGAGTTCTCGGCCAACCCCAAGAGCTTCGACGAAGCCTCGCGCCGGCACTACGCAAGGCTCTACGCCCTGCCCGGAGCCATGCACTCCGGCTTCGAGCAGTTCCACGCCTTCGACCAGGACGCGAGCGACAACAAGACCTTCATGGCCAAAGGCCCGCTGACGATGCCGATCCTCGCCGTCGGCGGTGAGAAGTCGTTCGGTCTGACCATGGCCGTGGTCATGCGCGCGGCCGGCAGCGACGTCCATGAGGCGGTGATCCCCGGTTCGGGACACTGGGTGATGGAAGAGAACCCCAAGGCCACCGTGTCGGTCGTCGCTGACTTCTTGAACTAGCCCCGGAAGCGGCGGACTTGCGCCTGCATGGCCGCTGGCGGCATACGGAGCGGCGTACGAATCGCCCCACCATTTGCCCATGACCCCGCCCACGCCCAAGAGCATGGACCTGTTCGACGACGCCCTGTCGCCGGCGCCTGCCGCGCCGCTTGCGCAGAGCCATGAGCCGCGTCCGTCACCCTCGGCTTCCGCCACCTCGTCGAGCTACTCGGCCAAGGATATCGAGGTGCTGGAAGGCCTGGAGCCGGTGCGCCGGCGTCCGGGGATGTATGTGGGCGGCACCGACGAGCGGGCGCTGCACCACCTGTTCGCCGAGGTGCTGGACAATTCCATGGACGAGGCCGTCGCCGGTCACGCCAAGGTGATCGACGTCACGCTGGAGGCGGACGGCTCGCTGGCGGTGCGCGACGATGGGCGCGGCATCCCCGTCGACCCCCACCCGAAGGACCTGAGCAAGTCGGCCCTGGAGGTGATCATGACCACCCTCCATTCGGGCGGAAAGTTCTCGGGCAAGAGCTACGAGACCTCCGGCGGCCTGCATGGAGTCGGGGTTTCGGTGGTCAACGCCCTTTCAGAACGGCTGGAGGCCGTGGTCTGGCGCGACGGCTTTGAATGGCGCCAGGCTTTCGCCCGCGGCAAGCCGATGGGCCCGCTGGAGCAGAAGGGGCCTTCGCGCAAGCGGGGGAACCTGATCCGCTTCCGGCCCGATCCGGCGATCTTCGGCGAGTCCGCCGTGTTCCGACCGGCGCGGCTCTACCGGATGGCGCGATCCAAGGCCTATCTGTTCCGCGGGGTGGAGATCCGCTGGACGTGCGCGGCCGAGCTGGCCGGCGACACGCCCCAGAGCGCAGTGTTCCACTTCCCCAACGGCCTGGCCGATTTCCTCTCCGAGCGGATCGCCGATGTGGAGACAGTGACTCCCGAGCCGTTCAGCGGGCGGATCGAGCGGAAGGGCGAAGTCGGCGCGGTGGAGTGGGCCATCACCTGGACGGGCGCCGGCTTTGGCGAGGCGGACGGCTTCATGCAGTCCTACTGCAACACTGTTCCCACCCCTGAAGGTGGCACCCACGAGGCCGGGCTGCGCGCGGCGCTGACCCGGGGCCTGAAGGCCTATGCCGAGCTCACAAACGAGAAGCGCGGCGGGCTGATCACCGCAGAGGACGTGATCGCCAACGCCGGAGCCCTGATCTCGGTCTTCATCCGCAATCCGGAATTCCAGGGCCAGACCAAGGAGCGGCTTTCGTCCGCCGACGCCCAGCGGCTGGTGGAGACGGCCCTGCGGGATCCGTTCGACCACTGGCTGACGGCGGCGCCCAAGACCGCCAGCGCCCTGCTGGAATTCGTCATCACACGGGCCGAAGACCGACTGAAGCGCCGCCGCGACAAGGAAGTCGCCCGCGCCTCGGCCACCCGCAAGCTGCGCCTGCCGGGCAAGCTGGCGGACTGCGCCATCCAGTCGGCCGAAAATACCGAGCTGTTCATCGTCGAAGGCGACTCCGCCGGCGGCTCGGCCAAGCAGGCGCGCGATCGCAAGACCCAGGCCATCCTGCCCCTGCGGGGCAAGATCCTGAACGTGGCCTCCTCCACCAAGGACAAGGCGGGCGGCAACCAGGAGCTTTCGGACCTGATGCTGGCGCTCGGCGTACAGGGCGGCGAACGCTTCCGCGAGGAGGACCTGCGCTACCAGCGCATCATCATCATGACCGACGCCGACGTGGACGGCGCCCACATCGCCTCGCTGCTGATCACCTTCTTCTATCGGACCATGCCGGACCTGATCCGGGCAGGCCGGCTGTTCCTCGCCCTGCCCCCGCTCTATCGCATCAGTCACAGCGGCAAGACCGTCTACGCCCGTGACGACGCTCACCGCGAAGAGCTGCTGGCCACCGACTTCAAAGGCAAGAAGCCGGAGATCGGCCGCTTCAAGGGTCTGGGCGAGATGATGCCGGCCCAGCTGAAGGAAACCACCATGGACCCGTCCAAGCGCACGCTGGCGCGGGTGACGCTGCCCCGGGCCGAGGAGGCGGTGATCGACCTTGTGGAGACCCTGATGGGCCGCAGGCCCGAGCTCCGCTTCCGCTTCATCCAGGAAAACGCCGAGTTCGCCGCCGAGGATCTGGACGTCTGAACCCGGGAGGCTAGGCCGCCAGCAGCGCCGCCTCGCCGAGCAAGGCGCTCACCACCAGCCGGCTGATCATCCTCTGCTCAAGCGGGATGATGGCGTCAACGAAGCGCGGCTGGCTGCTTTCGAAGTGCGGCGGGGCTTGCAGCAACTCCGCGCCGATCTGGAAGGTTTCGCGCACGCCCTCGACTACGATCCCGGCCATCTGCCCGGCGGATTCGACCACCACGATGACATGACGGCCGTCCGGCTCGGTCAGGCCCAATCCGAGCCGCCGCTTGAGGTCCAGGACGGGCATGACCGCGCCCCGCAGGTTGATCACCCCGCTGATGTAGTCCGGCGACTGGGGCACGGGCGTGGCAGGCGCCCAGCCGCGGATCTCGCGGACGTCGCGGACGTCGATACAGAACTCCTGCCCGGCGACCTCTACGGAGATCAGCTCCAGGGTGGTTTGGATCTCACTGCTCACGGCAGGAACTCCAACAGTCGGTCGCATTGGCCAAGGAGAAGGCGCGCCGAACGTCAGGACCAGCTTGGCCGATTTGGCTTACGTTGCCATTAAGCCCTCACCGGCCCTGGATCCATTTGAGCATTGGGCCCGTCAGGGACTCGTCCGACGTACCGACAGCGAAGCCTTCCGACAGATGGTCGTGGTCCTTGAGGAAGACGTAGCCAGGGCAGCGGCCGGCTTTGCAGAGGCCGTCCTTCAGCGCGTCTCGGAACACCTGGAAGCCCTCGGGGTCGTATTCGGCGCCGGCGAGGAAGAGCGGAATGCGCGCCTTGACCAGGCGGCCGATGGCAGGCTGCAGGGTCTGCAGGTCCGCGTCCGTTCCGTAGTAGGCATTGGCCTGGGGACCGGCCGCTGCGGCGTAGAACGGTGACAGCAGGATCGCCCCCTTCACCCCAGCGACTTCGGCGCCGCGCATCTCGGGATGGGCGACGTAGTCGGCCACATGGTTGGCGCCTGCCGAGTGGCCCCAGATGAAGATCCGGTCCGGATCGCCGCCATGGGCCTTGATGTGGGCTCGGGTCCAGGCGATCGCCGCGGTGAGGTCCTTCACGCCGGCGGGCCAGGGGTCCTTGGGGGCCAGCCGATAGTTGATGTTCACCCCCACCATGCCGTGCTGGACGGCCCAGACCAGCTGGTTGTCGGTGAAGGGCGTCCCCGCCATGTGCTTGTCGCCCCGCACAAACCCGCCGCCGTGCACGAACAGCAGCACCGGCCGGAGCCCGGCGGCCTTTGGCGTCGGCGTGAACACGTCCAGTTTCTGCAGCGGGTCAGCGCCATAGGCCAGGTCCCGGACGACAGCGACGCCTGGATAGGGCCCGCTCGGCAGCAGCGGCGCGTAGAGCGGACCCACTGAGGGATCGATCCTGGGCCCTATGGCCTTGAGCCTGGCCGCTATGTCCGGAGGGACTTGCGCCGACGCCGAGCCCGCGCCGAGTAGCACGGCCAGGGCCATGGCCGCCAATACGATCCTGTTCATTTCATTCCCCATCAGGCGCCGTCACCGGATGGCCCAACCGGCGTTGACGCCATCCTGCCCCCTCGCCGCCGTCGCGTCGAGGTGGTCGTAGCGGCCACATGACAGGGTTAATGCTCCGATCGCGTCAGTGTGTACGTTGACAAGACGGGCCGAATTCCTATCTAAGGCACGCCGAAATCGGCGTTTTCTTTTGTGCGCCCGAGCTTTCGCAACGCGCACTGCTTCAAATCAAATCATCATATGACAACTTTCTCAGAGCTTGGCCTGAGCCCCGAAGTCCTAAAGGCCGTCGCCGACGCGGGCTATGAACACCCGACGCCCATCCAGGAGCAGGCGATCCCCATCGCCCTGCAGGGTCGCGACATCCTGGGCATCGCCCAGACCGGCACCGGCAAGACCGCCGGCTTCACCCTGCCGATGATCGACCGGCTCGCCGCCGGTCGGTCCAAGGCGCGCATGCCGCGATCGCTGGTGATGGAGCCGACCCGCGAGCTGGCCGACCAGGTCGCCGCCGCCTTCGAGAAGTACGCCAAACAGCACAAGCTCACCTGGGCCCTGCTGATCGGCGGTGTCTCGTTCGACGAGCAGCTGAAGAAGCTGGACCGCGGCGTGGATGTGCTGATCGCCACGCCCGGCCGCCTGCTGGACCACTTCGAGCGCGGCAAGCTGCTGCTGACCGGCGTGCAGATCCTGGTGGTCGACGAGGCCGACCGCATGCTCGACATGGGCTTCATCCCGGACATCGAGCGGATCTTCAAACTGACCCCGGCCAAGAAGCAGACGCTGTTCTTCTCGGCCACCATGCCGCCGGAAATCACCCGGCTGACCAAGCAGTTCCTGAACGACCCGGT
>FTHA01001171.1_pt1 | contig 32091 bp, 24 predicted proteins | sample 1640771 | NCBI WGS metagenome assembly FTHA01 (sample SAMEA3914789, study PRJEB12502) | metagenome | biome: forest; material: soil | place: Canada | collected 2011-07-03 | depth 0.3 m | reverse complement strand
GGAGATGGCCAGGATCGCCTCGGGCCGGCCGAGGGTCTCGGCCATCGTCCGCCAGGCGCGGGTCACCTCGGTGTCCTCGATCGCCACGGTCGGGCTGCCATGGCCGAAGAACACCGCCGGCATGGACGCCATCAGGCTACCGCCGAGATGGCCGCCCTGGGTCCAGCCGGGCGCATCAGGTCCCAGCAGGCCTGGTAGCGGGGCGCCAGCCAGGTGTTGAAAGTCCGCTGGGCGCCTTCCTGCCAGGAATAGCGGCCGCGCGGAGCGAAGCGCGAGCGCAGACCGACCTGCACCAGCTCGTCCACGTGCAGGTCCTGGGCGATGATCTCCCCCGCACCGGCCATGATCATGCCCATTCGCTGGGAAAACCCGTCGCTGTCCATGGCGCCTGGCGCGACCAGCACGCCGGTGTCCATCTCGTGGCTCTCCGGTCCGTCGGCGCGCAGGATCAGGTAGATCACCAGGTCGCTGGTCAGCACCAGCGACAGGGTCGGCGGGACGTTGGCGAAGGTCATCCGGTTTCGGTCCGCCTCGGCCAGTCCCGGAAAGATCGGCAGGAGCGCCTTCTGGGTGGCGTTGAAGCTGGCGTCCGGATGGGTGGTGCCGTTGAAGCGCAGGTAGCCCGCAGTGTCCGCCGGCAGCTCCGGGAAGACTGCCAGGTGGCTGGGCACGAAGTCGTGCAGCGGGCCCCGGTGCAGCCGGTTGGCGTGGTAGCCGTCGTTGTTGTTCTCGAACATGACCTTCCAGTTCCAGGGATACTTCCCCGGCTTGTCCGGCATGGGACCTTCGGCAGAGGCGAGGTCGTAGGGGGCCAGGGCCTCGCTGACGCTGGCCAGGCGCGGCGCCAGGGGCGGAGCGTCCTGGTCGAAGTTGATGAAGATGAAGCCCTGCCACAGCTCCAGCTTGAAGGCGGGCAGCCGGACCTGGCGCTTGTCCCATCCGCAGGTCTGATCCATGGCCGGCGCATTCACCAGCTGGCCGTCCAGCGAATAGGTCCAGTGGTGGTAAGGGCACAGGAAACCGCGGGCGTTGCCGCGGCCCTCGGCCACCAGCATGGCCCGATGCTGACACACGGAGGACATTGCCTTCAGCTCTCCGGCCCGCGTGCGGGCCACGACGATCGGCTCGCCGATGATGCTGGTGGTGAAATAGTCGCCCGGCTCTTTCACCCACGCCTCGCGTCCGACACAGAGCCACTCGTGATTGAACAGGGCCTCCTTCTCGAACTCATAGAATCCGGCGTCGGTGTAGCAGGCCGGCGGCAGGGACTCGGCCTCGCCGACCGGACGCATCGAGCTGTCCAGGCCGGCGAAGAAGGCGTCGTTCAGGATGGGGGATTTCAAGGCGTGAAGCTCCCGGAACTGACCAGGTTGGAGGCGCAACTGAAATGTTAGCGCTCCGGAAGCGCCCCCGCCCTGGCCGATTGCATCTCCCCGCTCCACAGCGGCCCAGCCGGCGGACGAAGCGCGAATGCTGGGCGCCGGTGGTCGATTCCCCGGCGCCGCCCAGCCGCGCAGGGCTGCAGGTGTCGCGACACGAAACATGAGCAAGGAGCCGTAATGGGCTATCCCAACACCCTGATCTTCGTCGATCTGGCGTCAGACGACCCGGCCGCCGCAGGGCGCTTCTACGCCGAAGTGTTCGGCTGGGAGGACGATCCCCGGCCCGCGGGGCTGTACCATCGGATGGTTCCGGGCGGCGCCTTCCTGAACAAGGATGGATCAGAGAGCGCCATCGGCAATCTCCATCTGGGGATCTTCAAGGCGGCCAACGCCCGACCCCATCCCGAACCGGAGGGGGTGGAGCCTCGCGAGCTTGGCAGGGGTGGTCGCCAGCCGCGGATCTGGATCCTGGTCAGCGACGACGACACGCCTGAACGGATCCTCGAAGCGGCGGAGGCGCGCGGCGCCCAGATCCTCTGGCGCGACCACTACTGGGCGGAATTCAACGGCTTCAACCACGCCTTCAGGGACCCCTGGGGCAATGAGATCGTGCTGTGGGGCAAGGCCGGCCCGGACCCGCAGGTTCCGGCGGGGTTCACGGCCGAGTGACCGACCGCGCACCATAGGGTTTGAGGCTCGCGAGCACCACAGCGCCGACCAGCAGGGCCGCCTGCACCGCCCGGATGGAAGAACCGTAGCCGCCGCTTGCGTCGAAGCTCGCGTCCATCAGGAAGGGGGTGACGCCCTGGGCGAGGATCACAACCGAGTACATCACCCCAGCGATCAGGCCGTAGTTGCGAAGGCCGAAGTAGCGGGAGATGAAATACGGCAGCGCGCCGAATTCGGTCCCCAAGCCGATCCCCATCAACGCTCCTGCCGCGATCAGGACCGGCATCGTGGAGGCATGCTCCAGGAGGAACAGGCCAGCGACGGCTACGAGGTAGAACGGGGCCGCAATCCTGGGTGACGAGACCCTGTCGAGCAGCCAGCCCACCGCAATCTGCCAGACCGCGCAGACCATGGCGAATACCGACACCACCACGGTCGCCTTGTCCGCTGCAAAGCCCCGGTCTGAGAGGATCGGCACGACATGGGCGAACACCGCCGTCATGCATCCGGCGCCCAGCGCTATCGCTCCCAGGGTCATCCAGAACGTCGCGGTGCGCGCGGCCTGCGCCAGGCTCACGCCGTCCAGCGCGGCGGCGCCAGCCTCGGCTGCCCGCGCCGGACGGGCGCCCTGCGGCGGATCCTTCAGCAGGAAGAACAGGGTCGGCGCACTGACCGTGAGAATGATCAGTCCGAGTCCCTGATACGCGCCGCGCCAGCCCACATGGCTCATCAGGACCATGGCGACCATCGGCATGATCGTTGCGCCGACGCCGTTGCCCATCCCGGAGGCGAACCCCAGCGCGGCCCCCCGGCCGCGGTCGAACCAGCCCGAGATCACGCGCGTGAACATCATCGTGCTGGGCAGGGCGCCGGTCAGCCCGACCAGAGCGAACAGCAGGTAGAACCCAAGGACGTTCGGCGTGCCGAGCGAGAGGGCCGCGACCGAGAGGGCGAAGGCGACGACCCCCGCCAGGATCAGGCGGCGCGGGCCGTAGCGGTCCGCCAACCGCCCCGCCACCGGATAGGACAGCGCCGTGATGACCGCGAGCAGGCTCAGCACGCCGGAGACCCGCGCCCGAGGCCAGCCGAACTCCTGCGAGATCGGGATCAGGAACAGGCCGAAGGCGGACTGCACCACCGGCGTGCTCGACAGCATGTTGCCGACCGTGCAGGCGATGACCACGCTGACGCGCCGGCCGTCCGCCCTGGTCCGGGCTGGCGCAAACGCCGAGACGCCCATTGCGGCCGGCCCGATGTCGACCGCTTCAGGCTCCGCCTTCATGTCTCACCGCCATTCACAGGCCCCGTGACCGCTCCAATTGCGCCGAGCGCCAGCCCGTTCCAGCCTCGCGCCGCCTCAGCAGCTGATGAGCGTCGACCTGCCGGGTTCTTGAGCGGCTGGGGGCGGTTCAACGCCACGGATGGGCTCCTCGACGCACGCGCATCGCCGAGGCGATCTCGCCGGCGGCGTCGCGCACCGCCGCCAGCTGCTCGGGACTGGGCGAAGGAGGCACATGGTCGATCGAGCCGACGATCCCGACCGTCCCGATGAGCTCGTCGGCGTCGTTCATGATGGGGAACGCGAGCGCATTGACGCCGGCCAGCATGCTTCCGGGCGCCACGGCCCAACCCTGGCGCCGGACCGCCACCACGCGCTGTTCAAGCGCTTCCAGGCTCACGGGCGACCGTTCGGGCACGGATGCAAGCTGCTCCCCACGCAGGCGCTCGAGCAGGGCCGCCGGTCCGAAAGCGAGGGCGATAAGGCCCTGGGCCGATGCGTCGAACGCCATCAGGGCGCCGACCGGCGTGGTGATCTCGATCGCAGAAGCCGCACGGACCTGGAACAGGATGCGGACCCCTTCCGGCTCCACCTCGCCGATGGTCGCCGTCTGGCGGCTGCGGTCTCGAAGCGCCTCGAGCACCGGCCGAGCCACCTCCACCAGGCTGTGGTGGCCGGCGTAGGCCTGGCCCATCAGATAGACGCGGGAAGTTGCGGCATACCGTCCCGAGCTTTCCTGAGCGACATAGCCTGCGCTGGCCAAGGTCCGCAGGGTCCTGAACAGCCGGGTCTTGGTCTCGCCAAGGCGCAGGGCCGTCTCGGTGACGCCGACAGATCCTCCGACCTGGACCAGGTGCTCCAGCACGCGGAACGCCAGCAGCACCGTGTTCACCTTGTCGTCGGCAGAGCCTCCGAACCCCGGTCCACCCGACCAGCCGCTTCTCCCCTGCACCACCTCCGTCTTGGCTGTCATCGATGGTCCTTTCCCGGACGATTGCCTGCGATCGGGGCCGGGCTGTCCGCAGGCTAGGCGCCTGTCGCACCGCCCGGACCAGTCGGCCCATCCCCGATTGACACGAGACTGCACCAGCCCACACCGTTCGCGCAAGCGCAACATATGTTTCGTCATGCGCAACGACAGCAGGGGCCGCAGGCCCTGGGGGGAGCGTCTGGAGGGGTCTGAACCGACGTCGATCCAACCTGGGGTGTCAGATGAATTCCAAGCTCGTTCAGTCCACTGCCGCAGCGGCGGTCATGGCTTTCGCCGCCATCGCCGATCAAGCCTGGGCTCAGACGGCGGACAATCCGGACGCCGTGGTGCAGGAGGTGATCGTCACCGGCGCGCGCGACCTGATCGGCGTGGTCCAGGAGTCCCACAGCCCGACGACCTTCGGGATCGAAAAGCCGCTGGTGGAGACACCGCGCTCGGTCACCGCGATCAGCGACGAGCTGCTGTCTCGCTACAACATCAAGAGCGTCTATGACTTCACCGCCGTCGCGGCGGGGACCTACACGGGCAGCTACTTCGGCGTGCCCGGAAGCCTGAACATCCGCGGCACGGTGGCCGACAACTACTTCAACGGCTTCAAGACCATCGCCAACTTCGCCAACTACCCCACGCCTGTGGACGCCAGCTCCAGCATCGAGATCGTCCGGGGCCCGGCCTCACCGGTGTTCGGCGCCGGCCAGATCGGCGGCTTCCTGAACTTCATCCCCAAGAGCGCGCGCGGGTCGAACGCCAAGTACCTGGACCACCTCACGGGCGAGGTCACAGCCACCTACGGCAGCTACAACGAGCGGGAAGGAACCGCCGAGATCGGCGGGCCGCTGAAGCTCGGGGACAAGCAGGCCGGCGTTTACGCCTTCGGGGAGCTGATCGATTCAGACAGCTTCTATATCGGCCAGCATCCGACATTCCAGGTCGGCCAGCTGACCTTCACCAGCGAGTTGGGCCGGGGCTGGTCGGTCGACGCCACGGTCCAGTACCTGCACTCCTCGGGCTATCTGAAGAACATCGGCTGGAACCGGGTGACCCAGGACCTGATCGACAACGGCAACTACATCTCCGGCAGCCCGCTCGCCTCGATTGTCGCCCCTGGCGCGCCGTTCATCACCAAGCAGCAGTTCTTCGCCGTGACCGGCGGATCGACCATCGGCTATGTGCTGCCGATCTACGGCGTCCTTGGAACCAGCAACGCCTTCACCCAGCTGAACCCGGCCACGATCAAGACGGTGAAGCTGTCGCCGCGGGTCACCTTCCTCGACCCGCAATACGACATCAATTCAGCGTCCACGCCGCTCGGCTACGTCGGGCTGACGCGCGAATTCGATGACGGCTCGACGCTGAAGCTGGAGTCCTTCACCCAGCGCCTCTCGAGCACCAACTACCAGAGCTACGGCTTCTCCACGGTATTCAAGACGACGGTCAACGAAGAGCGGGTGAGCTATCACCTGCGTCGGGACATCGGCGAAATGCTGGCCGTGCAGGCCACAGCGGGCGGCAGCTTCCGCTACACCTCCTCGACCTCAAAGAGCAGCCTGAACGCCTTCGTCATCTCCCAGGATAGGCGCGACCTGTCCGTCGGTCCGACCGCGGACGACCGCTTCAACGACCCGTTCCTGACGCCGGGGTACGCGTGGGACACCGACATCCGCAGCCACCAGAAGGAGTTCAGCGGCTTCATCGTGGCGGATGCGACGCTGCTCGATCACCTGGACGTGCTCGGCGGGGTGAGGGTCGATCACTACAGCCTTATGTCCGTCGACCAGGGAACATCGCCTGACGGGACCGCGACCTCGGGAACGCAGTACCGCGCGAGCCGGACGCCGGTCAGCTACAACATCAGCGTCAGCTATAAGAACCGATGGGCGGTCCCCTACTTCACCTACGCCCACTCCCAGTCCCTGAACCTGGACCAGGGTGGGGCGGTGATTCCGCACCTGGTGCAGAACGGCGATTTCCTGGGCGGCTCCAAGCTGATGGAGACGGGGATCAAGACCTCCCAGCTCAACGGCCGTCTCTACGCCTCGGCGGACCTGTTCCGGCAGGAGAATCAGTTCCTCGACGCCTTCCACGGCGGGATCAACGGCCAGCGCAGCCAGGGGGTCGAGGCGGAGCTGCGCTATCTCGTGACCAGCAAGCTGGGCGTCACAGGGACCGCGACCCTGCAGACCATCAAACAGCTGGCTCCCGGCCAGGGCAGCGGCGCATTCGTGACCTTGCCGCCGGCGCTGGCGGGAGTGGCGCCGACCGACGGCTTCGGCGGCTTCTACGGCTCCAACGCGGTCTTCCTGGGGCTCGGCAACGGCTACTACCTGCACACTGTGCCACGCTCGACGTTCAGCCTGTTCGCCACCTACGACGAACATGGCCGGTGGGGCCTGACCGGAGGGATGGTCTACAATTCCAAGACCGGCGGGTTCCTCCCCGGGAGCATCCAGATTCCGTCCTATGTGCTGGTGAAGGCCGGCGCCTATGTCGCGGTCAAGGGCCTGAGGCTCGACGTCTACGCCGACAACCTGTTCGACAAGCGCTACTTCATCGCCGAGTACGACGTGGACGCCAACGCCACGGTGCTGCCGGGCGTTGGCCGCACATTGCACGTCAAGTTGAGCCACAGCTTCTGACGGAGGCAATCACACGCTCGCGAACTGAAATGTTACTGATCATGTTGACTGCCGCCGATCGGTCCGCCGTACTGGCGGCGAGCCGTCAGCTTCCTCGAAGGAGACCCTCATGGACTCGGCCCTCGCTCTTCGACTGGACGAGCTGAAGCCCGGATTCGGAGCCGAAATCCGCGGCGTGGACCTGGCCTCCGCCGGGGACGAGATCGTCGATCAGGTGGTCCACGCCTTCCAGATGCACGGCGCCATCCTGCTGCGCGATCAGCGCATGACGCCGGACGACCTGTTGAGGTTCGTGCGACGCTTCGGCGAGCCGGAGCGGCATACGCTGAACGAGTTCACCCTCCCGGGTTATCCCAACATCTATGTGCTGTCGAACCACGTGGTGGACGGCAAGCCGATCGGCGCCCACAACGACGGCGTCGGTTGGCACACCGACCGCTCCTACACCGCCGAGCCGGTCATGAGCACCATGCTCTATGCCGTCGAGGTCCCGCCTGAGGGCTCCGACACGCTCCTCGCGGATCTCTGCGCGGCCTGGGAGGCGTTGCCCCACGAGCGCCAACGCGAGCTCGACGGCCTGGTCCTGCACCACAGCTACGCCCACTTCATGCGCACGCGCGAGTTCGGCAGCCGCGAGCTCACCCAGGAGCTCAAGGACGAGAATCCCGACGTATGGCATCCGCTCGTCCGAACCCATCCGGCGGACGGGCGCAAGGCGCTCTGGCCTTCCACCGGCACGGTGGTCGAAGTGGTCGGCATGCCCAACCCGCAGGGGCTGGAGCTGATCGACGAGCTGGTCGAGTTCGCGACCCAGGAGCGGTTCGTCTTCCGCCACAAATGGCGCGTCGGCGACATCCTGATGTGGGACAACCGCTGCACCCTGCACACCGGCACGCTCTACGACGACACCCGCTACTACCGGCTGATGCACCGGCTGTGGGTCAAGGGCGACCGTCCCCGGTGAGCGCGCCCTCCACCTGGCTCATCACCGGCGTCTCCAGCGGCCTTGGCCGGTCGATCGCCGAGGCTGTCGCGGCGCGGGGCGACTTTGTCTGCGGCACCGTGCGGCGTGAAGACGACCGGCTGGCCTTTGAGCAGCTGGCCCCTGGCCGGGCCGTGGGCTTCGTCCTGGACGTCACCGACGAGGACGCGCTGCACGCCGCGGCGGCGGCCGCCGAGGCGTTGGGCGGCGGGGTGGACGTGTTGGTCAACAACGCCGGTTACGGCCTGACCGGCGCGGTGGAAGAAGCCAGCCTCGCCGAGATCCGCGAGATGTTCGAGGTCAATGTCTTCGGAGCCGTCGCAGCGATCCAGGCGGTGTTGCCGTTCATGCGCGCCCGCCGCCGCGGCCACATCGTCAACATCACCTCGGTGAGCGGGCTGGCGGCCTGGGCCGGCACCGGCATCTACTGCGGCAGCAAGTTCGCGCTGGAAGGCATCGGCCAGGCCCTGGCCCAGGAGGTCGCCGGCCTCGGGATCAGGGTGACCAACGTCGCGCCGGGCGGCCTGCGGACCGACTACGCGAGCCGCTCGCTCAGGCGCAGCGCCCGGACGATCGACGACTACGAGGGCCCGGGACACCTCGCCACCCAGATCCTCGCGGATCATGCCGGGCAGGAGTCCGGCGACCCCGCCCGCGCGGCCAAGGCCATCCTGGAGATGGTCGCTTCCGACACCCCTCCCCTGCACCTCCTGCTCGGCGCCGACGCCATGCACTACGCGACCCGGTCCATGGGGACGTTCCAGGTGGAGATGGGCGAGTGGGCGGCCCTCACCCTGTCCACCGCCTTTCCCAAGAGCTGACCGTGGCCTCCGTGGCCAGGCCAGGTTCCAAGCTGATCCTTGGCCTCGCTCTCGGCGCGACGGTTGCGCCCTCTCTGGCCGATCTCGGCGCCCTGGCGGCGCGATGCGAGGAAGGCCGGCTGGACTTCATCCTGGCCGGCCCTGTCGCCCGGGTCTGGGACCCGCTCACGCTCGTCGCCGCCCTGATCCCGACGACCCGCAAGATCGGACTTGCGGCGGCGGTCTCGACGGACTGGGCGCCCTTCAACGTCGCCCGCGCGCTATCGGCCCTGGACCTGCTGTCCGACGGCCGGGCGGCCTGGCTGGCCACGCCGGGAGACGCGCCCGCCGCCGATCCGGGTCGGTTCGAAGAGCACCTGGAAACCACCTTCGCCCTGCTGGACAGCTGGGAGGACGAGGCGCTGGTGTTTGACAAGGCGGACTGCGTCTTCGTCGAGCGCGACAAGGTCCACCGCATCACCCACGACGGGCCGTGGTTCACAGTGGATGGGCCGCTGAATTCACCGCGACCCGTGCAGGGCCGCCCGGTCGTGATCCAGGCCATCGCAGACGAGTCTCCGGTCACCCAGGCCGATGTCGCGTTGGCGCCGCCCGCCGACCTCGCTGGAAGTGTGGCCCGGCTCCGCCGGTTGGCGCCGAAGAGGATGCTCATCGATCTGCCGTTCAGTCTGGTCCCCGCCTCGGGCGCCTCCTTCATCGGACCATCGGGTTACGCCGGACCGCCCGACGGCATGGCGTCGGAGATGGCGCGTTGGCTCGTCGAGCGCGGCTGTGACGGCTTCGTCCTGTTTCCCTCGAGCCGGCAGGACTTCGAAGACTTCATCCGCGCGGTGGTCCCGCGCCTGCAGGCGATGGGCTTCGTCAATCTGGACTACGGAGACGGCGATCTGCGCACGCGGCTTGGCCTGGCGCGTCCGCCAAGCCGGTTCGCCAGGGCGGCGACATCATGACCGCCCCCACCCTGCACCTCGGCCTGTGGCTGCTGACCAGCGGCCACCACATCGGCTCCTGGCGCCATCCGCTGTCGCAGCCTGAGCAATTGCTGCAGCTGGACCACTACGTCCGGGCCGCGCGGATCGCCGAGCGCGGAAAGCTGGACATGGTGTTCTTCGAGGACACCCTGGCGGCGCGCGAGCGCAACGGCGGGATCTTCGGCGAAGTCTCGATCAACTCGCTGGACCCGATGATCCAGATCGCCGCCCTGGCCGCCGCCACTTCGGCCATCGGCCTCGCCGCCAGCTTCTCGACCACCTACCACAGCCCCGAAATCCTGGCCTCGAAGTTCGCCACCGTGGACCACCTCAGCGGCGGGCGCGCGGGGTGGAACATGGTCACTTCAGGGGCCGCTGCGGGACGCAATTTCGGTTCCGGAGCCCATCCCGAGCGGGAAGTCCGCTACGCCGGCGCCCATGAGGTGATCGCCAAGGTCAAGTCGATCTGGGCCGAAACCCCCTCGCCGCAGGGCGAACCGGTGCTGATCCAGGCCGGGATGTCCGCCTGGGGCCTCGACTTCGCCGCCAGCTGGGGCGAGGGCATCTTCTCAGCCTTCGGCTCGCTGGAAGCTGGCCAGGCGTTCCGATCGAAGCTGCGCGCGGCCGCGCAGGCCAAGGGCCGCAGCCCGGACGCCGTGAAGATCCTGCCAGGGTTCATGCCGGTCATCGGCTCCACCGAAGCCGAGGCCCTCGCCAAGCTCGATGTCTATCGCGAGCTGATCCACCCGCGCCTGGTGCTGGCCATGCTGGGCGAGCGCTTCAACATCGACTTCGAAGGCCGCTCCCTCGACCAGCCCTTCCCGATCGAGGAGATCAAGGCGACGCTGGAGGATCGTCCCAACATCGGCGGCGAACGCGCGCGCTTCCTGGCCGAGGTCAGGCCCGGCGAGACGATCCGCGCCTACAGCGAGCGCATGGTCAGCAAGCCCACCGGCCACCTAAGTAAGGTCGGATCGCCCGACCAGATCGCCGACTTCATGCAGACCTGGCTGCTCGAGGGCGGCTGCGACGGCTTCATCCTGCAGGCTCTGCAGATCCCTGTCGAGCTGGAGCTGTTCGTCGACGAGGTGATCCCGATCCTGCAACGCCGCGGCCTGTTCCGCCGCGACTACGCCGGGACGACGCTGCGATCGCACCTCGGACTGGCTGCGCCTGTTCCAGCACTCCCGGGGTTAGATACATCCGATCAGCCCCGCGAAAGCGGGGACCCAGGTGTTATGTCGTAGAGTTCTGAGTTTTCCGGAAAAAAATCTGGGTCCCCGCTTTCGCGGGGATGATCGGGTCAGGAAGGCAAGGCCCGTCATGTTGGGCCCCATCACAACCCAGTTGTCAGCACCATCCTGATCCGGGCCTCGCCGCTGATCATCCGATCATAGGCTTCCGCTGCGCGTTCCAGGGGCAGGGTCTCGATCACCGGCCGGACGCCGTTCAGGGCGCTGAAGGCCATGGCGTCCTCGGACTCCGCGGCGACGCCGCCGGCGCTGCCGGTGAGGGTGCGGCCGTAGAGCAGCTGGTGGGCGAACACCTCGATCGGCTCGTGCGGGACGCCCACGACGACCATCCGCCCGTCGATGGTCAGGCCGTCGACGGCCTTGCTGATCGCGGCGGCGGCGGTGACAGTGGCGATGATCGCTTCCGCACCGCCAAGCGCGCTGAGGGCATGCCCCACGTCCTCGCCGTTGCTGTCGACGTAGAGCCGGGCGCCGAGACGCAGGGCCAGCTCGGCCTTCTCCGGGCCGCGCGCCACGGCCACGGTGAAGTAGCCCATCTTCGCCGCGAACTGGACGCCCAGGTGGCCGAGGCCGCCCAGTCCCAGAACCGCGACGACGGATCCTGGCCGCGCGCCACACTTCCTCAGGGCATTGTAGGTGGTCACGCCCGCGCAGAGCATCGGCGCAGCCTCGATGGCCGACAGTTCGTAGGGGATCAGCGCCAGCGCCGACTGATCGGCGATCACCGCCTCGGCCCAGCCCCCGTCGCGGGTGACTCCGTGGATGCTGCGGCGAAGGCAGGACATGAAGTCTCCGCGCCGGCAGCGGACGCAGCCGCCGCAGTGGCCGGCGAACCAGCCGAGGCCAACCCGCTGTCCGGGCGCCCAGTCGATCACACCCGGACCAATGGCGTCGATCACGCCGGCGATCTCGTGGCCAGGAATGATCGGGTAGCGCTGGCCCGGAAAGCCACCGTTCTTGGCGGAAGAATCGCTACGGCAGACCCCGGAGGCCTGGACCCTGACCCGCACTTCGCCGGCGCCGGGTTCGGGCAGGTCCCGCTCGACCAGCTCGAAGGGGCCGCCGGGATGCGAGACCTGGATCGCCCTCATGGTCGGGAAATCAGAACGGCTTGTCCCCTGCGACCGTCACCCGGAAGCCCGAGCGGGTCTCGGGATAGTAGTCCCACACGGCCAGGTGCCAAGTGGCGCGGTTGTCCCAGAACGCGATGGAGTGGGGCCGCCAGCGGAAGCGGACGTGGAAGTTGGGATTGGCGCAGTGCTTGTAGAGATAGCCCAGGACCGCATCGCTCTCGTCTCTGGGCACGCCGACGATGGTGGTGGTGTAGGAGGGGTTGACGAACAGCCCCTTGCGCCCGGTCACCGGATGGGTGCGCACGATCGGATGGATCGAGCACGGGTACTTGCGGTCCACGTCCGGGAACAGCGGACGATAGACATGCTCGCCGTCGTGCACGGCGGTCAGGCCTTCCAGGTAGGCCTTCATCTTCGGCGACAGGGCGTCGTATGCGGCCGCCATGCTCGCGAACAGGGTGTCGCCTCCGATCGGCGGCAGGGTGTGCAGGTAGAGGATGCTGCCCATCGGCGGCTCGGCGTTGCAGGTCAGGTCCGAATGCCAGTTCTCGCCAGCGATGAACTTGGAATCCGCGTCGGCGTGGATCGCGACGATCTCCGGGTGACCCTCGATGCCGTCGACTCCGCTGTGGATCGCCAGCTCGCCGAAAGCGCGGCCAAACGCCTTGTGGGCGTCATGGTCGATGTGCTGGTCGCGGAAGAAGATCACGTGGTGCTCGGCGATGGCCGTGTGCAGCTCGTCGATCTGCCGGTTGCTCAGGGGCTGGCTGAGATCGACGCCGAACACCTCGGCGCCGATGACCTTGGTGACGGGACGAACGTCCAGGACTTCGTAGCTCATTTCGCGTCCTTGAAGGGGTTATCGCCGTAGACAGGCGCGGCGCGCGCTGCGGGTCCACCGGTCTCGGCGCGACCGCAGACGGCCAGCGCTTGAAGCCGGTGGTGATCGCCGGAATCCGCTGCATGTTGAAGACGTTGTGGTCGCGCCACATGCTCGAATAGATTGGCAGGGCCCGCTCGACGGGCCGTCCCAGGGAAAGCCGTGTGGCGGCGTCGACGGCCCCCACCAGCGGCGCCACGCCGGCCGCGTCGGCCTCGAATCCGTGGCGCGCCACCACTGGCTCGATCTCGACGTCCGCAAGGCCCGTCTCCCGGACCATGGCCTCCAGCTCGTGCTGGACGCTGGTCACCGTCTGGCGCGGGTTGAGGCCGGTCTCCAGATAGAGGCAGCAGATCTCCGTGCCCGCCCCGAAGGAATAGGGGACCCCGCCCCGGACTGCGGCGATCTGCACCTTGGGCAGGGCGATCCCGCCCGGCGACTCGAAGCGGTGGGCCTCCTCATAGCGCTTGCCCCAGCTGTTGATCGCCTCCAGCAGGGGACCCAGCCGGTAGATCGGATTGGGGTGATCCACGGCGTGGTCGGGCGTGGTCAGCAGCGGCGTGAACACCGAGGCGCCGTGCACCTTGATCCGAAACACCGCATAGCCGCAGCCCACCCAGGTCAGGCCGAAGTCGCAGCCCTCCGCGGCAATGGCGTAGTCGGGCGCGACGCCACCGTGGTGGAACAGGTAGTGGGCGCCGATATCCTTGCCCATGTAGGCGATGCCCCGCGCCTCCTCGATCGGCTCGGGGCCTATCTCACCGGGCGAGGCGGTGAGGTAGAGCTTTCCCGCCAGGTCGTAGCCGGCCGATTTCAGCGCCTTGGCGGCGATCAGGAAGCAGCTCATCGGCCCGCGGTCGTTGGCGATGGGATAGCCATAGAGCACCCCGTCCTCGAGCCAGCAGCGCTCCCACTCCGGATTGGCGATGGTCTCTGGGCGGTACTTGAAGGCGTCCAGGTCCGGGTTCCAGGTGGGGCTTTCGGTGTCGAGGTGGGCGGTGAACAGCAGGTTCCGGCCGACGCCCTTGCCGCCGTAAGTCCCGATGACGTTGGGACGCTCCGGGATCGCGCCGACCTTCCGCGGCGCAAAGCCCTCGCGCGACAGCCACTGGAAGACGAACTCCGCGGCCGCGGCCTCATGGCCGGCGGGGCTGGGGATGTTGCCGAGCTCCAGCGCCAGCGCGGTCAGCTCGTCCGTGTCGATGGCGGCGGCGATCTTCGTCCGGTCGGCGTCGTCGATCGCAGCCGGCGCGGCCGTCAGCGGCAGTGAGAATCCGTCAGCCATCGACGTCCGCTCCTGTCCAGGCCGAAACGATCTCGGACGTGTCCGCCAGAATGGCGCAGTTCAGCTCCAGGCTCATCAGCGCGGCCTCGTGCAGGGCGGGATCGTAGGCCGCGCAGGCGTCGCGGACGACGAAGACGTGATAGTCGAGATGGAAAGCATCGCGCACGGTGCAGTCCACGCAGCACTCGGTGGTCAGGCCGCAGACGACCAGGGTGTCAACGCCCAGGCCCTTGAGCACCCCGTCCAGCTCCGCTCCGTGGAACCCGCTGTAGCGGGTCTTGGCGATCACCGGCTCGCCCGCCTGGGGCAGAGGCCCCATGAACGCGGCGCCGGGGGTTCCCGCGCGGCAGAGTGCGCTGTCGCCGTCGGGATCGCCCCGCCGGCGCCGCATCCACTCACGCCAGGCCGAGGAATCCGTGGAAGGAGCTGTCTGCAGCCCGACGAATATCACTGGCGCACCTGCGGCCCTGGCGGCCTCCACGACACGTTCCGCCGCGGCCAGGGCCGGCGTCACGATCGACATGTCCACCCCAGCCTTGCCCAGCGCGCCCTGCGGCGAACCGAAGTCGACCTGCATGTCGATGACCAGAACGGCCGTGCGTCCGGGAGTGATCCAGGCGTCGAGGCCCTCGGCAGGGGCCGGGCTTGCGGGCGTCGCGTTCATGCCATGGCCATCCTGAGGCGGGGCAGGATCTCCTCGCCGAACAGAGTGAGCCCTTCCACATAGTCGGGGAAGATCAGCATCACCCCGTCGAGCTCGCAATCGGTGAGGAATTCGTCGAGCTGTTCGGCGCAGCTGGCGGTGCTGCCCACCGCGGTCTGGGTCATCATCGCGCCCATGGCCTTGGCCCGGCCGGAGAGATCTGCGTCCTTCGACAGGCCCCAGCTCCTGAGCATGCCGATGATTGCGCCGACGTCGATTCCCTCCTCGAAGCGGCGCACTGCCGCCGCCGCCTTGGCGTCGGTCTCGCCGAGGATCAGCGTGCACATGGCGTAGGTCTTGATGGTCTTGTCCATCTCGGCGGCGACGCGCTTGGCCCGCAGGCTGTTCTCCCGTCGCTCGGCCTGGTTGCGGCCGCCGATGAAGCAGGCGTCGGACTCCCGCACCGAGAACTTGAACCCCCGGTCCGACTGCCCGGCGCAGATCAGGTCCGGGCGCGGCCGCGACAGGGGCTTGGGATCGGAGACGCAGTCCTTGATGTGAAAGTAGCGTCCATGGAAGTCGACGTGGGGCTCGCTCCAGAGCCGCTTGACGATGGTGGTCCACTCCTCGGCCAGCACATAGCGCTCTTCGTGGTCGAGACTCTCGTCCCACGCGCCCATCTGGTCGAACTCGTCCTTGTAGGCGCCGGCGACGATGTTGAGCCCCGCCCGGCCGCCGGAGATGTGGTCGATGGTGGTGATCATCTTGGCGATGACCGCGGGGTTGTGCAGCAGCGTGTGGGCGGTGGCCCAGACCTTCACCCGCTTGGTCGCCTGGGCGATGCCGGCCATCATGGTGATGGACTCCATCGACGTGCCCCAGTGGTTGGTCTCGCCGCCGAAGCCGCGCCACTTGCCCATCGACAGCACGAAATCCAGCCCCTGAAGGTCGGCGGTCACCGCCGCGTCCAGATTGGTCTTCCACAAGCCATCGAGCGGCGGCGTCGTCTTGGAGACGATCCACCCGCCGTTGGCCACCGGCAGGAAGACGCCGAAGTCCCGCTTGGCGCGCGACGTCTGGGCGCACGATGTCTGGCCCATGCTCTCCTCCCGCATCTCAGGCTGCGTCCTTGGCGAATTGTGCGGCTGGGCGCGGCGCCGGCTCGGCGGCGCGCGCGCCCGCGCGGCGTGGGGGGCGCATCAGCGCCGTGGCCACGAACACCACCCCGTTCAGGCCCGCGAAGAGCAGGAAGGTGGAGTCGAAGCCGCCCAGCTGATCGCGCAGGAAGCCGCCGAACACCGGCCCGAGCGCCGAGACCGCGCCCACCATGCAGATCGTGGAGAAGATCTCCAGGTTGTGCCTGCGGCCGTAGTAGTCCAGCGCCAGGACGGTGACGGCCAGGGCGGTCACCGTGGTGCCGATCCCGACCCCCACGGCGAAGATGATCAGACTCAACGTGTCGTGGGCGACACTCAACGCGACCATGCCGACGACCAGCGCGCCGACGGCGAACATCAGCAGGTAGCGGGGGTTGACGATGTCTCCCAGTACGCCCGCCAGGAACCGCCAGCCCATGCCGACGAGCCCCTCCAGGGTGAGGATCGTCCCCACAACCACCATCGGAATATGACGCTCGGTCAGATGGGCCACGGCGAAGCTCGCGGTCGTGGCCAGGCACAGCACGTGGCCGAAATAGGCCGCTAGCAGGATATAGAACTGCGGCGTGCGCACCGCCGCCTTCAGCGTCCATTCCTCCTGCGTCCGGTATGCCCGGATCCGGAGCGACCGCTGCGTCGGCGGCCGGCTGCGATCGTCGGCGATCGCGGCGTCCGTGCGCGCGGAGGCCTGGGCGAGCCACGCCGATCCGCCCATCGCCAGGGCGCAGATCGAGCCGATCACCAGGGCGGCGACCACCTCCACCAGCCACACCGAGCGCCAGACGCCATGGAACAGGTTGAGTAGCCCGAGGACCATGAAGGGTCCCGCCGCCGCCAGCCCGGCCGACAGGGTAAAGTAGACGCCGAAGGCCGCCGACCGGCGCTTGAACAGAGCGCCCAGCACATGGGTCGCCGGAATCAGCGCCATCATCTGATAGCCGACGCCGCACAGAGCCGCGCCAGCGAAGTAAGCGACCAGGCCGTGGGTCACGCCGAGGCTGAGCAGGCCGGCGGCGACCAGCAGGGTGCCGAGCAGCAGCGTCGCGCGCACGCCGACCTTTCGGATCAGATAGGCCGGCAGATAGGACGAGCCGCCGATGCAGCCGCCGATCACGGTGAAGCCGAAGCCCGCCTCGGTCCAGCTCCAGCCCAGGTCCTTGACCATCAGCGGCAGGACGATACCCAGCGCCGTGTAGATCGAGACCGTGATCAGGGCCGACAGCACGCTGAAGGCGAGCAGCACCAGCCAGGACCGCCGTTCGATCTGGGGCATGGACTCAACTCCGCATGGGGCGGCCGCCCCGACCGGCGGCCGCCAGGGTTACCGCTCAGAACTTGCGCTTCAACGTGAGGCTCCAGGTGCGGCCGACGCTGGGCACCGCGGCGAGCGCGATGTAGCTGTCCACACTGGGGGTGAAGTAGAGCTCGTCGGTCAGGTTATCGACGTTGAGATCGAGCTCCCAGGGACCGTGGGCCAGGAACGCCGAGGCGTTGAACACATAGTATTCCGGGAACGTGATCGCATTGGGGATCGGCTGCACCGTCTTGGTGACCCGGGTGCCACCGATGGTGAGACCGGCGTGGCCCCAGGAATAGTCGTCGCTGACATAGTTGGCGTAGAGGCTGGCGACGGAGTGGGGAACCAGCGTGTTCTCGTAGTTCCCCTGGTTCCCGGTGAAGCTGGCCAGGTCGAAGGTGACGTAGCTGGCCCCGAAGCCGTCGACGCCGGCGACGCCGAACGCCCGCGCCGGCAGATAGACGAAGCTGTGGTCCGGGCCCTTGATCGTCGTGTGCTGCAGGTCGCCCGAGAAGGTGAAGCTGAGGTTCTTGGTGGCCAGGTAGCGCACTTCGAGCTCGACCCCCTTGGACCGCGTGCCGATGACGGTCACGCTGCCGATCCCCTGGTTCAGCTGGGTGCGCTCCTGGCGGTAGACCGACAGAGCGCCCACCAGCGTGTTCTTCAGCAGCTGGAACTTGACGCCGGCCTCGGTGAGCCTCGAGGACGACAGCCAGCCGTCGTTGGCGACAAGGCCGGGCGGGATGTCGTCCGCCTGCGCGACCTCGAGCGCCGCCGACTTGTCATAGGTGAAATAGGGGATCAGGCCGATCGGCGACTTCCAGCTGAGGCTGGCGGTGTAGGTGAACTTGCCCTTGTCAGCCGACTGAGGTGTGGGGTTGCAGTAGCACAGCACCCCGACGTCCTTGGAATCGACATCGTAGTGGTCCCAGCGGCCGCCGACGATCAGGTCGAGCTGGTCAGCCAGCGTGACGTCGGTGGTGAAGAACAGGCCGCCGTCGCCGGTGTTGGAGTGTACGTCGTTCTCCCACCCCATCTGGATGGTCCCGGGCGGGTCGACGAAGAACGGGCTGTCGACGATGTCGTTGGGCGTGGCGCCGAAGCTGAGGTCGCGTCGGTCGAGCGCGATGATCCCGCTGTTGAAGCTCTCGCGCTTGTGGGCGTGGGTATAGCGATAGGAGCCGCCGACGAAGCTCTTGGACGTGAGCATGCCGTCGGCCGTGTCGAGCTTGAAGTCATAGGTCAGCCGCGCCTCACCGGCATAGGTCCGGTACGAGGCCGGGAAGCCATAGCTGACGTAGCGGTCGTTGCTGATGGCGTCCCAGAAGCCTTGCAGCTTGATGTTGCTCGTCGCGGTCACCGCCTTGGCGACGTTCAGATAGGCCGTGTTGGTCTTTGTCCTGGAGAAGTCGACGTTAGGGTCGAAGTAGACCTGCCGGGGGCTGAGCTTGGTCGTGCCGACCCCGGTGTCGAGCGTCTGGGCGCCCGGGTTGGCGCAGTAGTACTGGGAGAAGCACAGCAGCGACTGGAACTGGAAGAACGGGTCGTTGTAGGGATTCGGCTGTCCCGGGCTGATCTCGGCGAACTCAAGGTGTCCATCGCCATTGCTGTCGACCAGGGTGGTGTCGCGACCGGTGATGTACGTCCCGGTGTCGATCAGGTTCTGGGTGAGGCGGTTCCAGCCGGGCGTCTGCACGTCGCCGGTGGAGTGATAGAACATGTAGTCGGCCGAGATGGTCCAGCCCGATCCCAGGTCGAAGTCCGACGAGATCTCGGCCAGCTGACGGCGCGGATGCATCCCGTAATAGAAGCTGTGGGAGTCCTCGATCTCGCCGTAGGCGTAGACGCCTCCCGTGGCTGAACCCAGGGTCACCGGCGCGCCGAACTGGGCCGTGGCGTTCTTCTTGTTGTACGAGCCGCCCGTGATGGTGATCTCGGCCGTGGGGGCGGTCAGATAGGCCCCCTCGTCCTTGGCCGTCTTGGGGATGAAGTTCAGGAAGCCGCCGACCTTGCCTGCCCCATAGATCGGCATGGGCGGGCCGCGGACGATCTCGATCTGGGCCGCGTCGCCGATCGGCGTAGAGTAGGTGCCGCGGTTCTCCAGGCGCTTGAAGCCGCGGAAGTAGGTCTCGGCAAGGGTGCCACGGATGTTCAGCGATCCGGGAACGCCATAGTAGCTGCCGGTGTAGCTGCTGGGTGACACGGCGACGAGGTCGTCGACGGTGGTGATCCCGTAGCGCTTCAGCGTGGTGTCGCTGACGAAGCTGGCAGAGCGCGGGGTCTCGATCAGAGGCTTGTCAAGACCAAGGACGGTGTCGTTCGGCTTCTTCTCCAGGAGCCCGACCCTGTCGGCTGTGACCACGACCTCGGAAGCCGAGGCGTCGGTGGCGGCGGCGCTCGTCTGGGCGCATGCGCCGGAGGCGAGCAGGATGATGGCGCTTGCGGACGCTCCCGCGAGCAGCGTTGCTTGTATCGACATGAGAGACCCCCGTTTGGTTATTGTATGGGCCCTTCCGCGTCTGGCGTTCACGTCTCCCCCGACGTCACTTGAGGAGGAGCTTCCGCACGGCCGGACGCTCGATCAAAACGCCATCTGAAATTTTAGTTGAAATGTGAGCGATCGCCGCCGCGACGCCCAATTGCTGACCGTCAGGCGCCCACGAGGGCGTCATACAGGCCGTGAAGATCGAGGAAAAGGCGCGGCCCCGACGGGCCGGCGCAGGTCAGGGAGCCGGTTGCAGGTCCGGCTCGCGATCAGAGGAACCGCCGCGGAAGATGGCCCGGCGCACCGTCTCGGGGAAGATCTTCAGGATGCGCATGCTGGCCAGGCGGGCGGCGTCCGCATCCCCGCTGGCGATCTGCCGGGCCAGCTCACGGTGGCGCTCGATCTCCGACAGCCGCTCCTCCTCGCTGTCAGCGCCCATGGAATAGACCCAGTAGCGGGCCGCCTTGTGCTGGAGCGGGATGAGGATCCTGGCCAGGGTGGCGTTGCGCCCTGCCCTGGCGACCGCGGCGTGGAACTGCTGATCCATCGCCACCAGGGCCCGGCAGTCGCGCGAGCGCACCGCCGCTTCACCGCCATCGAAGGCGTGCTCCAGGGCGGCGAGATCGTCCGGTGTCGCGTGCACGGCGGCCAGGGCGGCGCAGTGCGGCTCCAGCAGCTGGCGGACCTCCAGGGCGGCGCCCAGCTCGACCACGTCGAGCGCCGAGACGGTGGTGCCCGCGCGGGCGCGCCTGACCACCAGCCCTTCAAGGGCCAGCCGGCCCAGAGCGTCGCGGACGCCGGCGAGCCCCGCCTGGTAGCGGCGGGCCAGGTCCTGCTCATCCAGGCGCGCGTTCGGCGCCAGTTCACCCAGGATGATGTCCAGCAGGATCTGCTCGTAGACTCGGGCCTTCTGCAGTTCCGGCGACCAGTCCTGCGACAGCGTCAGGATCCTCGACTCGCTGGCGGGCGAAATCCGGTCAAACGACTCGCTGCCGCCCGCCTGGGAGCTCGACTTCGACCTCTGCGCCTTCACCCAACACTCCCACCAGCGGGCCTACCTACGCGATCCAAGCAGCCACCGATGACTCGACGATCGGTTGCGCTGCTGAGTCCTACGCTGAAATTTCAGCGATCGCCAGTCCAGGCTTGACCGTGCAGGAAGCTCAGAACTTCTGGCCGAACTTCACGCCGATTGTCCGCGGCTTAGCGGGCACAACGTAGACCGCCCCGGGGACGCCGTTGGGCGTGGTCGCGGCGCAGACCGTGACGCGGCACTCGGCGTATCGGTAGACGTCGCCCCGCTCGTCGAACGCGTTCAGCAGCGACAACTCGACGGTCCAGTTGTCCTTGCCGATTCCGGCCGTGAGGTCGACCGTCGCATAACCCTTCTGCTGGCCGAGCGCCGAGCGGGCCGGCTTCAGCACGAGCGCGGGATCAAAGGAATTGAGACGCAGGTCGGCCCAGCTGTCGCCCTGGTAGATGACCGATGCCTGCAGGTGGCCGTCGAACGGCCCGACCTCATGCTCGTAGCGAGCCGTCGCGTTGCCCTTGAAGTAGGGTGTCACCGGCAGTTGCGTGCCCGACGGGGCCTGGGGCGGAGAGCAGTTCATGACCGGCAGGCCGCTGCTGTCGACCTGCTCGCAGAACGGCTGCGTGAGCTCGCCGTGGGTATAGGCGGCGGACCCCGACAAAGTCAGATGCTCGTCGGGGTGGAAGCTGAAGTCGGCCTCCGCGCCGAGAATCCGAGCATGGGGCGCATTGTGGATCTCGGTGAGACCGTTGTTGCCGAGAAAGGAGAACTGGAATTGCGACCAGTCCTCCCAGAACAGTGCGCCGTTGAAACGCAGGCGCCCGTTGTCCCAGGAGGTCTTCCAGCCGAGCTCGTAGTTGGCCAGGAAGTCTGACTGGTAGGGGGCGTTGCCGCGGCGGTTGATGCCGCCGGGCCGGAACCCTCTCGACCAGGTCGCGTAGACGAGTTTGTCGTCGTCGATACGGTAGGTCAGGTTGAGCTTGTGGGTGAAGCCTGTCTGCTCGACCTTCTTGTCCAGGTCGTTGCAGGGAGCCCCGTTGACGGTGGCCGGCTCGAAACACTGGGATTCGCCAGTGTGTGAGCTGAATCCGGCGCCATAGCCGAAGAACCCTACGAGCGAGTTGTCGTATTTGAACACCCGGCCGCCGGCGGTGAGCGTCAGCTTGTCCGTGAAGTCGAATGCCGCTTCCCCGAAGAGCGCGTAGTCGCGATCGACCCGCCGCTGCGCAGTGAGCCAGATGGTGTCGGGCCAGCCGGGGACCTCGATTGCGTCCGCGAGGTTCTTGATCACGTACTGCTGCCCGATGTCGTGGACCTGCCGCTGATAGAACAGGCCAGCGACGACCCTCAGTCGCGCATCCTTCGGCGTCGAGATGCGGAATTCGTGGCTCTGCTTGGTGTAGTGGTCGCGGCCTAGCACCAGCTGCGACGGGTCGACAAAGGCGCCGTTGTTGTCGTAAGAATACGCCCCGTAGCCGAACAAGGCGTCATAGAAATAGGAATAGTCCGTGTAATCCTGCGAGGAATCTATATGCCTGCGCATCAATGCGCCAGCATAGACCAGGTCGAGATTGCTGAGCTTTCCTTCGATCGTCAGAGACGCGTCGACCCACCGATCGTGTTGGTATTCAGGAAGAGCGTGCGACACCTTCAGGTCGCCGATACGCGGGTCGTAGCCAAACACCCCGTTGCTGTACTCCTGCTGCGCCATGATGGCGGGCGTGATCGTCCAGTTTTCATCCAGGTCGATCTTCAGCGCCGCGCGACCGCCGATGGTGTCCACGGTGTTGTAGTCGTTCTTGACCGCCGACGTGTTGGCCACCGTGATGCCCGAGGTCGGGAAGGTGATGGATCCCGGCACGTTGTCGATGTAGCCGGCGTCGTGTTCGCCCCAGGCCACCAGGCGAATGGCCGCCTTGTCGTTGATCGGGATGTTGACGTAGCCCTCGCCGGCATAGCCCCAGCCGCCGTTGGCGACCTTGTCGGTCGAGATGTCGTAGGCGCCGGAGAACACGCCGATCTTCGGCTTGTTGGTGATGATCCGGATGGTGCCGGCCTCGGAGCTCGCGCCGTAGAGCGTGCCTTGCGGCCCGGACAACGATTCCACCCGGGCGATGTCGTAGAAATGGACGTCGAGCGCGCCGAGGATGGTGGTGATCGGCTGCTCGTCCAGATAAGTGCCGACGCTCGGCAGCGATGCGGAGTGGTTGGGATTGTCGCCGCTGGTGACGCCGCGCATGAACACCCGCGTAAATCCGGGCGACAGCGGCTGGGAGACCACGCTTGGCAGGAATTTGATCACGCTGTCGACGTTCGACACCTGCAGCTGTTCCAGCTTGGCCGTGCCGATGGCCTGGATGCTCAGGGGAACTTTCTGGATGTTCTCCTCGCGCTTCTGGGCGGTGACGACCAGCTCGTCGGAGAACGGCTTTGCGGGCGTCTGGGCCAAGGCCGCCCCGGCGCCGGTGAGCATGGTCGTGGCCAGCAGAGCGGCCGGCATGAAGGCGCGTCTGCGGCTGCCTTTGCGCGCAACGATCGGCTCCATTTTCAGAATCCCCGCGTTTCAGTCCCGATTCGGATGACCGGTCTGAAGCCCCCCGGTTGTCAAGACACGGCCTTGCTTTGCCGGCCCTCCCGCGCCGCTTTTTGAGTCCGGACGCGGCAGATTGTCCTCACTCCGCAACGCTGAGACGACTGTATAGGCCGCGAGCGCCTCGCCCAGCGCCGTCTTCAGCGGACCCAGCCACGGCTCGTAGTGGCGCCAGTGGTCCATGGCGTCGGTGAAGATCGGCTGGCGGACCTGCTCGGAACTGGCTGTGCGCACCGCCCGCTCAGTCTCGTGGAACCGCAGGCAGCCCGGCTCGAACGGCAGCCCGCAGTGGTCGAGCAGCCGCCGCACCTCCCGCTCGGGGTCGAGCACCATGTCCTCATAGAGCACGCGGTGGACCTTGCCGGGCAGCACCTCGTCGAAGTGCTCCATCAGCTCGGCGTAGTCGGCCCAGTAGCGGCCGATCTCCGTCAGGTCGTAGGTGAAGGCCTGCCCCCGGGCGAAGTGCTGCTTGAAGCCCGAGAAGCAGCAGCCGAGCGGATGTCGGCGGGCATCGACGATCCGCGCCCGGGGCAGGATCAGGTGGATCAGCCCGACATGGGCGAAGTTGTTCGGCATCTTGTCGATGAAGAACCGCCGGCCCAGCCTGCGCTGGATGCGCGTGCGCTCGAGGAACTCCTCGCCCATGGCCCTCAGGGCGGCGGGCTCCAGCTCGGCCAGCGCCTCGGGATAGGCCGTGCCCTCGCTGCGCTTGCGCTTGCCGCCGATCCGCTTGGCCAGGGCGGGGATGTCGGGCAGCTCCATCGTCCCTTCCACCTGGGAATGGCTGGACAGGATCTGCTCGATCAGGGTCGAGCCGGCGCGTGGCAGGCCGACGATGAAGATGGGATCGGGCGCATCGCTCCCCGCGCCTTCACGCTCGGCGAAGAACGCCGCCGTGAACAGCGCCTTGGACCGGCGCACATGGTCGCTGGTTTCCTCGGGATCATAGGTCACCGCGGCCCTGCGCAGCGCGTTTCCCCGGGCATAGTGGCGGAACGACTCTTCCCAGGCGCCGGCGTCCTCCAGCGCCTTGCCGAGGGCGAAATGGAGATGAAAGCGGTCCTCGTCGCCAAGATCGGCGCGCTCGAGCTGCCGCTCCATGGAGCCCACCTCCTCCGGCGAAAACCGGATGGTCTTGAGGTTGGCCAGGCTCCAGTAGGCTTCCCCCAGCCCCGGCATCAGCGCGATGCTGCGGCGGTAGGCGGCGATGCTGTCGCCCTGGCGGCCGGTGGTCTTCAACGCATGGCCAAGGCTCATCCAGACCTTCGGCTGCTGCGGATGGTCGTTCAGCACATCCTCGTAGCCGGCGATCGCCTGGTCGTAGTCGCCGATCCGGCTGAGGGCCGCCGCCCTGAGGTTGCGATAGCCGGGATTGCGGGGGTCCTGGCGCAGCAGCAGGTCCACCTGGGCCAGGACCTGGGCCGGCTTGTTCTGGCGATAGAGCACGGTGGCGTAGTTGTGCCGCGCCGCGGTGAAGCTGGGCGCCAGCTCCAGGCATCGCTCCAGCAGGGTCTCGGCATCCCCATACCGCCCCAGCCGTGCGCCCGTCTCGGCCAGCATGCGGATCGCGGCGACGTCGGTGGGATGGGCCTTGAGGAACCCACGCAGCAGCCGCTCGGCGACGGCCAGGCGCTCTTCGCAGAGGGCCGTCGCGGCCTCCAGCAGCACCGGGTCGTTCACCGAGGCCTTGATCTGGCGGGCGTAGGCGTCGTCGGCGGCGCGGCTGTCGCCCAGCAGTGTGAGTTGGTCCCCCAGGGCCCGCCAGGCGGCGGCCAGGCCCGGATTCAGCCGCGTCGCGCGGGACAGCGCCTCCACCGCCGCGCTCCCCTGCCCCAGTTGGGCCAGCGTCAGCCCGAGCTCGAGCTGCACGGCTGGCCAGCTCGCATGCGCCGCCGCGAGCGGCGCCAGGGTCTCGAGCGCCGAAGACGCCAGGCCCCGCCCCCGCTGCGCGGCGCCGAGCAGCAGCACCGCCTCGCGATGGCCCGGCACGACCTCCAGGATGGCCTGCGCCTGGGCTTCGGCCATGACCGGGTCCGACCCCAGCAATCGGGCCGCGTGGGCCAGCGCGGTGGCCAGGGTGCCGACAGGTTCTGGGGTGGGGGTCGTCACATGTCCTGTCCAGGTCGCAGTGAGCGGCGATGTGACGTCCGCCCTATCGGGCTTGTCAACGATCCGGAGTCGCTGCCGCAGGACGAGGGCGCCTCAGCACCAGCGTCGTCACCAGCAGCAGCCCGACGACCTCCACGCCCGTATCCCACCACATCAGCTGCGGCGTGTGCTGGGTGATCAGCGCCGGGCTGCCCCTGAACACGTCATCGGCCGAAACCAGCACCACCGCCCCGACCAGGTTGTTCACCAGGTGCATGCCCCAGGTGAAGGCGATCCCGCCGGTCCGGATGGCGATCAGCGCCGTCGCCAGGCCGAAGGCCACGGCGCCGACAGCCTGCGGCGCGCCGTTGGGGATGTGCGCCGCGCCGAACAGGAGGGCGCTGACCACGGCCGCCGCCACGGGCCGCTTGAACGCCAGCAGCAGCCCCTGGGTCAGATATCCGCGAAACAACAGCTCTTCGGCGAAGGTCTGCACCGCCAGCGCCGGCAGGGCCGCGAGGGCAAGACCGACGGTGGCCGTAGACGCCGTGATCCGGAAGCCGGCCGGCGCGATCAGCGCGTCGATGAGATTGGCCCCGATCAGCACGACGGCCCAGCAGCCCGCAGCAGCCGCCGCCATCCGCCAGCTCCATCGGCCGGTCAGATCCCCGAGCCGCTTGTGCTGGATCACCCATGCGGCGGCGACCAGGGCCACGACGACCAAGCCAAAAGACACGCCAGTGGTCGCGAAGAACGTGGTCGGACGCGTCGGCTGGGCCATCTCCGTGGCGAGGACGTCCGGCGACACGCCGGCAATTGCGAGCCCGAAGACCAGCATCACGCCCGCGGCAAAGACGATGAAGGACGCGAGCACCAGGGTGGCGACATAGCGCCAGGCCGCGGTCCTACCGCGCGCCGCATGCTCCAGGAAGACGCTCATGGCGATGCTGGCCTTACCCGATAGACGTCGATCACCGCGCCCGGCCGGGACAATCGCTCGAGCCAGGCCGGCGGGCGACCGCCATAGAGCGCGGCCTGCAGCGAGCCCGGACCGAAGGCGCTGTTGTCGGCGTTGATGACGAAACCCTGGCAACTCAGCACATAGTCGATGTGCAGCGCGCGAACGGTTGACGCCGCTCCGTCGGCCGGCAGGGCGAAGACCCGGTAGGATTCGGGCAGGCCCACGTCGAGCCGGTGATAGGGCGCGCCGACGACGGACAGGGGGCTGGTCGCCAGCACGAAGGGGCCGAGGTCGACGGCCGCCAGGGCAAGGCCTGGCCGCAGCGATCCCAGGGACGCATAGTTGCGCGTTTCGTAGCATCGGCCCTTGGCGTCCAGCACGGGCTTGCTCAGGGGAGGCGGCCGCATCGACCGGGTCGCCGGCAGGATCACCTGGGCCGCGGCCATCGACAGCAGGAACGGGGATGCGACCAGCGCCAGCAGGGCCGTGGCGGCCAGCTGCAGATGGCGAACGCGCTGTGCCAGGCGCACCACGACCACCGCCAGCACCGGGACGGCGAACCACTGCGCATAGTCCGCATAGCGGATCGCGAAGAGCGTGAAGGCGCTCGCCAGCAGCAGGCTGGCGGCGAGCAGCTGGAAGTCAGGGCGTCGCCGATAGTCTGGCGTCCAGGCCAGCCACGCGAGGCCGGCCAGCCCGAGCGCCGGACCGGCGGCCGACAGGATCGCGCCTGTGGGATCACCGATGAAGAACGCGCCCAGGGGCTGCAGCTCGGCGATGCGGTTCAGCCACATGCCGGCCAGCTTGGGATCGACGTGGGCCCCTGGCCCGTGGATGCATGACGTATCCTGCAGCAGGCATCCCGCCGTGCCGACCACCGCGACCAGCCCGGCCAACGCAGCGCGCTGTCCCCACCCGCCGCGGCGCGCCATCCATGTCGCGCCAGCCAGGCCCAGGCCCAGGAGAACGAGCCCGGTCGTCAGGTTGGGGCCCAGGGCGTCGCAGACCGGAGTCATCCTCAGCGGCGGCGGCGTCTGGGCCAGGAACGCCGCCGGCGCCGCAAGCCCCAGCGCCAGGCCATAGGCTCTTGCCGCCCGGGGCTCTCCGCCCCAGACGAAGCGCAGGACGAAATAGGCGCCGACGATGGCGAGATACGGAAGGCACTCGACTCCAATGGCGATCGCCAGCGCCGTCGCGACGCCCGCCACCGCCGCCAGTAAGGCTATCCTGCGCGAAGTGAACGTCGCCATGGCTGCGGCCAGGGCGGCCAGCACCAGGGTGATCTGGACATCGTGATGGTCGATCCGCCCCGGCGTGAACTGCGTGAACAGCCGGAAATTCATCGCCAGCAGCAGGGCGCACGGATAGACCGCCGCACCCTTCAGGGCCCGGGCCATGAACAGGGCGCAGGCGACGGCCGGGAAGATCCACAGCAGGGGCCACGCGAACCGCGTGAACGTCTCGGCGGCCGCCGGATCAAGGAAGGCGCCCGCCGCCTTGTCGAGCGTCGCGATCGCTCCGTCCAGCAGCCGCGACCAATGCATGTAGACCCCCTCGGGGGGCTGCAGCCGCGTGATCCGCTGGTCGTACCAGCCCGCGCCGTCGAGCAGCCTTCGCACCATCACCAGCCGCATGGCGTCGTCGGTGTCGCCGAGCGAGCGGAAGACCCGGGGGAACCCCCAGACGCCGAGGATCGTCGCGACCTCGACCGTGACGGCCAGCGCGGCCAGGAGCACGAACCTGACGCGGAGGCGCGACGTGGGCCCAGATGAATCGGTCATGCGAGCGCCCTTCCCCCGCCTACTGGCTCCGCAGGTGTTCCACGCCTGCGTGTGGCGGCCAAGCGGCTGCGCTCAACCGTCGCATCGTTTGCAGGAACCATGAGATTAGATATCAAAGCTTAACCAGGCAGGCCGATACGTCGCCGCCGGAGCCGACCATGAACGAGCGAACCGAGCGTCTGCTGCAGCAGATCATCGACTACGCCGAACGATGCTTTTCGGTGACGGTGTTCGCCCTGTTCCTGGTGCGGATGTCATACAGCTTCTCGATCAAGCCCTACAACATCCTGTCGGTGATCTCCGAAGGACTGGTCGCCGCCTTCATCGTATTCCGCCGGCCCGCCCAGACGATGACGACGCGGCCGATCGACTGGCTGACCGCCTTCTGCGGCACCTTCCTGCCGATGATGGTGGTCTCGGGAGGAAAGCCTCTGGCGCCGGCCGTGGTCGGGACCGTGCTGATGTTCGGGGGCCTCCTGCTGGCGACCTGGGCCAAGCTTTCATTGCGGCGAAGCTTCGGGCTGGCCGCCGCCAACCGGGGCGTGGTCGGCAAGGGGCCGTACCGGATCGTGCGTCATCCCATGTATGCGGGCTACCTGCTGGTCCACATCGGGTTCCTGTTGATGAACCCTGAGCTGTGGAACCTGGGCCTCTATATGTTCGTCTGGGCGCTGCAGATCGGGCGCATCCTGGCCGAGGAACGGCTGCTGGGCCTCGATCCTGCCTATCTCGCGTTTTCGGGTCGGGTTCGGTATCGCCTCGCGCCCGGCGTGTTTTGAATTGCAGCTTGACGCTCGATGGCGTCGACTGGACATCTGGTGATTGGACTGGCCGACCGCGAACACGTGGCGGCGGTCCTGGGGGCCTGGTTTGATGAAACCGCGCATCGAGCGCCTGCTTCAGCGCCTGATGGACCTGGGGGAGCGGCTCTTTTCCGTGATCCTGTTCGCGTTCATGATCGCGCGCAATGCGCCGACCCTGGTGCAGCGGCCCTACAACATCGTCGCCCTGATCTCTGAGGGCCTGGTCGTCTACTTCATCCTGTTTCGTCGGCGGCCGCGGGATGTCACGACCCATCCCGTGGGATGGCTGGTGGCCCTGGCCGCCACCGGACTGCCGATGCTCGTGGTCGGCTCGGGCGCTCCGATCGCCTCCGCCACGGTCGGCGTGATGATCATGATCTGGGGTCTGCTCTTCGGCATCTGGACCAAGCTGACGCTGGGACGCAGCTTCGGCATCGCCGCGGCCAACCGGGGGATCGTCGACAAGGGTCCCTACGCCATGGTGCGCCACCCGATGTACGCAAGCTACCTGCTCGTACACATCGGCTTCCTGTTGCTGAACCCGAACTGGTGGAACGCGGCGATCTATGCCTCGGTCTGGTGCTTCCAATTCGCCCGGATCATGATCGAGGAGCAACTGCTCAGTCAGGATCCCGTATATGTCGCCTATGCGACCAAGGTGAAATATCGGCTCGTCTCGCCTGTATACTAATGCTCCTGGCCAGCCATCTTTCGCCGCACGCTTCCGCGGGACGAACTCACACGGCGACGATCAGGGACGCCACGAAGAAATCTTAGAAATGGCGCGGCCTTATTGAGATCACGCACAAGTATAACGCCCACTTATAACATTCTTATAAGTGGATGATTAACCATCTCCCCTCGGTCAGTCTTAACAACTCTTTACAATGAGTGGAAATTGTGCACCAATTGCTAAATGGGGTGGCTTCGTCCTTCAGCAGTCCGGCCTTCGCGGTTGGGCCGCCAAAGTCTTCTACGTCTCGCGGCGAGAGACGTGCGCGCGTACCTACGCGACGAGTCGGCCGCCGCGGCCGCCGAATATGCTCTGATCGTAGCCATCATCGGTGTGGGGATCGTCGCCTCGCTCCTGATCCTGCGCGAAAAGATGCAGACTTCGCTCCATCACAGCGGGCAGCAGATCACGAATTCGGCGAGTTGAGGCCGACGCCTTCCGCGAGTCCGACGTTTCGGCCGGGAACGCAAATTTGTCAGGATTGACCGCCAAGAGCCGGTGGCTGGTCGTTGCGGCTATTGCCGCTGCGGCCGTTTCGATCGCGTTCACCGGCCTGGACCAGTTCGATTTCGTGGCCCATGGCGTGAGCCGTGGCCAGGTCCCGGGGCGCGATTTCGCCAACACCTGGACCGGCGCGCGCCTGATGCTGGACGGCCGCGTCGCCAGCATCTTTGACCCGCCTGCCTACGCAGCGGCCCTGAAGGCCGCGTGGCCGTCGCTGACGGCCCTGCAAAGCTACTCCTACCCCCCGAGCATCCTTCCCCTGACGGCGTGGCTCGGCGCGTTGCCCTACCCCGTCGCCCTCGCGGCCTGGAGCGCGCTCGGGCTCGTAGCCATGCTGCTCAGCGCCTGGCCGGTGTCGCGAGATCCACGGGTCGCGCTGGCCTTGGCGACTTCCCCGGCGGCCCTCATGTGCCTGGCCATGGGACAGACGGGCCTGGTCACCTCCGCGCTTCTCGTTGGCGGTCTTCGGCTTTCCAACAGCCGGCCCTGGCTCGCCGGACTGATCATCGGCCTCGCGACCTTCAAGCCCCAGCTGGGGATCCTTGTCCCGGTCGCGCTACTGGCTGCTGGGCGGTGGCGGACCGTCGCGGGAGCGGCGGCCTCGGCAGCGGGACTTGCGGCGATCGCGCTGGCGATGACCGGTCCAGCCGGCTGGTGGCTCTACGTCGCCCGCACCGTCCCGTATCAGGGCGTGATATTCCGCGCCTCGCACGGCCTGTGGCTGGCGATGACGCCGAGCCCACTCGCCACCGCCCTCACCGCCGGAATAGGCGGAACGCTGGCGGCGTCCCTTCAGATCATCGCGACGATCGCGTCCGCATGCATCGTCGCCGCCCTCTTCCGCCGCCGCCGACAGGCGCCCATCTCGGCGATGGATCTGGCCGTCCTGTTCGGGCTCAGCGCAATCGCGGCGCCCTACAGCTTCAATTACGATCTCCCAGGCCTGACCGTGGCGCTGCTGCTCGTCGCCCTTCAGCAACCGGAGCAGCGCGACATCCAGACCCGGCGGATCGGCGGCTTTGTCCTGTGGAGCGCGCCCATCACCATGGTTCTGGCCTGGGCCGCCATCAAGACCTGGATCCATGCCGATGTGGTATGCGGCTCGTATGTCGTCTTGGCGGGCGTGGCCTTGTTCCTCTGGCCGACCCCGCATCGCCGAGGCGCGTTGTCGACCTAGGCGGTAGCGAGGATCTTGGGGGATCGGCGAAGGCGCAGTTGGATGAGGAGTGGCCGCTCAACAAACCAATGGACGATAGCGCCGAACGCGACCGCGATCATGACTAGGCCCGCCATCAGAACCCAAAACGAGGCCGAGAACCCAATGCGCGAGGCTGCCCAAGCACTGATCGCCAGCAAGGGCCAATGAGTTAGGTAGATAGAGTACGATGCGTCCCCGAGGAATACTGGTCCGTCGATCCATTGCGCACCGAGATATGGCTCAACTGTTAGGGCACCCGCCAGAAGCAGGCCTGCGGGAATTCCCCAAGCGATCCCTCGATAGGCGGAAATCGTCCCGTCCAGCGTAAGCATCAACTCGGCGGCTCGGGACGGTAGGCAGAAGACCACCAATCCCAGAACACCGGCCGAGAGGAACATGGCCGCCGTCAACGGACGTCTTTGGGGCTGGACCCGCCAGAGCCGAGCGATCACGACGCCCAGCACGAACTCAAGAAGGATCGGATTACCCAGGAATCGGAACACGGGCCAGCCAAGCCGATCCCGCCCCCACCAGCACAAGATGAATGCTAAGCACAAGCCAGGCAGCACTCGTCGTGAAACAATCGCAAGGGCCGCCGC
>FTHA01001602.1_pt1 | contig 32267 bp, 29 predicted proteins | sample 1640771 | NCBI WGS metagenome assembly FTHA01 (sample SAMEA3914789, study PRJEB12502) | metagenome | biome: forest; material: soil | place: Canada | collected 2011-07-03 | depth 0.3 m | reverse complement strand
GAGCTGCGCCTACCGGCGGCTGCATGAGGGCCGCGCCCTGCCGTCCTGGCATCCGCTCGTGACCGGGGATCCGAACAGCGTGCACGCCGCCGGCGTTTCGGTGCGCGACCGCACGGTGTCGGAAACCGCCCTCGACGATCCCGACGACGCCCTGGATTTCCTGGCGCCCGATCTGGACGCCGATCGCAGCGACGGTTGATCAGGCCGGCGCCGCCGAGGTTTCGGACGGGGCCCCAGGCGGCGGACCATAGCGGTTTGGGCCCCGATCGCCGCGGTTGAGTCCGACCCAGAGCATGAACACCAGCTTGACGACCCCGGCCGCGCCCAGACAGACCAGAGTCACGCCGAGGCCCGCGAACAGCACCGCCCAGCCTTCCGGGCCGGCGTCGTCGCTGAACAGGTGGCCGGCGACGGCCCCGATCACGCTCATGCCCACTGAAATGATCGCAACGCCCACTGCGATGAGTCCGAACGCCGCCGGGACGAGGATCAGCCAGCCGCTCCTGCCGAAATCGTGCAGGCGCTTGGCGAAGACGCACACCCAGGGGAACACCAGCAGCAGCCAGATGATCGGCGCCAGCACGTGCAGAATGTTTGAGGCCAGCCAGACCACGAAGAGCACCAGCACGCCGGTCCAGTAGTCTTTCTGACCGATCCGGCCTTCGGGAGACAAGAACAGGGTTTGCCAGTTCACGATCGTATCCTCCGATCCCGGGGAGTCTAACCGACCTCTGGCGCGTTACAATCGGCCATTGCGGCCTCCAGCCGTCGACGTCCTGCCCGCTGCTGGGCGCCGCGGAAGGCCGTGTTGTAATTATGCCACATTGGCTCTTGCGTTGGGGCTGAAATGGCCTAACTCAGCGGCGTCGACCACACTTCATTGGGGCCTTCCTCCTTGGCGCAGGATCCTTATCAGGAACTGGGCGTCTCGCGCTCGGCGAGCGCGGACGAAATCCGCCAGTCTTTCCGCAAGCTGGCCAAACAGCTGCACCCCGACCGCAATCCCGGCGATAAGAAGTCCGAGGAACGCTTCAAGCGCGTCAGCGCCGCCTTCGACATCCTCGGCGACCAGGAAAAGCGCAAGAAGTTCGACCGCGGCGAGATCGACGCCGACGGCCACGACTCCATGCGCGGCTTCTCGGGCGGCCAAGGCGGCGGCAGGCCGTTCCAGGATGGGTTCCAGGGCGCGCAGTTCGAGGGGGTCAACCTCGACGACATCCTGGGCGAGGTTTTCGGCGCCCGGCGCGGCGGTCAGGGCTTCGGCGGTTTCGAGCGCAAGGGATCGGATGTCCGGGCCCGCCTGGAGATCGATCTGGAGGACGCCGTCCAGGGCGCCCGCAAGCGGGTCAGCTTCACCGACGGCCGGGTGCTTGACGTCAATATCCCCAAGGGCGCGACCGACCATCAGACGTTGCGTCTCAAGGGCCAGGGGTCCCCCGGCCGCGCGGGGCCAGGCGACGCCCTGATCGAACTGGTGATCCGTCCGCACCCCATCTTCCGCCGGGAAGGCGAAAGCCTGGTGATGGACCTGCCCGTCACAGTCCCGGACGCGGTGCTGGGCGGCAAGGTCGAGGCGCCCACGCCCGACGGCCCGGTCACGCTTACGGTGCCCAAGGGTTCCAACTCCGGCGGAACGCTGCGCCTGAAGGGGCGCGGCCTGTTCGACGCCGCCGCCGGCAAGCGGGGCGACCTTCTGGCCAGGATCGTCGTCACCCTGCCCGACGAGCCGGACGTCGATCTCCAGCGCTTCGCCGAATCCTGGCGCCGGACCCGGCCATATGCGCCGCGCCGGAAGTGAGTGTCCGTCGGATGCATGCGATTAACGCGTTCAGCACCCGTTCAGCAGGCCGCCCCTAGACATCGGCGCATGAAGTCCACCGTTCCCTTCCTGCTTGTCGCGGCCCTGGCGCTGACGGCGCCGGTGTTCGCCGTGGCCAGGCCGGGCGACCGCGAGGGCGACCGTGGCCGCGACCGGGGCGGCCAGGTCTGGCGCGGCCAGGACCGTCAGGACCGCCAGGAACGTTCCGGCGGCGGCGAGCGCGGCTACGGCCGCGACCGCGATCGCGAGGGGCCGGCCGGCGACGGCCGCTATGACCGCCGAGGGCCCCAGGGCGATGGCGCCTACTACGCCGAACCGCCCAGGCGGCCCCAGAACTCCCTGAGGGAAGGTTGGCGCGAACAGCAGGACGAGGCGCGCGAGGGCGTCCGCAACGGCGAGCTCAGGCAGTTGGGCGGCATCATTTCCGATCTTCGCCGTCGCCAGCCCGGCCGCATGCTGGACACCGGCATCGAGCGTGGCCCGAACGGACAGGCGGTCTACCGCATTCGTTGGGCGGCGCAGAACGGCCGTCGTATAGATTACATCGTTGACGCGCGGACCGGCGCGGTGATCGGCGCCGAGGGACAATAGGCATGCGCATCCTCCTGGTCGAAGACGACCCCGACCTGTCCCGCCAGCTGAAAACGGCCCTGGCCGACGCCGACTACGCCGTCGACCACGCCGCGGACGGCGAGGAAGCGCATTTCCTGGGCGACACCGAGCCCTATGACGCCATCGTGCTCGACCTTGGCCTGCCCAAGATCGACGGTGTGTCGGTGCTGGAACGCTGGCGCAAGGAAGGCATGGCGGCGCCGGTGCTGATCCTGACGGCGCGCGGCGCCTGGAGCGAAAAGGTCGCCGGTTTCGACGCAGGCGCGGACGACTACCTGACCAAGCCCTTCCACACCGAAGAGCTCCTGGCGCGGCTGAGGGCCCTGCTGCGCAGGGCTGCGGGGCATGCCTCCCCGGCGCTGGTCTGCGGCGCCCTGCGGCTGGACCCGCGCGCGGCGCGCGCCTCGGTCAACGGCGAGCCCCTGCGTCTCACCTCGCTGGAGTATCGGCTGCTCCACTATCTGATGATGCACCAGGGACGGGTGATCAGCCGCACCGAACTGGTCGAACATCTTTACGACCAGGACTTCGATCGCGACTCCAACACCATCGAGGTGTTCGTCGGCCGCCTGCGCAAGAAGATCGGACCCGACCGGATCGAGACTGTCCGCGGCCTCGGCTACCGGCTGTCGCCGCTCCAGGGCGAGACCGCGCCGGCGTGAGGCTGCCCGAGCTCAGCCGCAACTCCCTGGTCGGCCGGCTGATCTGGCTGGCCGCGGGCTGGAGCCTCGCCGTCCTCGCCGTGACCTGCATCGCCCTGACCACCTTCTTCTACACCTCCGCCATCAACCGCTTCGACCAGGGCCTCAAGGACGCCGCCGACGGCCTCCTGGCCGGCTCCTCCGTCGACGACAGCGGCGAGGTCGTGCCCCCGCCCTTCACCGATCCCAGGGCCCTCAGGGTCTATTCCGGCAAGTACTGGCAGCTGGCCGAGCCGACCGGCGCAGTGGAGATGCATCCCCTGGTGCGGTCCCGCTCGCTCTGGGACGGCGATATCGACGCCCCTTCGGATCCGAGCCGCCTGACGATGGGCTCGACCGTCTTTTACGACACCGTGGGTCCGGCCAAGGAGCCCTTGAGGGTGGTCGCCATGACCCGCGGCCTGCCCGGGCGCAAGACGCCGGTGGTGTTCATGGCCGCCCAGGACCGCTCGCCGGTGGACAAGGACGTGGGGAGCTTCTTCCTGCGCACCGCCGTCCTTCTGGTGCTGCTCGGCGTGGGCCTGGTGGCGGCGGTGATCCTGCAGGTCCGGGTCGGCCTGAAGCCCCTGTTCGACCTCAGTCGTGAAGTCATGGAGGTGCGCAAGGGCCGCGCCGAACGGGTGGCCGGCCGCTATCCCGCCGAACTCGAGCCCCTGGCCGCCGAACTGAACGCCCTGGTGGCGCACAACCAGGAAGTCGTGGATCGCCAGCGCACCCACGTGGGCAACCTCGCCCACGCCCTGAAGACGCCCCTTTCCGTGATGCTGACGGAGGCCCGCGGCGTCCAGGGCGCCCTGGCGGACGTGGTGACCCGCCAGGCCGAGACCATGCGCCAGCAGGTCGATCACCATCTGCGCCGCGCCCGCACCGCCGCCCGCGCCCAGGGCTCGCGCGACCGGACCCTGGTGGCGTCCGCGATCGAGGAGCTGGCGCGCACGCTTGAGCGGATTTTCGAACGCCAGGGCGTGGTCATCGACTGGGAGGCGCCTGACGACCTCGCGTTCCAGGGCGAGCGGCAGGATCTGCTGGAGATCGCCGGCAATGTGCTGGAGAACGCCTGCAAGTGGAGCCGGCGCGGGGTCTGGATCGAGGCCGAGCCGGTCTCAGCCGACCGGCTTCGACTGAGGATCGAGGACGACGGTCCCGGCCTGCCCGCCGAACGCCGGGGCGAGGTCCTGCAGCGCGGCGCGCGCCTGGACGAAAGCGCTCCAGGGTCAGGGCTTGGCCTGTCGATCGTCGATGAACTGGTGCGCGCCTACGGCGGATCGATGACGCTCGGCCAGTCCCGCAGAGGCGGCCTCCTGGTCGAGGTTGAATTGCCACGCGGCTGAGCAACGCGATTGAAGAGAGGAAACCTTAACCAGCATTCAGCAAAGTGATCTCCCAGCCCGCGTCAGAGGCTGCGGGGACGAAATGCCCGATCTGTCCGAGAGCAAGCTTGGGACCGTGCGCGCCTTGATCCAGGCGGCGCCGGACAGCGCCATCCGGGATCTCGAAGCGGCGCTGTCCGCCGGAGATGATCGACACGAGGCCATGCGGATGATCCACCGCATGGTGAATGACGAAGCCGTGGACCGCCGGGCGCGTTATGTCGTGTTCGCGCCCTTGATGGCGCTCTGCGTCGCCCGCCCCGAAGGCGCGACGACAGGCCTGTATTTCCCGACCATGACGGCCAAGCACCTGTGGCGCGGCCTGAAGGCCGAGGCGCCCCAGCAGGTCCGCGCGGTGGTGGACGTCTTCACCGAGCCGGATTTCGAGGAACTGCCCATTGGCGACTTCGACGCCTTGTGCGCCCTGGCGGCCGTGGGCCTGAGGGCGAAGTCCAACACCGGCTACGCCGCAGCCGCCGACGTTCTGGAGCGATCCCAGCCAGGCGGCGTGGAGGCCTTCGCCGCCTGTCTCGACCTGACCGCCGTCGCCAGGGGCGTGCTGGAAAAGCTGCCGGAGTGGCTCGTCCGGTTCAACGAAGAACGGACGGTGGCGGCGCGCCTGGCCTTCAGGGACGCCGTAAACGTGTCCGAGGACGCCGCGCCCAGGCTGCTCGAAATCCTGTACGCACATCTGACCGAGCCCTGGCTGATCCTGCGGCTGATCTCGGCGGTCATGCACCGCCCCGGCGACCGCTATGTGGCGACCTCGGAAATGGCCTCGTTCGGCGAGCGCCTGATGGACGATATCGATGTGCGGCTGAAGCGCGTGGGCGCTCTCAACGCCGACGGCGGCGCCGCGGCGGGCGCCGCGGCCGCCCACGATGTGAATCTCGCCGCCGCGGCCATCTCGGAATTCGACAAATCCTTCGAGCTGAGCCGGGACGGCCCCTGGGGCGCGCGCCTCAATCAGCAGAAACGTTCGCTGGCCAAGGCCGTGGAGGGCCGCCTCAAGGCGGTCGACCGCGAGATACAGACCGCGCTCCCGACCCAGTCCGCCGGCTTCAAGAAGCGCGGCACGCGGCCTCAGCCGCGCCTGACCGACGACCCCGATCCGCGACTGGTCGAGCACGCCCGGGCCTTCCTGACCTTCATGAACGCCGTGCGCGGTTCCGCCGACCTGCTGGGCTTCGGCTCAATGTGGGGAAAGACCGAAGAGGCGGTTGAGGCCAGGCTCGCCACCTATGTGGAAGACCTCCTCGACAAGCTCCATGAGCACGAGGAAGAGGACAATCCCGAACGGATCCGCCTCTACCTGGACATCGCCGCGGAGTTTCTGGGACTCGCCTCCGGCGACAAGGCCGCCCAGATCGTCCGCCGCCGGGCCGCCGCCGCCTGAGTCTGAACGGCGGTGAAACCCGCTCGAAGATGCGCTAACCCACCGGCATGACCGTATTCTGGATTCTGGCCGCCCTGGTGTCGGGCCTCGCCGCCTTCCTTATCCTCGCCCGCGCCGCCCTGGCCGAGCGCGGCCCGCCGCCCGCCGATCCGGCGCTGGGCGTCTATCGCCGCCAGCTGGAGGAATTGGATGACCTCGCCGACCGGGGATTGCTGGGCGAGGACGAGCGCCGGTCCGCGCGGGCCGAGGCGGGACGCCGGCTCATCGGCGAAGCGGACCGCGCCCTGGCCGCCGCGCCCGCGCCGGGCGAGGATCGCGTCAAGCGCCTGGTGGTGTGGGTCGCCGTCCTCGCGCCCGCCCTGGCGCTGACCCTCTACCTGGCGCTGGGATCGCCCGGCCTGCCGGACCAGCCCTATCAGGAACGCCTCAGGACCTGGCGCGCCAACCCGTCCAGACTCGACCTGCCGAAGATGGTCGCGGTGCTCCAGGAAGTGGCGGCCGAGCGTCCCAGGGACCCCCAGGCCCTCGTCTACCTGGCCGGCGCCCAGGCGGCCCAGGGCGACGCCCGGTCGGCGGCGCGCACCCTGCAGAAAGCCACGCAGATCGCGCCCAATGATCCCAAGGTCTGGACATCCCTGGGCGAGGTTCTGACGGCCGGCGCCCAGGGCGAGGTGAACGACGACGCCCGGACCGCATTCGAACGCGCCCGTGTGCTCGACCCCGGCGCGCCGGCGCCGCGCTACTACCTCGCTCAGGCCAAGATCGCATCAGGACATGCAGCCCAGGGCCTTGAGGACTGGCGCGCCCTGGCGGCCAGCCTGCCCGCCGGCGGCGCGGACAGGACCGCGCTGGAGGCGGACATCGCGGAGGTCGCCCGGACCGGCCGTCTGCCCGCCGCCCAGACCGCCCCCCAGCAGGCCGCGGCCAACGGCGGCGAACAGGCCGCGTTCATCCAGTCCATGGTCGATCGCCTGGCCGCCCGTCTGAAGGCCCAGCCCGACGATCCGGCGGGATGGGCGCGCCTGATCCGCGCCTATGGCGTGCTCGGACAGACGGCTCGTCGGCAGGAGGCCGTCGCGGCGGCGCAGCGGCTCTTCAAGGATCGACCGGATGCGCTGAAGACCGCCCTGGCGGGCGAGGGACCGGCCGCGCCCTGACGGCCCGGCGCGGCCTTGAGGCGCGGTCGGCCTTCTGGCCTTCAGCCCTTGGGCGGCGCCGGGATACTGGCCGCCTTGCGCCAACCCTGGGGCGCGAAGGCGTCGGCGTCCTCCGCGTCGATCAGCACCAGCCGGCCGCCCGACGTTCCCAGCCGTCCCGCAGTGATCCGCAGTCGATGCAGCTCGGCGCTGTCGCCCGACGAGAGGCAATAGGCGGTCTTCCCGGCGCTCACGGCCAGGCTGGCCAGGTCGTCGAAGGTGCCCACGAATGCCTCGGCCCCGCCGACCACGGCCGTCTGCATCTCACGCCACCGCGCGAGGTCCTTGTACCTCAGGACCCGGACCTTCGCCCCCAGATCGAGATCGTTCACGCGGTGGGCCACGAAGCTGTCCGCGACGGTGACGACGTCGACGGTTTTCGACAGCCGCTCGACCATCCGGGCCGCGACCTTGCGGTTCGCCTCGGTGTCCGGGAACAGATCGTTGAACCGGAACTGCGCCACCACATAGGGATCGGGGTTGGTCCGCTTCACCTCGGCGATGCGCTGGGGCCGGATCCTCAGCGGTTCGTGATTGGTGTACCAGTCGAGATAGCTGAGGTCGCCGATCTCGTCCGGCGAGTCCTCGATCAGCCGGTAGACGATGGCGGCGGGCAGGGACTGATAACGGGTGATCCCGAGCCGCTCGGCCACATCCCCGTGGATGGCGCGTTCCAGCGCTGTGGAGCCGCCCGCCTGCTTCTGCGGGTCGCGGTGAAAGAGGTTCAGGTCCCTGAACTCGGATTTTGAATAGACGTCGAACAGGTCGATGTAGCGGCCGAGAATGCTCTGGTACCAGGGGCTGACGCCGCCCTGGGAGATGACGAAGATCCGCGCCTTTTCGATCTTGAACTGCTTGCGATACCAGCGGAGGAACGGCAGCCAGTACATCAGCTCGTGCGGGGTCTCCAGAAGCCAGGGCCCGAACAGGATCGGGGCGTCCCCCTCGGCGGTCTGCCCAAGGATCGTCTCGACATCCACAAGGCGGTCCAGGTGCCGCGGTCGCATCTGGCGGCGCATGGCGTTCTGGGCCAGCGGCTGGTCTGACCAGTCCTGTTTCGCCAGCGCCTGGAGCCGCTCGAGCGCATCGCGGGTGGTGCGATAGCGTTGTTGTTCCTCGCGGCTATGGCCCGGTCCAAGTGACTTGGTCTGACGCCGCTCTCGGGCCCTCTCGCGCCCGGCTGCGAGCCAGGCGGCCCACGCCAAAGCGGCGCGCGAGGCGAAAAGCACGGGCCGCCAGGCTGCCGCGGACGGGGCCATGCGCCAGTCCGTCCGGTCGCACAGCGCCTCGATCGCCGCGATGGTCGTCGTCAAGGCCGGGGTTGTCGCGTCGCCCGGCCGGACCAGGGCGACAGCCTCAGGGTTTGGCGCGCGCGCGCCATCGCGATCGAGAGCCAGGGCGTCGGCGAGGGCGGTGAAGTGGCCTTCAGGATCGGTAAGCTGCACCACATGGCCGGGCGCGGCCAGGCCGAGGTGGGCCGGCGTCCGGTCGGCGACGGGCGCCTCCGCCAGGACGGGCGCAGCGAAGACGGGCGCCCCGGCCAGGCCCGCCTCGAGGATCATCCGCGAGTCTCCGCCGACCATCGCGGCCGCACGGCGCAGGATCTGGCGGTCCGCGTTGAGGTCCTCGGCGGTCGGGACCCGATGTCCGCGGGGCGCCAGCACCGTCACCTCCGCGTCGCCGCTGGAGAATCCTTTCCAGATGTCGAAGTTGGTCGGGTGGGTGCGCAGGATCACCCGGGCGTCCGACAATCCTGGCGCCTCGGAGGCCCGCAGGGCGCGCAGCCAGGTCATGAACTGCTGGGCTTCCACTGCGCCGAAGCCAGGCTGGGATGGGGCGTCGGCATAGAGCAGGACAGGCCGGTGGTCCGAGGCGGCCGGATTGCCGTCAAGGTCGCCCGCGGCGGCGGTCTGGCCCTCCAAAGCATCATCGAAGGTGAAGGCGCCGACGACCCGAACGGAGGCAGGATCGACGCCGTGCAGGCGCACCGCCCATTCGGCCTGCGCGGCATTCCAGGCAAGCAGCCGGTCCGGCGCCCGCTTGATGTCGCCGAGCGCCGTCAGGCCCTCCCACGACTCCACCAGCAAGGCGCTGGGGACCCCGGCCTTCGCCGCGGCCGTCACAAAGTCTGCCTGGCTTGAATCCCAGCCTGTGAGATCGGTCAGGAGGAGCGCGTCAAGGTCAAGCTGGCGTAGATAGGCGACCACGTCGGGATCGGCCGGCAGGGCGCGGGTCAGCCCGCGCAGGAAACCGATCAGCGCCGCCGCCGCCTTCGGGTTGCGGTCCGCGCCGACGGCGCGCCCGAACGCGCAGCACCTACGGGCGAACGCCTGCGCGAGGCCTTGTGCATGTTTCGTCAGGGTCGGGGCGGCCGAAAAATCGGGGTGGAAATGGCGGCAGACGTCCAGCGCATTGCCCAAGGCCTCAGCGAAGCCCACCCAACGGTCGCTCCGGGCGGCCGCATAGCCGAGGGTGACGCCGGGCTGGTCCGCACAGAGGTCGGACACCAGGTGCGCCTCGTCCTTGCGGACCGGCGCCTGCACCAGGAGATGCACGTGAAGGCCCCGCGCGCAGAGCGCCTGGATCAGTGCGCTGAGGTCGGCCAGCACCGCGGCGCGCCTGAGGACGATTCCAACGCGTCGCTGCTGCACCTGACCCTCGGTAATCGCCCAGGAACCCACGGAAGAACCGTGATCCGCGCCTGCGAATCCTAGACCACCATGAGCCGCGGGGGCAATGGCGGCGGACGCGGCGCGGCGCGGCTCAGGGGACCGCCAGTCCCCACTCCGTCCAGGCCTTGGCGCGGGCCATGAGCTTGACCGCGCCCCATACCGCCTCGTCCTCGGTCTGGTGATCGAGGTCCGTCCCTTCCTTGTCGCGCGCGTTGCGGCGCATGTGGATGGCGAATGGCGCGCCGCGCCAGACGAACGCCTCCGGCTCGAGGCTGCGAAGCTCCTCCCAGTCGAACGCCGGCGCCCGGGCCGGGGTTACATAGCTGCCGGCGGCCGGATAGAGGCTCCAGCGCCGCGGCAGGTGTTGCTCGACCCAGCGTCCGACCGTGGTGCGCAGGTATTTGGGATTCTGGAAGGCCTGGTCCATGTCGATCACGGGCTGGACGACGTCGCTGCGCCGGCTGCGGCCGAAGTCCCGCCTGAGCTTCCAGCCGGTGTCGCGGCGGGATTCCACCAGCATGTGGGCATAGATGAACGGCGCATTGCGCCGCAGCCAGACCGAACTTTTGGAGTTCATCTGCTGGCGGTCTTCGTGAAGCGCGGGCGTGAAGTCGACGGCGTCCGGATCGATCTTGTGCAGGTCCATCAACAGGAAGTGCACACAGGGGAAATAGCGCCATTTGTTCGGCCGGCTGTAGTGCCAGGGGACGCCGAAGAAGGTCAGGTCCTGGCGGCGCATGTGATCGATGCACTCGGTGATCCAGTTGCGGTAGATCGCGAACAGGTCGGGGTCGATGACGAGGGCGTAGCGGGTCTTCACCCGCTTGAGCGCGGCGTTGAGCGCGGCGGCGTGGTGGTAGCTGCCCGCGCCGTGGGCGCCGACCGTTCCCCGTTCGACCCCCGCCATGACCTCGCATCGCGGGTCATCCACGACGAGTTGCGACGCGTCCGCCGACCGGTTGTCGACGACCAGGAACTTGAAGTCCTGGCCCGGATTCATCGCCTCGATGATGCGCAGCTGCAGCGGCACATAGCGATAGTGTCGCCGGATGGCGACGGTCATGATGGTGATGCCGTCCGACAAGGGCTGCAATGCTGGGGGCCTGAAAGCGATCGAACCGGGCGGCACCATACCCAAGTCGCCGCTGACGACAACGGCGCGCGCATCGGTCGTCCCTTGACCTTGGCCATGGTTCGGTTACCGCCTGGCTAGGCGCGCCACTTGAGCGGGAAGGCTGCAACGACGCAATGTCCATCGTCGAGCGACATCTGGAGGAACTGACGGACGCGTTCTGGCTGGCGCTGCCGGACCGGCTGGCGGCGCTTCGCGACTTGCTGGCCAGCGATCCGGACGCCTTCTTCCTGGCCGTGCGCCAGGCCATGGATTGGCGCGATGCCTGGTCCATGATCGCCCTGGGCCGGGTGCTGCAGGAGTCGAACGCCCTGCGTGGGCCCGACGCGCACAGGATGTCGTTCGCGACCCGCCTGGGCGAGGCCCTCTTGACCCAACATCGCTTCGCAGAGGCCCTGGCCGCGCTGCAGGACGCCCGGCTCGCCGAGGACGCTGGCCACAAGTATTGGAGCCATCTGGCGCGCGCCCTGGCGGGCGTCGGACGCCTGGACGAGGCGCACGCCTCGGTGTGCCGCGCGCTGGTCCTGCGGCCGAACTTCGAGGAAGGGCGAAAGCTCCGCGAGGTTCTGGAATCAACCATCGCCCTGCAACGGATCGACGCCGGGGCAGGCCTCGACTGGACCGGCCTTCGCCGCCTGGCGGAAGGCTATGTCGAACTGGGCCTTCTGGCGCCGGCGCGGGTGTTGCTGACCCGGGCGGTCCAACATCCCCCCGCCGGCGCCAACGACCTGAGGCGCGACCTGATCAGCGTGCTGGAAGCGGCGGCGGAACTGATCGACCCCGCCGATGTCCTCGCCCTGGACGTCGTCCTGAAGCCGGAGACCCGCATCTCGGACCGGCTGGCGGCGCTCCGGGTCCGGTGCATGGTGCGCCAGGGCCGCGCAGCGGCGACCTGCTCCACCCACGCCGAGACGTCCGGCGGGCCTGACCTGCATCTGCAGCTCGCCCTGGCCTGCGCCGAAGCCGGCGACCTTGACGCCGCCATCCGGCGACTTGGGCGACTGTCCCTCGACTGGCCGCAGAACAATGAAATTCGCAACACCCTGGCGTGGTGCGTGGGGCGCGACGTGCTTGGCCGGACAGCCGTCGAACCAGGTCCGGCCGCCGGACGGCGACGCATCTTCAACCTGGTCACCTTCAACGACGAACTCACCATGCTGGAGCTTCGCCTGGCCGAGATGGCGGACTGGGTCGACCACATCGTGATCGTCGAGGCGGGCCAGACCTTCACGGGTGCGCCCAAGCCGCTGCATTTTCGCGACAACGCCGCCCGCTTTTCGGCCTACGGGGCCAAGCTGCTGCACGTGGCGATCGACCGCTTCCCCGATCATGTCGACAGTCCATGGGCGCGGGATTTCCATCAGAGGGACATGGCGATCGCCGCGCTTTGCGGGCGCGCGGGGCCCGAGGACCTCGTGTTGCTCACCGACGCGGACGAGATCGTGGACCGGCGGGCGCTGGGGTCCTTCGACGGGGAATTCGCCTGCCTGAAGATGGGGCTGTTCCGCTACTTCCTGAACTACCGTCCGACCTCTGATGCGCAGCCCCAGAGGCGCACTGCGGCGGTGTGGAAGGCCGGTCATCTCCAGCGGTTCGGCTCGAGTTACGCACGGTTCGGGCTGAGCCGGTTCCCGGGCGCGGGGGCGGTGATCGAAAGGTCCGGATGGCACTTCACGTCGGTGCTGGATCCGGCGGCCATTGTCGCCAAGGTGAACAGCTACGCCCACCAGGAACGGGAAGACCTGTGGCGCGACGAGGTGCTTGTGGCCGATCGACTCGACCAGATCCGGCGCGGCGAGGGCGACCCGGGATGGGAAAGGTGCGTCATCGACGACAGCTTCCCGCGCTATGTCCGCGACAACGCCGCCGCCCTGGCCGATCTCATCCTCTGAGGCGGCGAAGCGCCCGGCCGATCCATCCGCCGGCGCGGGGCGGTCCACCCAGCCGGCGCACGATCCGCGCCGGGTTGCCAGCCACGATACAGGCCTGGGGAACATCGCGCGTGACCACGGCGCCCGCGGCCGCGATGGCGTCGTCACCCATCGAAACCCCCTTCATCACGGCGCCGGCGAATCCGATCCAGCAGCGCCGCCCGATCCGGACCGGCGCGGCGCCTATGTTGAACCGGCCCTGGGGACCCAGCTTGAGGATGGCGCGGAAATGCGCCTCCCGCTCAACCGGATCGATGGGATGGGTGTCGTTGTCGAACACTTGGACGCCGTGGGCCAGGAGGGTCCCGGAGCCGATCGAGACATCGATCCGGGCGCTGATGATCACGCCGTCGCCGAGGTAGACCTCGTCGCCCAGCACGACGCGTCCGTCGTCTTCGCAGCGGATCACGCCGCGGATGGCGCAGTCGCGTCCGATCACGACCCTTCGCGCGCCGCCAGGTGTGAGCAGGCGGGCGTTCAGGCCGAGCCTCAGGCCCTCGCCGCACTCAGCGCCCCGGTCGAAGGCCGCGAACAGCTCCCACAGCCGATCGCCGTCCTCGGTCCGGTCGAACAGGGTCCTCGCCGCGTCGACCGTGTCCGGACGCTTGAAGACCGGGCCGTTGGCGAAGGCGTGGTCGCGGGGATCGAGGTAGGGGCGCATGGGAATGGTCAGGCGTCCTCGGGTTTGTCGGCGAGCAGGGCGCGATCGAGCGCCGCCTGCTCGGCCGTCGACAGGGTTCGCCCCGCCGCGGACTTGTAGCACGCCGTCAGGGTGATGAGGGCGCGCGCCCAGCTGTTGCGGCCGAGGTCCCCGCGCGCCGCGGTGGAGAGGCCGGCCAGGAGCCCGTCGTCCGTCCAGGCGCGCGCCAGGGCGGCGGCCATGTCGTCCACGTCCAGGCCGTCGAACAGCAGGCCCGCCTTGCCGATGGTTTCGGGGATCGAGGATTGACGGGCGGCGACGATGGGTCGGCCGTGCCAGAGGGCTTCGAGCAGGGACTGGGAGTGTCCCTCCAGCAGCGAGGGGAACACCACGAAACGGGCCCGGCGATAGCACACGGCGAGCAGTTCGTCGGACACGACGCCGAGGAAACGCACCTGGCTCTCCAGCCCCAGCCGCTTCACCGCCTCGGTCAGCATGGGGTGGTGCGGGCCATAGGATCGGCCGGTGCACACCAGCTCCAGCCGCATCCCCTCACGGTCACGCAATCGCGCCATGGCCTCGAGCAGGCGCAGGTGGTTCTTATGGGGGAAGGTCATGGCCGGATACACCATGAAGCGGTCCGGCAGGCCGGCTTCGGCGGCGACCGCCGCCTCCCGCTCGGGGGATACGTCCGCGCGCGCCATGGTCGAGCTGCGGGGGATAACCGCAACCTGGCGGGCGTCCACGCCATAGCAGCGCATGATGTCTCGCTTGGTCCACCAGGTTCCGCACACCACGAAAGCGGCGTTGCGGATGCCCTCGCCGTATGTCCTGCGCCGCCAGGCCAGGACATCCGCCGGGAAGAACTCGGGGAAGTGGTGCTGCTGGATGTCGTGGGGTTCGAAGATGAAAGGCCGGCGGGTGGGCCATGACACAGGATAGGTGAAGTGCACGACGTCCACGCCGAAGCGATCCAGCAGGGCGTCGATGTCGTCCCTTGAGGGCATGCTCTTCAGGGAGTCCCGCCTGTTGAGCGCCCGAGAAATCCCATCGAAGGCGCGCGCCAACGCGCCGTCTCCCAGGCGGCGGCGCACCGCCTTCGCCCAGGGCGCTGACGGGGCTGAGCTGACGGTGGTGAATTCGCGCCAGGGCCAGTCAATCACCTTGGCGGGATCGCCACGGATGACGCGCATGCGTTCGGCGTAGGGCCCCAGCGCGGTGACCAGCATGTCGATGTCAGGCGCCGCCGCGTCGCGGAAGTTGGCGACGATCGACAGGGCCGAGGACTCGCTGCCGCCGGCGTTGGCGGGATTGATCAGGGCGTTCAGCGCGACGACCACCTTGCTGGGGCCCGTCACGGGTCGTGCACTCCGATTGTCTCGGCAGGATAGATGAACGGCCGTTCGTCCAGGATGGCGTCGCAGATGACGTCGAGCCCCCGGCTTTCGCCGGCCGCCAGGGCGTCCGCCGAGGCGATCTCGGGGGTGAAGAACAGGCTGGACGGCGTCTTCTTCAGGAACTCCAGCGGGATCATCCGCCTGAAGAAGAAGTGATAGGCGTACTTCAGCGCCCGGTCGACGACCTCAGGCCCCAGACGCTCGCCAAGCGGCAGGGTCTGCAGGATCTCGAGGTATCGGTCAGGCGTCGCGGCATCGAGGGTCAGGCCCTTGTTCTTGATCCAGGCCTCCCCGGCCACGATCACGGGAATCCCCACCGAGGTCAGCTCCACGCCCATCTTGGTGGCGTAGATCAGCACGCTGTCGCACAGCTCCATGGCCGCATAGGTAGAGACGGGGCTCTCGGGCGGAATCACGTAGACATTGGGCGGCAGGACGGGGAACCGCCTGGTGATCTCCGCGAGCAGGGGCTGGCGCGAGGGCGCGGTGCCCCGGATCTCGGCCGGATGGATCCGCAGCAGCAGTTGCAGATCAGGGCGTCCGGCGAAGTGCTCGATGGTCCGCAGCGCCCAGTCGACCAGGCTCGGGAAGGCGTTGGCGGGATAGTGGAGCTGGGCGTCCCAGACCACGTTCGACAGCATGCCGATGATCGGTCGGTCCAGGTCAACGCCCATGGAGGTCAGGAGGGGGCGGACGTCATCCTCGGGCTTTTCGTGGAAGCCGATCCAGTCGCGCGCGCCGTTCCAGCGGCTCTTCAGGTAGTCGGTGATCTCCGCGCGCTGACGATCGCCCCAGGCCATGCCCTCCCAGTCGGCGGCGGGTTCGTCCATCAGGGTGTGATGATAGGTGTCGCGGTGGCTGAGGATGAAGCTGTTGGTGCGGTAGGCCACCACCCAGTTCACCACCCTCACGCCCAGACGGCGGCAGACCTCGCCGACGGGCCCCTGCGGCACATAGAGGCCGTGGTGGAACACCGCCGCGTCATAAACCTCGTCCGTCAAGAGCTTGCGGTAGGCGGCGGTGCTGAGGATGGCGGCTTCCAGATAGCGCCTGAGCACAGTCTCGCCCATGGGCTCACCGGATAGATCGCCGCGTGTGTAATAGCGCAGGGCGCCGGCGCGGGCGTGTTCGCCGATCTTCAGGCCGTCCAGGGCGAAGTCCTCGATGGCGGCGGCGGGTATGGAGTCGGCGATGGTGCGCGCCTGGGCCCGGTCCTCGTCGCTGATCAGCTCGCTGAGGAAATGGACCTTCAGGCCCAGGGGTTCGAACATGGCCCGGCCGCGGTGCATGCAGGCCGGGCAGAAGGTGGTGGGCAGGCGACGCTCGGTCAGCACGGTGTCGTCGGGCAGGTCGGAGTATTCCGCGCGAAGGCAGGCGGGCAGGGCGGCGTCGCACAGGACGATCTCCACCTCGGCGTCGCGCAGGGCCAGCGCCGCGGCCAGGGTGCTTTCCAGCACGGTGGCGGGTCCGTGTCCGCCGATGTTGGTGGCGATCAGCACCCGGCCCCGGCGGCCCGGCCGGCGCTGCGTCCAGGCCCGGCTCGCGCCGACCAGCGCGCCCCAGTCCGGGAACCCCTTCGGCAGGGCGGTGACCTTGGTCGGCTTTGACGTGGCGGGAGTCGGCGCGGGCGCGGAGGATGGCGCCTGCTCCGGCCGCGGCGCCTCGACAGCGCGGGGCCTGAACAGCCGCGGCCAGCTGAACATGCCCGTCACTCCGGGATCCGGCCGGCGTCGCGGCGGGCGCGGTAGTCGGCGACCGCCTGGGTCAGGCCGTCGCGGAGCGAGGTCCTGGCGGTCCAGCCGAGCGCGGTCAGGCGCGAGACGTCCAGCAGCTTGCGCGGCGCGCCGTCCGGCCTGGACGCATCGAAGCGCAGCTCTCCGTTGAACCTAGTCACCTCGGCCACGAGGCGGGCGAACTCGGCGACGGACAGATCCTCGCCAACGCCGACGTTGATCGCAAGCTCGTCGCTGTAATGCTCGAGGACGTGGACGCACGCGTCCGCCAGGTCGTCGACGTAGAGGAACTCGCGCCTCGGCTGGCCGGTCCCCCAGACCGTCACATGGTCGGCGCCCGCGCGCCGGGCGTCGTCCATCCGCCGGATGAGCCCGGCGGGCACGTGGCTGTGCCGCGGATGATAGTTGTCGCCGGGGCCATAGAGATTGGTCGGCATCACTGAGATGAAGTCCGCGCCATGCTCGCGGCGATAAGCCTGGCAGAGCTTCAGGCCGGCGATCTTGGCCACCGCATACCACTGATTGGTCGGCTCCAGCGGCCCGCTCAGCAGGGCGTCCTCGGTGATCGGCTGCGCCGCCAGCCGCGGATAGACACAGGACGAGCCCAGCATCAGCAGCTTGCGAACGCCCGCCGTGAAGGCGCCCCGCACCACCGCCAGCTCGATCGCCAGATTGTCCTCAAGGAACGCCACCGGCTGGCTGTCGTTGGCGGCGATCCCGCCGACCTTGGCCGCCGCCATGATCACCACGTCGGGGCGATGGCGCTGCAGCCAGGCCGCAGTGGCGGCGGCGTCGCGCAGGTCCAGCTCGTCCCGCGGCGCGGTCAGCACTTCGACCGGCGCACGCGCCAGGCGCCGCACGATGGCGGATCCCACCATGCCGCGATGCCCGGCCACCCAGACCCGCGCACCCGAAAGGTCAAAGACCGGGTCCACCCTACTCCGCCGAATTGCTGCGCCAGGAGTCGCGTTTGACGGTGGCCAGGTCGCTGGCCACCATCTCCTTGATCAGGTCCTCGAAGCCCACCTCGTGTCGCCAGCCGAGTTTGGTCCTGGCCTTGGTGGGATCGCCGATCAGCTGTTCGACCTCGGTGGGCCGGAAATAGCGCGGATCGACGCTGATCAGCGGCTGGCCTGTCCTGCCATCGAGGCCGACCTCGTCCGTGCCGGCCCCCGACCAGGCGATGGTCCGCCCCACCTCGCCGAAGGCGCGCTCGATGAATTCGCGGATCGAATGGTTCTCGCCCGTGGCCAGGACGTAGTCGTCCGGCGTTTCCTGCTGCAACATCAGCCACATGCCGCGGACGTAATCGCGGGCGTGTCCCCAGTCCCTCCGGGCGTCCAGGTTGCCGATATAGAGCCTGTCCTGGAGGCCGAGTTCGATGGCCGCCACGGCCCGGGTGATCTTGCGGGTGACGAAGGTTTCCCCGCGGATCGGGCTCTCGTGGTTGAACAGGATGCCGTTGGAGGCGTGCATCCCGTAGGCCTCGCGGTAGTTCACCGTGATCCAGTGACCGTAGAGCTTGGCCACCCCATAGGGGCTGCGCGGGTAGAAGGGCGTGGTCTCCCGCTGCGGGGTCTCGCGCACCAGGCCGTAAAGCTCCGACGTCGAGGCCTGATAGAACCGCACCTTGTCCACGAGGTTCAGGGTGCGGATGGCCTCAAGGATGCGCAGCACCCCCACGCCGTCGGCGTTGGCGGTGTATTCGGGCGTCTCGAAGCTCACCAGCACGTGGCTCTGGGCGCCCAGGTTGTAGATCTCGTCGGGCCGCACGTCGCCGATGATCCTGAGCAGGTTCAGCGAGTCGGTCATGTCCCCGTGGTGCAGGAACAGCCGAGCGTCCTCCAGGTGGGGGTCCTGGTAGATCGAATCGATGCGCTCGGTGTTGAAGGACGACGACCGGCGCTTCACGCCGTGGACGACGTAGCCCTTTTCCAGCAGCAGGCGCGCCAGATAGGCGCCGTCCTGGCCGGTGACGCCGGTGATCAAGGCGACCTTGTCCAAACTCCGCCCTCGCTGCGAACCTCGCTCCCTAATCGGCCAAGCCGGGGACGGGGGCAAGCGGGCCGATGACCTATGGGCGGTCGTCCACCAGCGTGGCGATGGCGTCGAGATAGGTCTCGAACGCCTTTCGGCCAGCGGTGGTCAGGCGGGCGCGGGTCAGGGGCTTGCGGTTCAGGAAGCTCTTGTCGATGGCGATATAGCCGGCCTCCTCAAGCTTGCGCAGGTGGATCGACAGATTGCCCTGGGTGGCCTTGAGCGCCGCCTTCAGGGCGTTGAAATCCGCCGCTTCGGCGTGGGCGAGGTAGGCCATGATCCCCAGCCGGAGGCGGCCGTGGATGACCTCGTCGATGGAATCGACGTCGAAGGCGGCCATCGGCGTCAGGCCGCGGCGCGGGCCTGGCGCAGGATCGCCACGCCGGGCATCGCGACCCACAGGACCAGCCCGGCTGAAAGCACCAGCCACTGGTAGGCCGAGGAGACCAGCGCGCCCTCGACCAGGGCGGTGGCGAAACAGCCAGCCGAGACCAGGGCGAACCAGGCGCGCCGCTTGACGGTCATGGCGACCGCCCAACCGACGCCATAGAGCGTGAACATGATGACGGGGAAGATCCAGAGCACCAGCTGCGGGGCGCCGATCCGGGCGCCGCCGAAGATCAGGCCGACGCAGGGCGCGATCAAGCTGACCCCGACGCCGCTCCAGGCCGCGGCGATGGCCCGCGATGTGGCCCCGGCCGCTGGCGGCAGCCGCCCCTTCAACACCATCGAGATGACGATCATCGCCCCGACGCCCGCCACCCACAGCCAGGGGCCGAGCTGCGGCAGGACCGGCCAATATCCTGAGAACATCAGCCAGTAGACGAAGGTGACCACCCCGAAGACGCCGCCCACGCAGACCATGGCCGCGCCGTCGCGCGCCAGCCCTGCGCCGTCGTCCCGCGCCAGGTCGCGCAGGAAGGCGATGTCGTCGCGGATAGACTGTGAGGTGTCGGTCATGGGGGACGTCTCCATGGATCGCGGTTGGACGGGCGAGCGGGGCTTTCTGCTGGCCTAAAGAAGACGATTGCACAAACTAGTTTGTATTGCAAACAAATGGTCGACGCCACGGTGATACGCGACGGGACCAGACGAGCCGGGGTCAACGACGCTTCAGACCCGTTCGGGCCGTACGTTGACGTAGATATCCTTCAGCTCGGAATAGACGTCGAGCGCCTCGGTCCCGGGCTCGCGCGTGCCGTTGCCGGACGCCTTGACGCCGCCGAAGGGCATGTGTGGCTCAGAGCCGTGGGTGCCGGCGTTGATCACCGCCACGCCGGTCCTGACCTGTTCGGCGAAGGTCAGGGCGCGGTCAACGTCACGGGTGTGGATCGCGGCCGTCAGGCCGTAGGGCGAGGCGTCGGCGAGGGCCAGGACCTCCTGGAAGCCCTTGACGCGATAGACGACCGGAACCGGGCCGAACAGCTCCGCGCCCGAGATCTCCGCGGCGGGATCGACACCCTCAATGATCGTGGGCTGCATGTAGAAGCCCTCACGAAGCGCGGGCTCAGTTGCGCGGCCGCCGCCGGTCAGCACTCGGGCTCCCGCCGCCTTGGCCCGCTCAACGGTCGCGATCATGTTGGCCAGCTGGCGGGCGTTGATCACCGGACCCAGGTCGCAGTCGTCCTCGACGCCGAGCTTCAGCGCCCTGGTCGCGGCGACGAAGCTTTCCACGAACGCGTCATAGACCTCGTCGAACACGATGATCCGGCTCGAGGCCGCGCAGCGCTGCCCGGCGTTGGAAAAGGACGCCAGCTTCGCCCAGTGCACGGCGTTGTCGAGGTCCGCGTCGTCGCAGATCACCAGGGCGTTCTTGCCGCCGAGCTCCAGCGACACCTTCTTCAGGCTCCTGCCGGCGGTCTCGGCGATCTCCCGGCCCACCCGCGTCGAGCCGGTGAACGAAATCACGTCCACGTCCGCATGCCCGGTCAGCGGCGGGCCGACCTCGGCGCCGAGGCCGTGGACGACGTTCAGCAGGCCGCTGGGCAGGCCGGCGTCCTCGGCGACCTTGGCCATGAACCAGGCCGAGGCCGGCGTGTCCTCTGCCGGCTTCAGCACCACGCCATTGCCGCAGATCAGGGCGGGGAAGACCTTCCAGGCGAAGTTGGGGGCGGGGGTGTTGGCGGCGGTGATCAGGCCGGCGACGCCGCAGGGCCGCCGGATCGTCATGGCCCAGCGGTGCGGCGTACCCGAGGTCATGGTGCGGCCGAACAGGCGCTGGCCCTCGCCGGCGAAGAAGCGCGCGCACTGAACGGCGGCGCCGGCTTCGCCCAGGGCGTCCGGCAGGCGTTTGCCGGCCTCGAGCGCCACGATCTGCGCCAGCTCCTGGCGGTGGGTCTCGAGCGCGTTGGCGACGGCGTGGAGGATCTCCCCGCGCCGCACCCCGGGGGTGGCCGCCCACGCTGGCTGGGCCCCACGGGCGCTGGCGACGGCGCGGTCAATGTCCTCTGCGCCGGACCGCGACAGCCGTCCGATGGCCGCGCCGGTGTGCGGAGACAGCACCTCGACCTGCTCGCCCGACTGCGCCGGACAGTCCGCGCCGCCGACCAGGTTGGGGATGAAGCTGGGATAGCCGGTCATGGCGCGCGCCTCACATCGCGGTGAAGCCGCCGTCGATCACGACGTTGGCTCCGGTCATGTAGCGCGACGCGTCCGACATCATGAAGACGACGGGGCCGTCGTAGTCCTCCGGCTCGGCCATGCGGCCCAGCGGCACCTTGCGGGTGTAGGGACCCAGGAACTCCGGGTCCTGGTTGGCGAAGACGCCGGCGAAGGTCAGGGTGTTCACCCTGACGCCCTGCTTGCCCCAGTAGACCGCCAGATAGCGGGTCAGGTTGATCAGGGCCGACTTGGTCACCGAGTAGCCGACGGGCTTGTAGAAGTCCTCCCCGCGGTCGCGGCGGTACTGGTAGAGCGACTGGTCCGGCGACAGGACCCCGTAGATCGAGCTGATGTTGACGATCGAGCCTCTGCCGGCCGTGGCCATGGCGGCGCCGAACACCTGGCAGCAGAAGACCACGCCCTTGACGTTCACATCCAGCATGCGGTCAAGCGAAGCGTCGGGGTAGTCCTCGAACGGCCCATTTTCGCTGGCCGGCGCCCCCGGAGGCGCGTCGATGGCGGCGTTGTTGATCAGGCCGAAGGGCGCCCCCCAGGCCGCCTCGATCCTCGCCAGGGCGGCCTTCAGCGACGGCTTTGACGTCACGTCCGCGGCCAGCAGCATCAGGCGGTCCGATCCGGCCTCGCGCAGGGGGATCTTGGCCCGGGCGGGGTCGTCGGACATATCCACCACGGCGACGCGGGCGCCGGCGTCGAGCAGGGCGTTGGCGAAGGACGCGCCGAGCTGGCCCAGGCCGCCGGTCACGATCACCACCCGGCCGTTCAGGTCGAAGTCCGCCGCCATCGGTCAGGCCTTGGGTTGTTCGCCGATTTCCACCCAGCCGATGATTTCCTGCGCCGGGACCGCGGCCTTCAGGGACTTGCCGACGAAATAGTCGACCCAGTAGGGCTGCAGGGCGTTAGGGGTGATCTTGGCGTCGGTGGGGATGCGGTATTCGATGTCCGCTTCGCTCAGCACATGGCCGGCGGGCAGGTCGCGCGCGGCGACCATGCGCTTGACCATCTTGTTCAGCGGCCGGGTCTCGGACTCGTAGCCGACCTTCCTGCCGTCGCCGAGGGCTTCGACGGTGCGGTGCAGGTCGCGGACCACCCGCTTCAGGCCGGCGGGCTCGAGGCTGAAGGCCTGGTCGGTGCCCTTCCAGGCGCGGTTCATGGTGAAGTGCTTTTCGAACACCCGCGCGCCCAGCATGTAGCCCACCAGCGGCATGGCGATGCCGGAGTCGTGCGACGAAAAGCCGATCACGATGTCGGGGAAGGCCTCCATGAAGGTCTCGATCACCCGCAGGTTCAGCTGCTCGTACGGCGGCGGATAGCCCGAGGTGCACTGCATGATGCACAGGTTGGTGTTGATCGGCATGATCGTGTCGTAGGCGCGCCGGGCGTCGTCCATGGTGGCGCCGCCGGTGGAGACGATGACCGCCTTGCCGAAGCTCGCCACGTGCTTGAGCAGCGGCGTGTTGGTCAGGTCGCCGGACGCAATCTTGAAGGCCGGCATGTCCAGGGCGTGCAGCAGATCGGAGGACGGCCGGTCGAAGGCCGTGGAGAAGAACAGGATCCCGAGGCTGTCGGCGTAGGCCTTCAGTTCCGCGTACTGTTCCTTGTTGAATTCCAGCGCCTCGCGGTGGGTCCCGTAGGTCGGAGCGTAGGCGTTCTCGGAGTTGTACGGGCTGTCGTACATCTCGGCGGTGAACAGAGCGCGGTTGTCGCGCTTCTGCAGCTTCACCGCGTCGGCCCCGGCCTCCACCGCGGCCCGGAACATGGCCTTGCAGGTGTTCATGTCGCCCTGATGGTTGTGACCGATCTCGGCGATCACGTAGCCCACCGACTCCTGGGTCACGGCCTTGCCGCCCATTACGAATCTACGGGTCATGCCTGCGCTGCGCCTCCTGCAATTAAGGGCCAGGACGTGTCACGATCCTCGGGCCATTGCAACACGAGGACGAGGGGGGCGGTCCTCAAGCCTCGCCGAGGGCGGGGTCAGGGGGAAGGGCGGCTGGCCGCTGACTCCGGCGGACGTGCTGGCGAAGATGGAAATCTTCCCCGGCGCTGAGCCAGGGGTCCAGCACGCCGATATGCCGGGCGAGGAATGCATTGTTCCAGTCGCGCCACAGGCCGCCGAACCGGGGCTGCAGGGAGTTCTCGTCGTAGGCGCGGCCGAGCCGGGCCTTGAGCCAGGCCCAGACCCTTCGCTTCGCCCTCCAGCCGCCGTCATCGGCGCCGAAGCCCGCGTACTTGTCCCGATAGAGCCGCAGGGAGCGTTCATGCACCCTGGCCAGGGCCGCGTGCTCCGGCGTGGCCTTGTCCGTCGGCCAGTCGCGGTAGTGATGCAACGCCACAGGGCGGGTGTAGACGATGTCCCAGCCGCCATAGAGCACCTTGGCGGTCAGGTCCGGGTCAATGCCGTAGGAGCCGAACGCCTCGCTGAAATAGCCCGCGCCGCTGAGCGCCTCGGCCCGCAGGACGCCCTGGTTGACGTTCAGCACCCCGATCTCCGAGACGCCGCCGAGATAGGCCGAGCCCAGGAATGGGCCCTGCACATCGCGGGTCTTCAGCCCCACCATGCCGATCTCCGGCCGCCGGTCGAGAATGGCGACCGCCCTGTCCAGGCCGGCGTCCACCACCTCGTTGTCGTCGCTGAGCCAGGCGACGTACGGCGTTGTCAGCGTCCGGAAGACGTCGTTGTAGGCCTTGGCCTGGCCGAGCTTGCGGCCGATGAGCACTGGACGGATCGTCTCGTCGGCCACGCTGTTCAGGAAGTCCTGCGTCCCGTCGGTCGATCCGGCGCCGGTGACATGGACGACCACCGGCGTGGAGGTCTGCCGCCGGATGCTTTCCAGGCAGCGCCTCAGCGACTCCAGGCGATTGAAGGTTCCAAGGACGATCGACAGGCGCGGGCCGGATGACATGCCTCTGTTCTAGCCCGGCCGTTGACGGCGGGCCAAATCGATGCGCAGCCACGCGCCATGGCGGATCCAACCAGTCCCACGCCGCGCGGTTCGGGCGTGGCCTTCGTCACCGGCGCGGGAGGCTTCATCGGCGGCGCGGCGGCCTCCTCCCTGCAGCGCGCGGGCTGGACGGTGGCCGCCCTCGGCCACGCGCCCCGGGTCCCGGAGCCGCACCTGGACCTCGCCGGACCGGCGCTGCGGATCGTTGGCGAAGTCGATCGGTCAATGCTGGCCCGCGCCGCCGATTCGCTCGGCGCGCCTGAGCTGGTGGTCCACGCCGCCGGCGGCGCCTCGGTCGCGGCGTCTGTCGCCGACCCCGATCTCGACCGCGCGCGCACGGTGGGCAGCCTGGTCCAGGCCCTGGCGTTCCTGCGGGACCGGGCGCCCGACGCCCGGCTGATCTATCCCTCCAGCGCCGCGGTCCACGGCGCGGCCGCGCCCTCGCCCATTCCCGAATCTGCGCCGCTCGATCCGATCTCGCCCTACGGGCGGCACAAGCAGATGGCCGAGTCCCTGATCGCCGACGCCGCCAAGGGATTCGGGCTGGACGCCGTCGTCATCCGCTTTTTTTCCGTCTATGGGCCGGGCCTGCGCAAGCAGCTGCTATGGGACCTGGCCGCCCGGCTCGTGGACGCGCCCGATCAGCTGGAGCTGGCCGGCACGGGAGACGAGACCCGCGACTTCCTGTTCATCGACGACGCCGTGCGCCTTATCGGTCTCGCGGCGGGGCTTGAGCGGGCCGCCGCGCCCCGGATCGTCAACGGCGGCGCCGGGCGGGCGCTCACGGTGCGCCAGGTCGCCGAGACACTGGTTCGCGCCATGGCGGCCTCGACCACGATCACCTTCACCGGCGCGGTCCGTGAGGGCGATCCCCGAAGCCTGGTCGCCGATCCGGCTACCTTGCGCGCCCTGGGCTTCTCGCCCCGGGTCCCGTTCGAGGCGGGCGTGGAACGCCTGTTGGACTGGATCCGCGCGGGCGCCGCCGCTTAGGAGGCTTGGCTTGGGCGGGCGGGGCCCATATTGATCGGCCAGGTTTCCCTGTGACATCGCGGCGATTGATGGCGGACGAGCGAAAGACGACGGCGGTGGCCCTGATCCCGGCGCGCTCGGGCTCGGTGCGCGTGCCGCACAAGAACGTCCGCCCCCTCGCCGGCCATCCGCTGATCGCCTACGCCATCGCCGCGGCCAAGGCCTCGGGCGTGTTCGACGCGGTGGTGGTCTCCACAGACTCGGAGGGCTACGCGGCGGTCGCGCGCCACTACGGCGCAGAGGTCCCGTTCCTGCGAGCGCCCGACATCGCCGGATCGACCTCGCCCGACATCGATTGGGTGCTGCACGCCCTGGACACGCTGGGGGCCGAGGGCCGCCGCTTCGACGCCTTCTCGATCCTGCGCCCGACCAGTCCGTTCCGGAAACCGGAGACCATCCGGCGCGCCTGGGACATCTTCGCCGCCGCGGCCGGCGCCGATTCGCTCCGGGCTGTGGAGAAGGTCGAGCAGCATCCGGGCAAGATGTGGGTGGTGCGCGGCGAGCGCATGGTCCCGCTCATGCCCCTGACGCCCGAGGACGCCCCCTGGCACAGCCAGCAGAAGGCCGCCCTGCCTGAGGTCTATGTTCAGAACGCCAGCCTGGAGATCGCCTGGACCGCCATGGCCCGCCGCACGCGCTCGATCGCCGGCCACGTGCTGGTCCCCTTCTTCACCGAGGGCGACGAAGGCGTGGACATCAACGGCGAACAGGACTGGTGGTACGCCGAGCACCTGATCGCCACCGGCGGCGCCCGTCTGCCGGACGTTCCAGGGCCCGCCTTTCCCGATGTCGCCGGACCGGCGGCCTGATCCTGCAGAGATGAAAGTGACCCATGGGTGATCTTGTCGGCTCGGCCGTCGATGGCGAGCTCTATTTCATCGGGCGACCCGAGTTCGAGCGGATCCGCGGCCTGAACGCGGCGCGCGCCGACATCACGGCCCTCTTCGCCGACATGGCGCGGCTGAACGCGCTCTACATGATCGCCACGGCCGGCTCGGGGCATATCGGCTCGTCGTTTTCGAGCATGGACGTGTTCGCTCACCTGCAGCTGAACGAGATCGACCGCGCCAAGGGCGACCTGTTCTTCTCGTCCAAGGGCCACGACGCGCCGGGCCTCTACGCCATCATGATGGCGGTCGGGCTGCTGGAAGAAGACCTGATCCACCGCCTTCGCCGCCTGGACGGCCTGCCCGGCCACCCGGACGTGGGCACCCGGGGGATCGTCGCCAACACCGGTTCGCTCGGCATGGGCATCTCCAAGGCCAAGGGCATGGCCCTCGCCGCCCGCCTCAGGGGCCAGACGATCAAGGTCGCGGTGGTCACCGGCGACGGCGAACTGCAGGAGGGCCAGATCTGGGAATCACTGGTCTCCGCCGCCAACTGGAACATGGGCGAGATCACCGTGGTGGTGGACCACAACAAGATCCAGTCCGACTACTCCGTCGAGCGCACCTCGTCCCTCGGGGATCTCGAGGCCAAATTCGCCGCCTTCGGCTGGCATGTGGAGCGGATAGACGGCCACGACACCCGGCTGATCGAGGAGACCTTCGCGCGCATCAACCGCATCACCGACAAGCCCAAGGTGGTCATCGCCGACACCATCAAGGGCAAGGGCGTCTCCTTCATGGAGGGGACCTCGATCGACAGCGACGTCGAGATGTTCCAGTTCCACTCCGGCGCGCCGCAGGCCGCCGACTACACCCGCGCGGCCCAGGAGCTGCTGGACAAGATCAACGCCCGGGCCGACGCCCTGGGCGGCCAGACCGTCGCGGTGGAGACCGTCAACCGGCCCCAGTCCCCGCCCGCCGCCGGCAAGGCCGTGGCCCTGTTCCCGGCCTACGCCGAGGCGCTGCTCAAGGCCGCCGAGCGCCATCCGGAGCTGGTGGTGATGGACGCGGACCTGATCAAGGATATGGGCCTGATCCCCTTCTCCGAGCGGCATCCGAATCGGTTCTTCGAGTGCGGCATCGCCGAGCAGGACATGGTCAGCATGGCGGGCGGCATGGCCCTGTCGGGCCTCCTGCCGGTGGTCCACTCCTTCTCCTGCTTCCTGTCCACCCGGCCCAACGAGCAGATCTACAACAACGCCACCGAGCACACGAAGGTGGTCTACGTCGGCGGCCTGTCGGGGGTGCTGCCGGCCGGACCCGGCCACTCTCACCAGAGCGTGCGCGAGATCTCGGCCGTGGGCGGGGTGCCGGGCCTCGTCATGGTCGCGCCGTCCTGTCCCGCCGAGGTGGGTCCCCTGCTGGACTGGTGCCTGGACGAACACGACGGACCCTCGTTCCTGCGCATGGCGTCCCTGCCGGCCGACATCGACTATGATCTGCCCGCGGGCTACCGGCCGGCGTTCGGTCGCGGCGTCGCCCTGACCCAGGGGCGGGACGCTGTGCTGATCGGCTCGGGGCCGACCTTGCTGGTCCAGGCCGTCAAGGCGCACCGCATCCTGGCGCTGTCGGGGATCGGCCTGTGCGTGATGAACCTGCCCTGGCTCAACGCGATCGACGCGGAATGGGTCGGGGAGGCGGCGTCTGCGCCTGGGCGACGGCTGCTCATCACCCTGGACGATCACTACATCGGCGGGGGGCAGGGCGAAAAGATCATGGCCGCCCTGGCGTCGACGGGCGTCTCGATCGCGACGCTGAATCTGGGCCTGACCGCGGTCCCGCCCTCCGGCCAGCCGGGCGAGGTCCTGGAGCGCCTGGGCCTTGATGCGGCGAGCCTGGCGGTCCGGATCAGCGCTGAGCTGGCTTAGATTCGCCGGGGCCGAACCAGCTGCGGACGTCCAGCAGGGACCGGCGCCGGCTCGCCGCGGGGGCGGCAGGCTTCGAGCCCGCCGCGTCGGGCTTCAGGCCGAGGGCCTTCTCCCAGAGCGGCGCCACGGCGGTGTCCGACCAGTGGGCCTGCAGATAGGGCCTGGCGCGGCTGGCGCGTTCGCGCGCCGCGCGGGGCGTCAGAAGCACGGCTTCCAACCCCTTCTTCCAGTCGCCGAGCCAGCAGAACGGCTCGAACTCCTCATAGGATTCAATGGTGTCGGCGACCACGGGCACGCCGGCCGACAGCGCCAGCGTCAGGCGGTTGTGGGTCTTGGCGGCCACGAAGGGATTGTTCGACAGAGGGATGACGACGCCGTCCGTCCGCGCCAGTTCGGTCGCGAAGCTCTGCGGCGTCCAGTCCACATAGCGCGTCGGCACGGGAAAGCCCGCCAGCAGCCGATCATGGGCCTCTCGGCTGTCGCTGCACACCGTCAGCTCGAAGGTGCGCCGGACATAGGCCTCCAAGAGCGGCTTGCTGATGAGGCTCAGGTCGCCCATCCCCGCCTGCGCATTGGGCGAGCCGTGGCGGCCGTACCACAGGAGCCGCGCCGGCTGATCCGGCGGCGTGGGCTCGCCCGCCGAGACCTTGGCCTGCTCGTAGATGTCGGGGGCGACGGCCGGCGCCTTCGCCAGCCCCGCCTCGCGCTTCACCGCGCGTGACAGCACCGGCGTGGAACAGGTCACCGCATCCGCCAGGGAAATCATGGCGAGCAGGTCCTTGCGGGCCTGCTGGTACTTGGGGAGGTTTTCGGGATTGAAGAAATGGTCGTCGCAGAGGTCCAGCACCACCCGCTTGCCAGCCCACCTCAGTCGCGAGGCGAGTTCCTGGTCCTCGCCCCGGTAGGCCTTGGAGAAGACCACCGTGTCATAGAGGCTTGAGCGCGCCTGTTGGAAGACTTCGACGGCGTGGCCGCGCGCGGACAAGAAGCGGATCGGCTCCAGCACGCGGTAGCGATGGCTCGCGATCGCGGGATCATCAACTCTCGCCTTGAAAGCCAGCATTTTCGGCGCGTCTTTCCCGGGGCCACAGGGTCTAGCCGGGGCCACGCGCCGCGACAATGGCGACGGGATCAACCCTTCGCCCCCGCCTCGTTAAGGGACCCCGAACAAGCTTGGCCATACTCGGCCGCGCGGCCCTCGCGGGCGGCGACGGCGGATGCGAATGAGCTGGATTTCTGAGACTTTTGCGAAACCGCGGGCGCCGCCGCGAACCTAGGCGGCGATCATCCGTTCGACTTCGGCCACGATCTCGCGCAGGTGCACGGGCTTGGACAGCACCCGCGCACCGGCGGGGGCCCGATCGCCGGCGGCGAGGGCCACGGCGGCGAACCCCGTGATGAACATGATCCGCAGGCCGCCGAAACGCGCAGCCGCCTGGCGCGCCACTTCGATGCCGTCCACACCCGGCATCACGATGTCGGTCAGGAGCAGGTCCCAGTCGCCGTCATCGAGCGCCTCCAGCGCTTCTTCGCCGTCGGCGCAGGATCTTACGTCGTAGCCCGCACGTTCGAGCGCACGGGTGAGGAACCCCCGCAGGGAATCGTCGTCTTCGGCCAAGAGAATGCGCGGCATGATCGAAAATCGGTCCTGGATGCACACGGACGCCCCCGGGCGCCCGCGCAGATGACCCTAGAGCGCAGGTGTAAACCGCCGATAAACTGCGCCCCGCGTTGACCGGGCCCGCACAACTCCGCAAATAATCGGGAATGGACGCTGGGGAACTCTCCACCCTGACCGCGGCGATCGACGCCGAGCCGCCGTACGAGATCCGTCGCCCCCTGGGCGGTCAGTGGTCCTCGCACCTGGTCTTCGCGTCGCCGCACTCCGGCCGGCACTATCCGACCGACATGGGCGCGTCGGCGCGGCTTGGCGCCGGGGTCCTGCGCAGCTCGGAGGATGCGCTGGTCGACCTTCTGCTCGAACGCGCGCCGGGCCACGGATGCACCCTGCTTCTGGCGCGATACGGCCGCGCCTATGTGGATGTGAACCGCGAGCCCTACGAGCTCGACGCCAGCATGTTCGAGGACGATCTTCCGGCCTTCGCGCGGGTGCGCACCGCACGCGTCGCCGCGGGCCTTGGCTCGATCGCGCGCCTGGTCGGCGAGGGCCGCGAGATCTACGACCGCAAACTCACCTTCGCCGAGGCCAGCCGTCGCATCGAAGCGGTCCATCGGCCCTATCACCAGGCCTTGGACGCGCTGGTCCGCGAGGCGAAGGCCGCCCGGGGCACCGCGGTCCTGATCGACTGGCACTCCATGCCGGGCGCGGCGGCCGGCCACAGCGCCAACGGCCGCCGTCCGGTGGACATGGTTCTGGGCGATCGCTTCGGCTCCACATGCTCCGCCGACCTCACCGATCTGGTGGAGCGCAAGCTGGTGGGCATGGGCTATACGGTGGCGCGCAACGCCCCCTATGCCGGGGGCTACACCACGGAGGCCTACGGACGGCCGATCGAGGGCGTTCAGGCGCTGCAGATCGAGATCAGCCGCTCGCTCTATCTCGATGAAATGGTGCTGGCGCCCAGCGCCCGGTTCCCCAAGCTCGCTGGCGATCTGGAGCAGGTCTTCACCGCCCTGGCGAAGCTTGACCCCAAAACCCTGCAATAGCGCAAAAAAAAGCCGCGCCCGAAGGCGCGGCGTAAGTCAATAGGGAGGAAACGCCCAGGAAGGGCAGCGGCGTCAGCGACGCCGTGAATTCAAGTTAGTGTGCGGCGCACAAATTGGCAAGTCGCAATCGCGAAAAAGAATCCGAAAACCAGCTCCGAAAATCTCAATACCCCATTCCTGCAAGGGATATTGAAGGAAGGGTCTGTGATGCTGCGCTGCGAATTCCAATGGATTCAACGCGGTCCGACGCGCCCTGGTTTGCAAGCTTCGCCGTCGCCCGTTTAAAGTTGTGGCCCGGGCGATCCCGGCCTGGCGGCTCGCGATGTCCACTGCTTCGATCCTGATTGTGATGCTGGCGAGCGCCGCGGTTTCGGCGGAGTCCCCCGCGCCAGGCGTCCAGGCCGATCCGGCGCCTCCCCCCTCGACGGACGAGGAGGCCGCGCCCCCGCCTGGACCACCGCCCCCGCCGCTGGCGAATCCGGAAACCTACGACGCGGAGGTCCGCGCGTCGGCCCAATCCGCCGAGACCTTGCAGGGGACGCTCGACGGCGGCTGGCGGCTCATCTCCGTCGACGGCCGCAACCTCTATACCTTCCAGCTGGCGGACCGCGGCCTCGGGCCCCAGACGATCGAAGGCGCCTGGCGCGACCTTGCCGCTCCAGCCGCAACGCCGCACACTGGATTCCTCTCCAGCATCGATCGCACAGGCGAGACGCTGATGCTCCGGTTCAACGAGGCCGGCGCCGACGATCTCGTGGTGGTCACGGTGAAACCTGATGGCGGAGCCTGGACGGGCCAGCTCTGGCGGCGCGGCGTGGTGACGAAAGTGACCCTGCAACGCTGACGGCGCGGGACCTAAAGCGCGTTCCGCAAAAGTGGAACCCGGTTTTGCGGCAAGAACGCGCTCAAGCTCTAGATGTCCTCGTGGAAACCCGCCTGAACCAGCTCGCACAGGGCGTCCAGCGCCGACTCGGCGTCCGCGCCGTCCGCGTCGATATCGAGCGTCGATCCCGGACCGGCGCCCAGCATCATCAGGCCCATGATCGAGCGGGCGTCGACCTTCTGGCCTTCCCGGCTCACGGTGACCTCGGCGTCGAACTCGGAGGCGAGCTTGACGAATTTCGCCGAAGCGCGGGCGTGCAGTCCGCGTTTGTTGACGATCTCGACGTTGCGGTGGTGCGTCACTTCTCCCCAGCCAGCAGATAGGAGGCGACAGAGATGTATTTGCGGCCGGCGTCCTGGGCGTGGGCCACGCAGGACTGCAGGTTTTCCCGGCCGCGAACGCTGGCGAGCTTGATCAGCATGGGCAGGTTCAGGCCAGCGATGACCTCGGCGTGGGTTTGTTCCATCACCGAAATCGCCAGATTGGACGGAGTTCCACCGAACATGTCGGTCAGGAGGATGACGCCGTCGCCGTCGTCCACCCGGGCGACCGACGCCAGGATGTCCAGACGACGACGTTCCATGTCGTCTTCCGGGCCTATGCAGACCGTTTCGACCGCACGCTGACGGCCGACCACGTGCTCCATGGCGGAGAGGAACTCCTCGGCGAGGCGCCCGTGGGTAACGATCACCAAGCCGATCATACGGTCGTTCTCAAGCAGCTCCCCCCGACT
>FTHA01001179.1_pt1 | contig 32382 bp, 31 predicted proteins | sample 1640771 | NCBI WGS metagenome assembly FTHA01 (sample SAMEA3914789, study PRJEB12502) | metagenome | biome: forest; material: soil | place: Canada | collected 2011-07-03 | depth 0.3 m | reverse complement strand
TTCAAGCAAATCCGGACGCTTGCAGCGACCCCCCGCCGCGCAGCGGCAATCCTTCATCGTCGGCGGTTCTGGGTCCTCGGGACAAGCCCGAGGATGACGAGGTAGGTGGAGCGGGGTGGAGTCAGGTCACCGCGCGGGCGACGACGGCGCGGGCTTCGGCCTGGACCTCGCGCAGGTGGGTCTCGCCGCGGAAGGATTCGGCGTAGATCTTGTAGACGTCCTCGGTGCCTGAGGGGCGGGCGGCGAACCAGGCGTTTTCGGTGACCACTTTCAGGCCGCCGATGGCTTCGTCGTTGCCGGGGGCGCGGGTCAGCACGGCGGCGATCGGCTCGCCGGCCAGCGTGTCGGCGCTGACGTCGGCGGGACTGAGGGCCGCCAGCCGGGCCTTCTGTTCGCGGGTCGCGGGGGCGTCCACCCGGGCATAGGCGGGCGCGCCGTGCCGGGCGGTGAGTTCGGCGTAGAGCTCACTGGGACTGCGGCCGGTGGCGCCGCTGATCTCGGCGGCGAGCAGGCCGAGCAGGATGCCGTCCTTGTCGGTGGTCCAGACCGACCCGTCCCGGCGCAGGAACGACGCGCCGGCGGATTCCTCGCCGCCGAACCCGACGCTGCCGTCCAGCAGGCCGGGGACGAAGTACTTGAAGCCGACCGGAACCTCGAGCAGCCGCCGGCCGAGGGAGGCGACGACGCGGTCGATCATCGAGGACGAGACCAGCGTCTTGCCCACCGCGACCTCGGCGCCCCACTGCGGCCGGTGGGCGAACAGATAGGCGATGGCGACCGCGAGGTAGTGGTTGGGGTTCATCAGGCCGCCGTCGGGCGTGACGATCCCATGGCGGTCGGCGTCCGCGTCATTGCCGACGGCGACTTCGAAGCGCGGGTCCTGCTGCATGGTGCGCAAGAGGTTGGCCATGGCCGCGGGCGAGGAGCAGTCCATGCGGATCTTGCCGTCGGTATCGAGCGGCATGAACGCCCAGCGAGGATCGACCGTCGGGTTGACCACGGCGATGTCCAGCCGGTGCCGCACGGCGATCGCGCCCCAGTAGTCGACGCTGGCGCCGCCCATCGGATCGGCTCCGACCTTCACGCCCGCCGCGCGGATGGCGTCGAGGTCCAGGACGCTCGGCAGATCGTCCACGTAGCTGCCCAGGAAGTCATAGAGCCCCGCCGCGGCCCGGGCCTGTGCGAAGGGTGTGCGGCGGACCTCGCGAAGACCGGTCTCCAGCAGCTGGTTGGCCCGCCTGGCGATGGCGCCGGTGGCGTCCGATCCCGCGGGGCCGCCGGAGGGGGGATTGTACTTGAAGCCGCCGTCCCGCGGTGGGTTGTGCGAGGGGGTGATCAGGACGCCGTCGGCGAGCTGCGCCTGGCCGACGTGGTTGTGCTTGAGGATCGCGTGGGACACCGCCGGGGTCGGGGTGAAGCCGTCGCGGGCGTCGATGAGCACCTGGACGCCATTGCCGACCAGCACCTCGATCGCGGTGCGCCACGCCGGCTCGGAGAGACCGTGGGTGTCGCGGCCCAGCAGCAGGGGACCGCGGATGTCGTTTGCGCTCCGATACTCGGCGATGGCCTGGGTGATGGCGAGGATGTGATCCTCGTTGAAGGCGGCGTCGAGGCTGGAGCCCCGGTGGCCGGAGGTGCCGAACGCCACCCGCTGGTTGGGATCGGACGGATCGGGATGGACGTCGACATAGGCGGCCGTGAGGGCGTCCAGGTCGACGAGGTCTTCCGGGCGAGCCGGCTGTCCTGCGCGTTCATGCATGCGCCGGTGGTAGCCCCAGGCGGCCGGGCAGGCAACGCGCAGAGGGCGCACACTAGCGGCTTTGCGCCGTCCAGGCTCGGCCCTGCCGGCCGACGATCTCGACGAGGTCGCCGAGCGCGAGGTTGACGTCGATGGCGTGGAGACCCCAACCCGGCGCGCGGGCGTCGAGGGCGGTGAGCGCACGAGCCAGACCTGGAGCGCCGACACCCGTCGCCTTGATCGAGATCGCCAGGTAGGTCCGATCGCCCTCCGTCACGCAGGCCGCCGAGATCAGGCCCGGGTTCTCAACGAAGGTCGTGCCGAGCAGCCTGGCGACCTCGCCGACGGTCGGCAGTTCCGCGTCCAGCACCCCATCCCCGACCAGCGCCCCCGGGTTCACGCAGGCGTAGGTCCGTCCGGCACCTTCGGCCTTGCCGAAGTAGGCGTCCGGGCCGGGCGGATCGGTCGCCAGATAGGTGGAATAGGCGATGACGCAGCCGGTCTGATCGGCTCTGCGGCAAAGGGGGATGTGCTGGAAGCCGCCGCCGATGTCCTGGCCGACGGGAACCTCGACGTCCGCGCCCGGGATGATGGCCGAGACCAGCCGGCCCTGGACAGGCCTGCCATCGATCTCCTGCGCGATCAGCCGGGCCAGCAGGTGGGCGCCCTGGCTGTGACCGATCAGGACCACGCCCCGGCCATGGTTGTCGTGCGCCAGGTAGTAGCGCCACGCCGCGAGCACGTCGCCGTAGGCCAGCTCGCGATCGGCCCCCTGAACGGCGCCGCGCATCGCCGCTATCGTGGTCTGGCGGTAGAGCGGCGCGAAGGTCCGGCACCCGGAAGCGAAACGCGCGAACTGTTCGGTCGCCACGTGCAGCTCCTCCGGACCGGGCGTCAGGTCCGCGTTGGCCGTCGGCTCCTGCGACACCGTCGGATAGACGTAGAAGCAGTCGATCGCCGCTGTCGGATCCGGCGCATAGGCCCGCTTTGACAGCGCGCCGTTCGCCGGCGTGATCACGGTGGAGGTCAGGGGCGCCGAGCAGGCGTCGGTCCGCCCCGGCATGCAGAGCCAGCTGGAGTGGGCCGAATAGTCGACGCTCGCCGCCGTCCGGCCCGCCGTCGGCGACAGCGCTGCGAGGGAACACAGAAGCACGAACAGCGTCCACGCGCGGGTCATCGTCCCGGTCCCTGCCTCTGGTCTGCGGCGAACGGAGCTTATGTCCAGCTGTCGCTCCGGTTCAATCCGCCAGGAACGCGGTCGTCCTGGGCGGCGACGGATCGCCTATGGGGCGGCCAGGCTCACCGCTTTCGCGGCGGCGGTCAGGCGGCCATGGCGGGTGAAGAGCAGGACGGCGATCGACGCCAGCAGCACGAACGGCGCGACCTGGAGGCCGAGCCTGAAGTCGCCGGTGCGGTCGGCGGCGATGCCCCAGAGCAGGGGTCCGAGGAAATTGCCGACCTGGCAGATGGTGTTCAGGGCCGCGAAGCTGACGGCGCGCGATGACGGATGCACGCAGTCGGCCGGGATCAGGAAGGCCAGCATGCCGACGCTGAGGGACCCGGTGACGAAGCACAGATAGGCCAGCACGGTGGTGATGGGGCCGGGGATCCAGGCCATGGCGGCGGCGCCAATCGTGGCCAGCGCGATCACGCCGGCGAGGTGGAGGTAGCGTTCGTTGCGGCGATCGGAGCGCCAGCCGACCAGCAGCATCCCGGCGGCGCTGGTCAGGCCGCCGAACCCGACCAGGTAGCCGACATTGGCGACGCTCCAGCCCGTCGCCTCGATCAGCAGCTTGGGCGCCGAAAAGACGATGGCGTTGTAGCAGGCGAAGGCCAGGGCCACCCCGACGCCGACGCCGAGCACCACCGGATGGAACGCCGCGCCGAGGAAGCCCTTGTGGCGCTCGCCGCTGGCCGCGACGTCGGCGGCGAGCGCGCGGGTCACCCACGCCTTCTCCTGCGGCGACAGCCAGGCCGCCTTGTCGGGCGTGTCCGGCAGCAGCACCAGCAGCACCGCCGCCATCACCACCGCCGGCAGGCCCTCGGCCAGGAACAGCCACTGCCAGCCGGCGAGGCCGAGCGCGCCATTGAGCCCAAGCAGCCCGCCGGCCAGGGCGCCCATCACGGTCACGCCGAAACAGGACGCCATATAGAAACGGCTGACGGCGCGGCCCCGCCAGGCCGTGGGAAACCAGACCGACAGATAGAGCATGACGCCGGGGAAGAACCCGGCCTCGGCGACGCCCAGCAGGAAGCGCATGACGTAGAACTGCACCGGCGTCTGGACGAACATCATCCCCGCCGAGATCACGCCCCAGGTGAGCATGATCCGAGCGATCCAGCGCCGCGGCCCGACGCGGACCGATATTAGGTTGGAGGGGATCTCGAACAGCGAATAGGCGGCGAAGAACAGCCCGGCGCCCAGGCCATAGACCGCGGCGCTGAAGCCCAGGTCGGCGTTCATCTGCAGCGAGGCGAAGCTGATGTTCGCCCGGTCCATGTAGGCGATCAGATACCCCAGCCCGATCAGCGGCAGGATCCGCCAGGACGCCTTGGCCATGGCCGAGCGGGCGACCGCGTCATCCTGCGCCTGGTCGGAATGCATCTGGCCTCACCCCCCGGCTGCCGACGACGAAAGGCGTAGGGCATGGGGGGCGGTGTGTCGAACGGTTTGGGGTGGGGCTTGGCCTGCGGCGCTAACCGACAGGCGCGCGCCGGGCGCCCCACAGGCCGGCGAGCGCCAGCACCGCTCCGCAGGCGACGATCACCCAGGCGGGGGACCAGAGGCGGAACAGCGCCGGGGCGAGCAGGGAGCCGGCCATGGTCGCGGCGGCCAGGATGGCGTAGCGCAGGCGGAAGCCGGCCGTGACGGCGGCGAGGTCCATCCGGGTCTGGAAGAACGGCATCATCTGCAGGAAGGCGATGGAGCCGCCGACGCCAAGGACGAAGCCTCCGGCCGCCATGGCGAGCGGGGCGATCTGGGGCGGCGCCATGAGCGCGGCGGCGCCGATGGCGGCCAGGCCCACGCCTCTCAGGATGAAGCCCAGGAACAGGAACCGCCAGGCGTCGCGTATGCGCCACGAAACCGTGACGAGGTTGGTCAGTCCGTCCCCGACCGCCGTGGCCGCCATCACCAGGGCCAGCGTCGGCAGCCCGCCCGCCACGCTCCCCTGTGCGAGCAGCAGGGGCAGGCCGAGGACGAAGCCCAGCGCGCGAGCGGCGTTGGAAACAGCGACAGTCGCCAGGATCGTGCGCGCGCCGGGGGTCTCGCGCGCCGCACGCCAGCCTCGGGCGAGGCGGTGCAGCAGCGTTGCGGGCGCGGGCTCAGCGAGCGCGCCGCCGTCGAACCGCTGGCCGGCGGCGGCGATCGAACCGGCCGAGGCCAGGAAGCTCACCGAATTGGCGGTGAGCAGGTGGATCGGCGGGGCGATGGAAGCAATAGCCGCGCCGAGGGCGGAGCCGGCGATCACGGCCAGACGATTGACAAGGAGTATTACAATCGTAATCTGGCCTTGCAATCGAGGGAGGCGGCGGTGTTCGGGCAGGCGCTGGTGTCGGTTTTCACGAATGCGGCCATCCCTCAGAAGATCGTCCTGATCGTTCTCTTCGGCGCTATTCCAACAACCCTGGCTGCAGCCGCGCTGGCAGTGAAGGGCGGCCCCCGAGACAGCCTCTGGCGCCGTATCGTCGCCGAACTCAGAGTGGCGGGACCTGCGTTGGGGTTGCTCGTGGGAGGCCTGAACAGCTTCCACATGGGAGAGACGATTCAGCGCCTGCCGTTCGACCCCACCCTCAAGCAGTTGGCGCCCGGCATCTTTGAGGTCTCCACGGTGGTAAGCCTCGGAGCCATGGTGGGCATCGTCGCCGCCGTCACACATGCGACGCTCGATCTGATCATCACGAGGCGGAGCTGGCGGGACGCTTGACCTGCCTGGGGCTGGCAGATGATACGTCGCTCATGACTCTGATCAGCCTGCGGCTACGACTTAGCTGACCGGCCTTCTGCGGAAGGTCGTGCAGTCCAGTCCGGCCTTTTGCAATCAGAGACCATGCCATGACCAACGTCACCGACCCCGCTCACGCTTCGGAGATCGTGCAGCAATTCACCCGTCAAGCGCGGGGATTCGCCGCCGGCCCTGAGCTGCACGCGGATGACGTCCTGGGCCTGGTCGTCGAGGCCGCGGCGCCGGGACCCGCCGACCGCGCCATCGATCTCGCCTGTGGCCCTGGCTCCATCGCGTGCGCGCTCGCCAGGCGGGCATCGATGGTCGTCGGCCTGGATGCGACGCCGGCGATGCTCGACCGGGCGCGAGCGCTCGCCGAAGGCATGGACCTCAGGAACGTCGCGTGGGTGCACGGCAACGTCTACGCCACGCCATACGGCGAGGGGTCGTTTGACGCCGTCACCTGTCGCTTCGCCTTCCACCATTTCGAACACCCGCAAAGAGCGTTCGCGGAGATGGTGCGCCTGGCGGCGCCTGGCGGTCGCGTCGTGTTGTGCGATGGCCTTGCCTCCGACGATCCGGACAGAGCGGCGGCGTTCAACGCCATGGAGCGGCGTAGAGATCCATCGACCGTCGAATTCAGGACCCTCGGTTATCTGCGCGGGCTGTTTGTAGAGGCGGGGTTGGGCGAGCCCGTGGTGCGGCCGTTCCAGATACCCTATTGGGCCGCCGATCTCGTCCAGGGGTCCTTCCCGGAAGGCGGCGACCGCGCTGGATTGCTTGCCCTCATCGAGGACAGCGTCGAGAACGATACCCTGGGGATGGGTGCGCGTCGTACCGCCAAGGGTACGAGGATAGCCTACCCCTCGGCCGTGCTGAGCGCCGTCAAAGAAGCCTGACCGAACAGCCCGGCCCGCATGCTGTCAGCCCCGCGAGCCTTTCTTTCGACACCAACCGCCAAGCTCTGTTCGCTGAGAGGCTGTAGCAATCGCGGGGACGCGTGGGTGTGGCTACCGGGCGTCGGCAGGCAGGGTCGCGGCGCCTCGCCGTCGCCGTGGCGGCTTCGGTCGCCGTCCACGCCGTGTTGCTGGTCGTGTTCGTCCTGAGTCTGAGGCCTTGGCCTCGCCAGTCCGAGGGGCCGATCATGAGCGTCGAACTGGCGCCGCTGCCGCAGACCCACGCCCGCAATCTCGCCTCCCGGCCGGGCCGCGAGCGGAAAGGCTCTCGGATGGTCGCGGACGCTCCGCGCCCGACGCTCGAGCCCGGTGAGACGGTCCAAGCGCCATCGCCGCCCGCGACGGTCCCCAACGGCGCGCGCCAGGCGCTTCGCTATCTGGTGGGGTGCGAGCGCGCCGCCTTCTTTGGCCTGTCGTCCGAAGAGCGTCAGCACTGCGAGGATCAGCTGGCCGCCAATCGTAAGCGTTCGCCGCCGCTCACGTTCAACCTGGCCCCGCGCCCAGGATACGTCTCCGACCCGGAGCCGTACCACAATCGGAAACCCACGAACGGCTGCAAGGTGAGAGCCGCAGGCGACGACACACCCATGGGCGGTCAGGGCGCCGCCGGCGGGGTAAGCTGCGCCCGGCCGTTCTAGGCGCGAAACGATTGCGGGGACGCTGGTACAGCTTAGGTCCGAAGAAGACTCCGCGCAGCCATCGCGTCTCACCCTGAAGCTCAGGTGGCTTCAATTATTCAGCGACCTCGCAACGTTTGCCAGCGTCGACCGTTAGCTCCCCACGCCAATAGGCAGACAGATCACAAGACGCCGCCGCACTTGCGGTGGCAGGAGGATATCATGCTTCGCAAGTCACTGTTCGCACCGCTTCTCGCCTCGAGCGCCCTGGCCCTGGCCATGGCGACGACGGCGCACGCCAGCCAGAAGGACCGCGCCCGCGAGGCCATCGCCGCCGCGGAAGCCAAGGTCCACACAGCCGAAACCATCGGCGCCGGCGCCGATGCGCCGCGCGAGGCGGCCCAGGCCCGGGCGGCCCTGGCGATCGCCAAGGAAGACCTGGCGTCCGGCCATAAGGACACTTCGATCGCGGAGGCCATCCGGGCTTCCGCCCTTGCCGACACCGCCATCGGCGAATCGCAGCGGAACAAGAACGAGGCCCTCGCCTCGGCGCAGGCGGAGCAGCGGGCGGGCGTCGCCGCGGCCCAGGATCAGGCGTCCGCCGCGCAGCAACAGGCCGCGGCAGCGGTCTCGGCGGCCCGGGATCAGTCAGAGACCGCACAGCAGCAGGCCGCGATCGCGCAGCAGCAGGCCGCAGAAGCCAACTCACGCGCCCAGGCGGCCCAGCAGTCCGCCGCCATTTCGGCGGCTGAAGCTGCAGCCGCGCGTAGCGCTGCGGCGACCCCGCCGCCGCCCGCCCAGGTCGAAACGACCGTCACGACCCAGCAGTCGGGCGCCCACCGCGCCACGCGGACGCATGTGATCCGGCGCGCGAAAACCTCCGGCGCCACTTCGTCGGCCCAGGTCACCACGACGACCACCAAGGTGACCCAGGGACAACAACAGTAGGCAAGACGAATTCCCAGGGGGCGGTCCCACGCGGCCGCCCCCGCCGTTCACACCAATAGCCGTCGACCCCGCCACAATTCGTCATCCTCGGGACAAGCCGAGGATGACGAGTTTTTTGTTGTGTTCTAGGCGGCGTCGAAACCGGGATGGAACGCGACTTCGCCTCTCGGCGCGGGGCCCTTGAATATCAGCCGCTGAAAATAGCCCGGCGCCACGTCGCCGTAGACGAGCGCCGGATCGCTCTCGAACCCGAAGCGGCCATAGTAGGCGGGGGAGCCGAGGACGACGCACCCGCCGGCGTCGATGGACCTGAGCTGTTCGAGACCATCGCGGATCAGGGCCTGTCCTATCCCCCTCCCCTGCCGCTCGGGGCTGACCGAGACAGGACCAAGGCCATACCAATCGCCCGTCACGCCATCGATGCTCACGGGTGAGAAGGCCACGTGGCCGACGACCTCGCCGTCGACGTTGGCGACCAGCGAGATCGTCAGGGCTCCTGCCGCGCGCAAGGCGTCGACGATCTGGGCCTCGGTCTGTCGGCTGAAGGGCATGCCCTTGAACGCCGCGCGGGTGAGGAGACGGATCGCAGACGCGTCGCCGGGACGCTCTGGTTCGATGTGCATGTGAAATTGCCTGTGAAGGAGCTGATGGCGTGCGGCGGCCAAGGCGCCGCGCCGCCCGCGCAACGCCCGACAGCTGCTGTGACAAGTCTCGTCAATTCGAGACGGTCAGCGGGTTCCCGCAATCTCTGACATGCCTCCGCTTAGTGAAGAACCCCGGCGAAATGCAAGCGCGTAGGAGTTCACTGCAGCGTTGCGGCCCGAGCCTGGTCGCCACACAATGTTCCCAGCGAGGAGGCCGAAGTGATGTCCAAGCCATGGTTCGGCGCCAAGCGCTACGGCATCGGCTTGTCGCCCACCAGTTGGGAGGGATGGGCGTCGAGCGCTGGATATCTGGTGTTGGTGATCGCCTTGCCGCTCGCGGTCGCGGTCCTCGGTCTGCCCCGTTGGGCAGGGCCGGCGGCCGACGTGGCGATCACGGCCGCGTTCTTCCTGCTCGTTGCCTTGAAGAACGATCGCAGCCCCTGGCGGTGGCGCTGGGGCGGGCGGTGATCGAGCGGGCTTGGGTGCGCCGCCTGGATCGACGTCCGTCGACTCCGCCGGGGTTCTGGGGTTCAATCTCCGCGACAGCATCGCGTGGGGACCGACATGTGCCAGGACCAGGCGATCAGCTACCTGAACGCCATCGGCTACAATCCCATCTCTCTGCCGCGCGAGGGGTTCGATCCGCTGATGATCCTGGCGGGCCCCAACGACCAGCTGCGGTACCTGGGCGGGCTGGCGGACCTCGTCGGGACCGGCGGGACGCTCCCTGAGCCGCGCAGGGACGACCGCGCGGGCAACGTCTCGGACCGCCGCTCCGGCAAGGTCGAGGCCGGCGTCGGCTTCGACCTGGTGGGCAAGCTGCTCGCGGCGTTCGGGGGGACAGGGGCCAAGGCGTCGGCTGGCTACGACGGGTCGGGATCGATCGAGATCGTGTTCCAGGACGTCCTGCACGACTATGTCGCGCCGCTGCAGGTCGGCGCCTTCCTGGCGCGGTCGGAGCCCCTGGAGGGGAGCATCGCGGCCATGCTGCAGCCCTACGTCAACGTCTACCTTGTCACCGACACCCTGAAGTCGAACGCCTTCGGCGTGGCCGCCTACACCAAGGACGGCCTGGCGGTGAACGCCAAAGCGGATGCGATCGGCAACCAGGTCGGCGCCAACGCCAAGCTGCAGGTCACCAACGAGGCCGACAACGTCATCTCCTACCAGGGGGACCGCTGGCTGCGATTCGCCTTCCGGGCGCTGCCGCTGGTGTTCCAGGGCGGCCAGCGGCTGCGGCTGGGCCTCGACCAGAGCCTGCTGGTGGCGAAGGCCGCGCCGTCCTCGCCGGGCGGCCAGCTGCCGATCGACGCCTATGAGCTGCTGGGACCGGATCGCCTGGTCGACATCGACTTCGGATAGGAGAGCGTCATGCTGCTCGACGGCGCCAATCCCTATGCGGGCGGATTGCCCGAGGTCCTGACCCTCGACCAGCAAGACTTCGAATTCGCCATCTCGGCGCAGAACCGCGAGGCCATGGGCGAGATGGCCGAGTGGGCGGTGTTCGCCTACATGGCCGCGGACTGCAATCTCGCCGCCTACATGTTCGACAACCTGCTGCAGCTGAAGGCGGCGGGGTCGAACCGCGACGTGCATGTGAGCGTCCTGTTCGACGGCCCGCTGCTGACGGACTCCTTCTTCGCCCGGCTGAACCCGGGAACGCCGCTCGCGGACGACATCGTGCTGCGGTACCGCGAGCTCAGGAGCGCGGAGGCGTCCACCCTGCAGATGGCGCTGCAGATCGCCGCGATCTATCCGGCCAGGCGGAGGCTGCTGCTGCTGAGCGGTCACGGCTCGGGCTGGCGCGGCGCGCTGCAGGACCTCGACCTGGGGATGGCCTATGCGAAGGAGGGGCGGGTGGCGCTGCCGGAGCCCGGCGCGGCGTGCGACCGGCGGCTCCACGATTGCCTGGTCGAGGCCCAGGGCGTGATCAATGCGGCGATCGAACGGGGCGCGCAGGCCTCGCCCACTCCGCGATACGACGTGCTGGCGTTCGACGCCTGCTACATGGGCAGCATCGAGGCGATCGCGCACCTGGCCGACCAGGCCGAGCTGCTGGTGGTCTCGGAAGACATGGTTCCCGGCGAGGGCTTCCCCTACGACGCCCTGCTGGACGGGTTGCACCGGTCCCCGCAGCAGTCCCCCTCGCAGCTGGCCGCGGACCTGGTGGCGGACATGAAGCAACGCTATTCCGCGGCAGGCGGGCGCCGGCGCTCCATCACCCTGGCCGCGCTGCGCTCGGACCAGCTGAAGCCTTTCGCCGACCTGTTCCTCGCCTTCGTCCAGGCTCTGGGAGAAGCGATGGACGACGCCGCCTCGCTGGCGGCGGTCCGCTACGGCGTCGAAAAGGCCTGGTCGTTCGGCGAGACCGGTACGATCGACATCAGGGGCTTCGTACAGATGGTCCACGACCGGACGCCCGACGCCCGGCTGAAGACCGCCGCGGAGGCGGTGCTGGGCGCCTGGCCCGGCCTGGTGGCCGAGTTCGCCGGCGGGGGCACGGTCGACACCACCAACGGCCTGTCGCTGTATGCGCCGCCGCCGGACGCGTTTGACATGGCCTACGTGGCCAACGCCAACCAGCTGCCGCTCAATTTCGGCATCTGGAGCTGGTTCCTGGGGGCCTACTACCTGCGGATCCTCGGCGCCGAGGCCCCCAGCCATCCCCTGATCCAGGCCTTCAACGACACCATGCACGACCTGATGGCGCGCGGGATCTACCCGGGGACTGACGTCGCCGAGCCAACAACATGATTGGGATTGTCATGATCCGGAGGGCGACATGGCCGATTCACATACGCCGGGGCGGCGCAGGGCGGCGGTCCGCTTCTTCGGGATCTATCGGGGGACAGTGACGAACAACCTCGATCCGGAGCAGCGGGGCCGGGTCCTGGTCCTGTGTCCGGACGTCAGCGGGGAGGCGACGACCTGGGCGATGCCTTGCGTTCCACTGGCGGGGCCGCAGATGGGCGTCTTTGTCGTCCCGCCGGTCGGCGCGGGCGTCTGGCTGCAGTTCGAGGCGGGATCGCCGGACAGCCCGGTGTGGATGGGGGGATTCTGGGCGGACGCCGCGCAGGTCCCGGCGCTGGCTGCCGCCGCGCTCGCGGGGTCCGGCATCGTGCTGCAGAGCCTGGGGCAGAACGCGCTGGTGCTGAGCGATGCGGCCGGGCCGACCGGGGGCATCCTGCTGAAGAGCCCCGGCGGCGCCAGCATCGCCGTCAACGACGCGGGCATCACCCTGGAGAACGGCAAAGGCGCCAGCATCGTCATGCAGGGCCCGACGGTGGCGATCAACGGCGACGCGCTGGAGATCACCTGATGGCAGGTCCGGTCCTCACCGTCGCCAGCTCCGCCCAGTGCGCTCATGGCGGGACCGCGACGCCGACTCAGCCGAACCCGCGGGTCCTGGCCGCCGGCGCCCCGACGCTGACGGTAGGGCCCCTGTGGATCGTGACCGGCTGTCCGCTGCCCAGCCCCTGCATGACGGCGCAGACGCTGGACGGGGCCCGGCGCGTCACCTCCCGCGGACAGGCGCTGCTCCTCACGGACAGCCAGTCAATCTGCTCGCCGACGGGAACGCCGCTGGTCCTGGCCGCGGGCCAGGCGCGGGTCCTGGCGAGCTAGGCCGTGGCCTGCGCCGCTAGGCTCAGTTCCTGGATCATCCGTTCACGGATGATGAACTTCTGCACCTTGCCCGAGACGGTGAGAGGGAACTCGTCGACGAAGCGGACGTAGCGCGGGACCTTGTAGTGGGCGACGCGGCCACGGCAGAAGACGCGGATCTCCTCTTCGTCGCAGGCCTCGCCCGCGGCCAGCATGATCCAGGCGCAGAGCTCCTCCCCCATCAGCGGGTCGGGGACGCCCACCACCTGCACGTCGGCGACCTTGGGATGGCCGTAGAGGAATTCCTCGATCTCGCGCGGATAGATGTTCTCGCCGCCGCGGATGACCATGTCCTTGATCCGCCCGACGATGTTGCCGTAGCCCTGCTCGTCGATGGTGCCGATGTCGCCGGTGTGCATCCAGCCGTCGGCGTCGATCGCCTCGGCCGTCCGCTCCGGATCGTCCCAGTAGCCGAGCATCACCGCATAGCCGCGGGTGCAGAGCTCGCCCGGCTCCCCGCGCGGGACGGTGCTGCCCTCCGCGTCGACCACCTTGACCTCCAGGTGCGGCTGCACGCGGCCGATGGTGGACACCCGCCGCTCGAGCGGATCGTCCAGGGCGCTCTGGAAGCTGACCGGGCTGGTCTCGGTCATGCCGTAGGCGATGGTCACGCCGGACATGTGCATCCGGTCCACCACATGCTGCATCACCTCGATCGGGCAAGGTGATCCGGCCATGACGCCGGTCCGCAGGCTCGACAGGTCGAAGCGCGCGAAGTCGGGATGCCCGAGCTCGGCGATGAACATTGTGGGCACGCCATAGAGGGCGGTGCAGCGCTCCTGCTCGATCGCCCTCAGCGTCGCCAGCGGATCGAAGCCCTCCGACGGATAGATGACGGCGGCGCCGCAGGTGACGCCCGCCAGGTTGGCCATGACCATGCCGAAGCAGTGGTAGAGCGGGACCGGCGCGCAGATCCGGTCGGCGGGACCCAGCGCCTGGGCCCGGCCGACGAACCAGCCGTTGTTCAGGATGTTCCGGTGCGACAGGGTCGCGCCCTTGGGCAGTCCGGTGGTTCCGCTGGTGAACTGGATGTTGACCGCGTCGTGGGCGTCGACCCCTGCGCCGATCGCGCGGACGCGAGCGAAGCCGGACGCCGACGCCAGGTCGGGGACGTCGTCGAATCGCAGCCAGCCCGGGCGCGGCGCGGTTCCAAGCTTGATCCGGTGCTGAAGTCCGGGCGCGTCGACGGCGTCGAGCATGGCCAGGTAGTCGCTGGTCTTGAAGCGCTCGGCGGCGACCATGGCCCTCACCCCGACCTTGTTCAGGGTGAACTCCAGCTCGGAGGTGCGATAGGCGGGATTGATGGTGGTCAGGACCAGGCCGACCTTGGCGGCGGCGAATTGGGTGAGGGCCCACTCGGCGCAGTTGGGCGACCAGATGCCGATCCGATCGCCGGACTCGAGCCCCAGCGCCAGGAAGCCGGCGGCCAGGGCGTCCGCCCGCTCGGCCAGCGCGCGCCAGCTCCACCGGACGCCTTGCGCGACCGACACCAGCGCATCGGCCTCGCCCCAGCGCTCGGCCGCCTGGTCGAGGGCCTGGCCGATGGTGATCTCAAGCAACGACGGCTCGCCGACGCCCTTCACCCAGCTCAGTTCACTGTCCATGCCGCCCCCACGAAAGTCCCCTCTCCCATGGGGAGAGGAAGGGGCCCATCCCATTTGCGATGGGAAGGTGAGGGGGTAAGCCCTCGCCGTCAAAACCCCTCACCCTCCCGCTGCGCGGGCCCCTCCCTCTCCCTATGGGAGAGGGGAACTAGCAATGGTAGCTTTCGGCGCGAGAGGGATCACCTCCCGGCGTCAGGGTGGCGTGCTTGGGGTAGGCGCAGAGGAGGCCGGTGCGGTCGGGCTGGCGGGCGATCACCTGTTCGGGGGCGTGACCCTGTTCGACCCAGACCTCGAGCGCGGCGGCCAGGCTGGTGGAGGGATCACGACCCGGCGAGGGGACCCCGCCCTGGTCGAAGTCGCTGGGACCCGCGCCGCCGCCGCAGTGGTGCATGCCGGGGGCCAGGAACAGGCGCATGAACCCGTCGGCCTTTCCCGCGCCCATCCGGCGCACGACCTGGTCGCGATAGGCGATGGTCCCCGGCGCGGGGATGGCGGCGTCCGACCAGCCGTGGAACAGGATCAGCTTGCCGCCGCGGGCGGCGAAGCGGGAGAGGTCTGGGTCGGTGGCGTTGAACGTCGCGGCCGTCCTGGCCTTCAGCGGCGCGACGTCGCGGTCGAAGTCGAAGCCGGCGGGCGTCCAGCCGTCGGGCGCGCCGACGACGGATTTGACGAAGCTGGAGCCGAAGGCGTTCTGGATGCTGGCGCCCGGCGCCGGGCCGAAGATCCACAGGTCCCACCCCGCCGACCCGGGCGCGGTCTCTCCACCCGGCGGGAAGCCGAAATAGATCTGCTGTCCCTTCGACGTGCGCGGACCCTGGTAGATGGCGCGAAGGGCGGCGATCTGCGGAGCGGTAAGGCAGGCGTCGGTCTCCTTGTCTGCGCACCGCAGCTTGTCCGGGTTGAACCGGCACTGGCTGGGGTCGCTCACCAGGCCGTCGGCGGCCCCGTCCAGCCTGTCGCAGTCGGCCAGCACCGCGGCGGCGATCGCCGGCGTCTTGGCGGCCAGGATCGTCGCGCCCGGCCTGGACAGCGCCTGGGCGTTCCAGACGAAGCCGGTGAACAGTCCTGTCCAGTTGTACGCCGGCGCCCCGGCGATGATGCCGTCATAGTCGCCTGGGAACCGCTGCGCCTCCATCAGGCCCTGGCGGCCGCCGTTCGAGCAGGAGGTGAAGTAGGCGTGGCGAGGCGCGGAGCCGTAGAAGGCCTCGGTGAGAGTCTTGCCGGCGACGGCGGTGAGGTGCACCGCCCGCCAGCCGAAATCGACGACCTTTTCGGGGTGGCCCTTGGCCCAGCTGGCGTCGGTCGCGCCCGGGCCGTGGCCGGTGTCGGTGGAGGCGACCGCATAGCCGCCCTGCACCGCCGCCGCGAGGCCGGCGTAGCCGATCGAGCCGGCAAAGCCGCCATTGCCGACGCCCTGGAAGCGGCCGTTCCAGCCCTCGGCGGGCAGCCAGGCCTCGAAGGCGATGTGGGAGTCGGACGTGGGATGCAGCACGCCCTGGACCCGGCAGAAGGCGGGAAGCTGGACCGTGCGGGCCGGCCCCAGCTCCGGCGGGATGACGAAAGGTCCGGCCGGCTGGAGCGCCGCGGCGGTGATCTCGGCGTCGGGCGGCGCCTTGTCCTTCAGGCCCGCGCAGTCCCCAGCCCGGGCCGCCCCGGAGGCCAGGAGGGCGAGCGCCAGTCCGGCGCAGTACGGCGCCATGGCCCTGGTGGTCGTGTGGGTTTCCCGGTGGCGCATCAGCTTCCCCTTCGGCCCGTCTGATCCGAAGCCGGACAGGGGCGGTTGCGGGCAGACTAGCAGCGGCGGACCCGGCGCGCTTGGACGAGAGCGTACAGGTCTTGACCCCCGCCGAAGCGGCCCGGGCTACAGCCAGTCGGCCGAAGGCGCGCCCGAGGTCCGTCGGTAGCCGCCGGCGGAGACCCCGAAGCGGCGCCGGAACGCGCGGCTGAAGTAACTGAGGTCGTTGAACCCGCACTCCAGGGCGACGTCGGTGATGCTGGACGGCGCACCGGGGCGCCGCAGCCGCGCGGCCGCGACGTCGAGCCGCCGGGCCAGGAGGAAGCGGGACGGCGTGGTTCCGACCTCGGCGAACACCGCCTGCAGGTAGCGCGCGCTGACGCCCAGGGCCTGGGCGATCCCGGGGGTCTGGAATCCGGCGTCCCCCAGCCGGCGGTCGATGAGCGACCTCGCCTCGCGGCGCAGCGCGTCAGGCCGTCCGGTGATGGCGCCGGCGCCGCTCTGGAGCACCGACGCCAGCAGGTCCCAGATCACGTCGGCGGCGGACTGCGGCCATGCTCCGTCCTCCCCTTCCCCCAGATGGTCCCACGCGGACCGGATGAAGGTGGACAGGACCGCGCCCGGCCCGCTCTTCACATTGATCGGACGCCCGCAAAGCGCCTCGAGCATGTCGGCATGGCCGCCGAACCGGGCCCAGGGCGGCGACAGCACCAGGCCCTCGACCGGCTCGTCGAACGCCAGATCGTAGGTCTTGCCGCCATCGGCGACGATCATGTCTCCGGTCTCTGCGACCGTCTCGACGCCGGCGTGGCGGATGCGGCACCGGCCGGAGCGGACCAGCTGTAGGCTGAAGACCCGCTCGTCGCCGCCGACCCTGGCGGGACGCGCGGCGTTGCTGATGACCGCCGGCGTCGACTTCACCGAGGTGATCTCCAGCTGGCCGGCGCAGAGCCGGGTCAGCACCCCCTGGAAACCGTCGGGATCGGTGTCGACCACCAACGGCCCATAGGCGCCGACGCAGGCGTCGTTCCAGAAGGCCAGGCGCTGGGCCGGCGGCACGGCGGCCGTGGACACTCTGTGGATGGTCGCCAACGCCGTCTCCCGGGCGGAGCGGGGACCTTAGCGGCGACTTGCCTCGCGGACCAGTGAGGGGGCGATCAGGTCAGGCCGCCCCGCACGCCTTCGGCCCGCGCCCCGGCCGCCGCTCATTGACATTGATTTGGGTCAATGAAAACAACGATATCAGCGATATGATGGTTTCTCATGCCCGCAAATCTGTGGTCGATGTCATATTTTATTTCAAGATATTATAGATCTTGAATGCAATAACTTATTACGGTCGCCTAGATATTAAATGCATATTGACGACTTGGGCGGCATTATTTTCCTTTGAACAGGAGAACTGGAATGCGGCTCAAAGTTGCCGGGACGATGAATCTTTTCGGAGCGGCGCTGGCGTCCGGCCTGATCCTCCTGGCGGCGGTCTCGGCCTACACCATCCAGACCGTGCGCATCGGCGGTCCGCTCGACGCCAGGATCACCGCTGGCCAGGACCTCACCGCCGACATCCTCCCGCCGCCGCTCTACGTCATCGAGGCCTACCTCGACGCCCGCATGGCCCTGCCCGACGGCCCACCCCAGGACGCCGTGAACACCGCCAAGAGGCTGACCAAGCTCAAGGCTGACTATGACGCGCGCCTGATGCACTGGCGCTCGGTCGACTTCGCCCCTGACGCCAAGGCCACGCTGCTCGGCGAATCCGACGACCAGGCCCAGAAGGTCTGGAGCTCGGCCGACCAGCTGCTGGCCGCGCTGCAGCGCGGAGACCGCCCGGCGGCGGACGCCGCGGCCGTCCGGCTCGACCAAGCCTACAAGGCGCAGCGGGCTGCGGTCGACAGCATGATCCCGGTGATCGCCGCCGAGAACGTCAAGGTCGCGGCTGACGCCGCGCGGAAACAAGCCTTTGCGCTGGTCCTGCTCGCCACCGTGTCCGTCGTGCTCGGCGCCATCATCGTCGGCGGCGTCCTGGCGATCCGGCGCGCCGTGGTCCGCCCGGTCCAGGGCATAACGCGCTACATGGCTGACCTCGCCGCCGGGGACTACGACCAGGCGGTGCCATTCGCCGGACGCGGCGACGAGCTCGGCGACATGGCCAAGTCGGTCGCCGTCTTCCGCGAGGGCGTGCTGGAGCGGCGCACCCTCCGCGACGAACAGGAGGCGGCCCGCCGGCGCGCCGAGGCGGCGCGTCAGGCTGAAGAGGCCGAGCGCCGGTCCGCCGAGGAACAGCGCGAACGGGCGATGCGCAACCTGGGCCTGGGCCTGGACCGCCTGTCGGCGGGCGATGTCGGCTATCGCATCGCCGCCGCCTTCGCCCCGGAATACGAACGGCTGCGAACCGACTTCAACGGTACGGCCGAGAAGCTGACGACGATGCTGGGCGAAATCGGCCGCTCCTCGGGAGGCGTCGACATCGGCGCCCAGGAGATCGCCCGGGCCACCGACGACCTGTCGCGGCGGACCGAGCAGCAGGCGGCCAGTCTCGAGGAGACCGCCGCCGCCCTCGACCAGATCACCAGCACCGTCCGCCAGACCGCCGAAGGCGCCGGAAAGGCCAATCGGATCGTCACCGAGGCTCGTCGCGAGGCGGAGGAGACCGACGCCGTCGTCGGCCATGCGGTTCGCGCCGTCAGGGAGATCGAGTCCTCCTCGGCCCAGATCGGCCAGATCATCGGCGTGATCGACGAAATCGCCTTCCAGACCAACCTGCTGGCGTTGAACGCCGGTGTCGAGGCGGCCCGCGCAGGCGACGCCGGCAGGGGCTTCGCCGTGGTGGCCTCCGAAGTCCGGGCCCTGGCCCAGCGTTCGGCCGGAGCCGCCAAGGAGATCAAGGCCCTGATCGCCAACGCCACGACCAAGGTGGGAGAAGGCGTCAACCTGGTCGATCAGACCGGCGAAGCCCTGGGCCGGATCATGGCCCGCGTCGGCCAGATCGCCACCCTGGTGAGCGAGATCACGGCGACGGCCGAGGAACAGTCGACGGGCCTGCATCAGGTCAATACGGCCGTCAACCAGATGGACCAGATGACCCAACAGAACGCCGCGATGGTCGAGCAGACCACCGCCGCCGCCCACACGCTCAGGGGCGAGGCCGATCGCCTTGCCGGCCTTGTCGCCCAGTTCAACCTGGACGCAGCATCCGAAACGAAGGCGCCCCTCGCGGCCTGACCCGCAGGCGCACAGCCATCCGCGTCAGGCCATCCCGCCCAGGTCTCGCTTCGGCTTGCGGCGTGGCCTCTGCCACATCACGCCCGGGAAACCCTTGAGCGGCGCCAGCGGCTCGCCCTGGTAGGCCCAGTCGGCCTGCTGCTCCAGCGCCAGGTGGTAGCGCGGCTCCCGGCCGGTGCGGGTCTCGAACAGGGCGCGGGGGATGTTGACCATCTTCGGCGCGCGCCGTCGCTCGTAGAGCAGCGGGGTGCCGCAGGCGGAACAGAAGCTGCGCAGGGCGCGGGTTCCAGGCTCCTCGAAGCGGGCGATCAGCGCGTCTCCCTGGAGCACGCGAAACCGGCTCTTCCAGCTGCCGACGTAGGTGGCGTAGGCGCAGCCCTGGGCGCGCCGGCTGGCCGCGGAGTGATCGTGCCAGGCCCAGACCGCGGGCACGTCGATCTCCAGCCTCACCTGCCCGCAGACGCACCGCGCCTGGGCCGTCAGTCCGCGTTCGGGAGCAGGCGTAACCTCTCGCGCTTTCGTCGTCCTGGCCATGGGCTGGGAGCTTAGGGAGGTAAGGAGCGCGGCGCCAGGAGCAGGCGCTTTGCGAACCCCGGCCGACCCCATAGCCTGCGGCGATGGTTCTGGAGCGTTCCGGCCCCGACTGGATGGGCAAAGCCGAACGGGCTGCCCGGACGCTGAGGGCGACGACGTTGCGCGCGCCCGGCGCGGGGCATTCGGTCTATGTCGTCCTGCTGCACGATGCGCGGCGGCGCGGGCCGTGGGGGCTGTACGTGGGCCAGACCTCGCGCGATCCGGACTGGCGGTTCGACCAGCACAAGACCGGCTACAAGGCGAGCAGCGCCGCGCGACGCTTCGGCGTGCGCCTGCTGCCGGCCCTGGTCGAGCACCTGAACCCCATGCGGCGCTGGGAGGCGCTGGACCTGGAAGCCGCCCTGGCGGAGGCGTTCCGCGCCGCGGGCGTTCCCTGGGTCGAAGGCGGTCACTAGCCCACTCCTCCCCCGCACGAGCGGGGGACCGGGACCGCGAAGCGGTGGAGGGGGCGCGGTGAAGGGGCTCAGTGCGACGGCGCGCCCCCTCCGGCCCTCCGGGCCACCTCCCCCGTTTCAACGGGGGAGGATGATCTGGCCCTACCGTTGCGAAAACAACAATACCGCTCTATCGTCTTCGCGGGATGGGGAGAGCGCCGATGAAGACGTTGCTGGCAAGCGCGGCGGCGTTGGCCCTCGCGGTGACGATCTGGGGCCCGGCGGTCGCCGCCGGCGGCGCGGGTGCATCGAGCGCCAAGCCGCTGGACCTCACCGTCCTGCCGCCCGTGCCGCACACCTACGGGCCAAAGCGGACGCCCTGGGGCGATCCCGATCTGCGGGGCATGTGGCCGATCGACAGCATCGGCGGCCTGCCGCTGCAGCGCACTGTCGCGCAGGGCAACCGGGTCTTCCTGACCGACGAGGAATTCGCCAAGCGCGAAGCCCAGGTGGAGACGTCGCGGCGCGCCGCGGACGCCGAGGACAAGGCCGGCAAGCTCGGCATGGGGCACTGGGTCGAGATGACCGGCGCGGGCCGGCGCACCTCGCTGCTGGTCGACCCGGCCAATGGCCGCCTGCCCGAGCTGACCCCGGAGGGAGAGCGGCTTTCCGCGCTCACCCGGACCAGCTGGGTGAAGGGCCAGACCTACGACTGGGTCGACGACTTCGACACCTGGGACCGCTGCATCACCCGCGGCATGCCCGCCTCGATGATGCCCTTCCCCTACAACAACGGCGTCCAGATCCTGCAGTCGCCCGGCTATGCGGTGATCAACCTGGAAATGATCCACGACTCCCGCATCGTCCCGCTCGACGGCCGGCCGGCGCCGCCGCCCAATGTCACCAACTGGATGGGCGTCAGCCGCGGCCACTGGGAGGGCGCCACGCTGGTGATCGAGACCGGCAACATCCGCACCGGCGGCTTCCCCTTCCATGTCTCCACGCGGGGCGCGCCCCCGGACGACACCATCCCGATGAGCGCGCAGGCGCACGTCACAGAGCGGATCACGCCGACGGGTCCGGACTCCATCGTCTATGAGCTGACCTATTCCGATCCGGTCATCTTCACCGCGCCCATGACCGTCCGCGCCGACTGGACCCGCAACGAGACGTACCGGTTCTTCGAATACGCCTGCCACGAGGGCGACGAGCAGATCCGCAACTACATCGTCGCCTCCCGCGCCCAGCGCGCCAAGGACGCGCAGAAGAAGGCCCAGTGACGGGGCCGGCCCCTGTTCGCCGTCGATCTCACCGCGGGGTCCAGGCGGAAGCCGCGGCCATGAACGCGGCCGTCTCGTCCGCGGCAGCGGTCTCTTCAGGCGGGAAATAGCTGAGCTTCACCACGACCGTGCGCGTGGCCCGGTCGACGAAGATGTACTGCCCCTGAAGGCCTAGGGCCTGGAAGGCGTGGTCGTTGGGGATCCACCACTGGTAGCCATAGCCGGGCCCCGGTCCCTCGTGGGCTCGGGTGGCCTCGCGCACCCATTCCGGCGAGACCACCTGGCGCCCATTGGCCTTGCCGTCCTGGAGCATCATCAGGCCGACGCGGGCGAAGTCGCGCAGGGTGGCGTTGAAGCCGGCCCCATTGAACTCCCGGCCAACGCCGGGCGCGCCGTCCATGATGAAGAAGCCGTCGCGCTCGGCCCCCAGGGGCTCCCAAAGACGCTGGGCCGCATAGGCGGCGATCGTGCTCCCGCCGCTCACGCGTTCAAGCAGCCACCCCAGCACGGCGGTGTCGAGGGTCTTGTATTGAAAGACCTCGCCCGGCGGGTGGGCGCGCCCGATGGTCCGCGCCATGTCGGCGAACCGGGTGACGTTCTCCACCAGCGAGCGCTCGTGGTTGCGGGCCGCGATGCCCGGATGGGCGAAATCGTAGCGCTCCTCATAGTCGACGCCGGATCGCATCTGCAGGATCTGGCGGATCGTGGCGCCGTCGTAGCCGCCGCCCTTGAGCTCCGGCAGGTAGGACGTGATCGGATCGTCCAGCGACCTGATCCGGCCTTCCTGGAGAGCGCAGCCGACGAGGATGGAGGTGATCGACTTGGTCATCGACCAGCCCATGAAGCGGGTGCGATCATCGGTGTTGTTGCGATAGATCTCCGAGACGATCCGGCCATCCTTCATGACCAGCAGGGCGTTGGTGAAGGTCCTGTCCAGGAACTGTTCGGGCGTGTAGCGCTGCCCGCCGAAATCGTAGGTGAAGGCGAGCGCGTGGTCGTCGCGCGGGAGGTCCCATACCGGTCCGGACCGGGCGACTGTCCGGGTCGTGAACAGCTGGTCCATGCTGCGGAAAGTGAGGGCGTTCACGTCCGCGTCGTTCATCTTCCGCCGCAGATCCTGGACGGCGACCGGGACCGTCGAGCGCGGAAGCGCGGGGTCGATCGGCGGCGCGGGATAGCCGGAAGCGGCGACGGGGGTCAGTGCGGCGGCGAGGACGAGGAGCGCGCGCCAAACCCTGAAAGCCGCCATGACCTGGTCTCTCCCCCCGACGCGACGCCTTGGCTGGCTCGCTGTGCAAGATGGGCTTCACGTTCGGACGCCCTCAAGCGTGGTATCCGAGTTGTCCGAGGCCGGCAAACCACCCGGTGGGCCTGCGCGCGGGCGTCTCCGATGGAGATCGTATTGTCACGGCGGCGCGGTACGCTATCGTGACCGCCACCACTTTACCGGGAGCAGGATCGATGAAGGCGCTGCGTCTGGCGTTGCTGCTGTTCGCTGTGGCGGGCTGGGCCTGTCTTTCGCCGGCCTACGCGCAGAGCAGCGACGAAATGGGCGCCGAGGCGGCCGCCGGGGCCTACGTCGACCACCTGGATTTCGCCAACCTGGATCAGGTCTACGACAACGACCTGAGCGACTCGTTCAAGGTGCTGATGGCGCGCAAGGCGTTCATCGACCTGATCAGCGTCGCCCGCATCCAGGCCGGCGGCGCGCACACCGCGCGCAGCCTGGTGGGCAGCCACGGTTTCAGCCAGGCCCCCACCGGCCAGACCGGCGAGTTCTATTACGTGCGCTTCAGGACCGTCTTCCCCTCGGCCGTCGTCTTCCAGGACGTCTACCTGCAGAAGATCGGCGACCGCTGGAAGATCACCGGGTCGCTCTCCCTGCCGGCGCAGTAGGCGCCAGGCTCAACCGGCAAGCTTGAACGATACGCGGGTCCTGAAGACGCCTGGCGTGCTCGCCCGCCCGCCGGCCCTTGGACCCAGGGATTGCACCCGGCCGACCGCAGCCGCCCCAAAACCATAGCCCGCGGGTGTTTCGGAGACCGCCCGGCAGTTCGTCAACGACAGGGTGTTGCCGACCGAACACTCCACGATCGCGGACCCCTCGACTCCCTGTCGTTCCGCCTGTTCGGGATAGAATGGCGTTGAGGCCTGCGTCGGAGCGGGCGCCTGGACGCCGGGCGGACAAGGGTTGACGTCGAACCAGCCCAGCCGAAGGGCCCCGTCATGGGCCGCGATGCAGACGGCGTTTCCGACATCCGTCTGGTCATAGAACGCCGGGCTCACCGACACCTGCCCGGCCGGCCTCCCGTTCCAAGGCCCCAGGTCCAGATAGTAGGTCGTCGATCGTCCCCTGCTGACGTGCTTGGCCTGGACGACGGTCGGAAAGGTGCGGCTTTTTGACGTGTCGAACGCCACATCGAGCAGCACCGGTCCGCCATAGGCGGCCAAGCCGGCGATGAAGCCAATCCAGGGGGTTGTCCGAGCGCCGCCCCAAGGGCTCACCGATCGCACCAGCAGCAAGCCGACTGCGGCAATCGCGACGACAACGGCGACCAACGTCAAGGGCCCGGGTTCCAGCAAATGAACGGTGAACCCCGCGTGCGCGGCCAATCCCAGGATCGGAGCAGGTGCGCCCACGACGCCGGGCCGTGCCTTCCAGTTCCCGATCCAGACGACCAGACCGTTGGATGTCGCGACGATGACCGCTCCCACGACCAGGGCGGCCGCCGCCAGTCCCACCGATATCGGGTTCAGCTCGCCGAAGAGCCCTAGCCAGATGCCGGCCCCGGCGCACAGGAGGTTGAAGCCGAGCATCGCCTTCTTGGCGAGGTCGAGCCGCCGGGCGCGTTCGGTCTCCGTCGCTCCGTAGCGGGAGTCGGCCAGCACCCCCGCGCGGTCCGCCTTGATGGCTTCGGCCTCTGGATCGGGCGCACCTGCGAGCCAGCTGGCGACGATATTGTCGGCGCGCAGCTTGCCATTCAGCCTGATGGGATTGCCTGCGCCGGGGTCTGGATAGACGAAGAAGAAGGTTCCGTAGCGGCTCGAAAGCGTTTTGCCGACACCGCCTATCTGCGATCTCCAGAGACTGCGCCAACCAAGGATTCCGCGCACCTCCAGCCTGTCGGAATGGAAGACGGCGTAAGGTGTGCGCACCAGCCAAAGACGCCATGCGCAGGCGGCCGCGGCAACGCCGCCGAGCAACCCAGGGAGGACCGCGCCAGGGCGCGTGCCATGTCGCTCGCCGAATATGACGGCGACCAGCACCAGACCAGCGATAACGCCGGCGCCGTACAGTACGACGGCGCCCGCCAGGTCCCATCCTTTGGTTCTGACAGCGTAAGGCAGTTCAAGGCTGTTCGGTGCGATGGTTGGAAAGCCTTGGCCGCCAGACGTCGTCCCCATGGAGGGCTACCCCTTGTGCATGGCCCACGATCCTTCGAACGAGCTGCGCCGTAAAGCCCGGAATGCCTTCTCCGCGCGAAACAGCGCCGGGGACACAACCCTTCCCCTTCGCGACTCCGACAGCCGCGGCTAGCGATGCGGCGGGGCTGATGGCCCCGGCGCCGCTGGACAGGCCGCGACGGCCGGGGGATTGCAGCCCCCTGGCGGCCGCTCGGGCGGGCGCGGGGCGAGGAGCGGCAGGAGCGCGGCGAGCAAGGCGCCGAGCACGACGCCCGCCAGGCCGATGAGCGGCTGGACCCAGAAGCGGGAGTCCGCGCTACGCGCCATGGCCACGGCGTGCATGTTGATGGCAGCGCTGATCAGGTTGTTTACCGCCGCGGCGTCCAGGGGGAGACTGGTCAGGTCGTGTCGCCGCGCCGGCGGCAGCCGCCGCAGGTTCGGCGGCTCCTTCCCGGTCCTGCGGTCGATGGTCTTGTTGGCATAGCGCAGCCGCAGCGCCGCCTTGTCGGGTCCGCGCGGCGTCAGGGCGTAGACCATGAAGAACTCCGGATGATCGGAGAACACGCTGGTCCATCGGTCGATATCGACCTGCGAGGCGGGAGCGCCGCTGGCCTTTGAGAGCTGCCGCGCCCAGCCCGCGATCTCCATCTCCGACTCGCGATGGGCTGCGAGCACCGTGACCGCGGCGATGACGTCGGCCAGGCGGCCGGCGATCTGATAGGGCGAGGACTTGCGGCTCATCTCAGTGTCCCGCTCGACGGACCAGGCGTGAGCGTAGATCGAACGCGTTGGACCGGCCAGCGTGACGGGGATCAGACTGGACAGGCCAGTAGCCAGGCGGCCTGACAGCCGAGGGCGGCCCCGGTCTGTCCCCCGACCTCTCGATTGCGTACAGCGTCTGGATGCAGGCGGAGCCATCGGGATGAGCGGGCAGCAGGGCGAGTTCATGGGTCCGGGGAACAGCGGGCAGGCCGCCCGGCGCCTGGGCCAGGTCTATGCGGTCGGCACGGGCGTCGGCCTGGTCGTGATCCTCGGTTTGCTGGGGTTCGTCTTCAGAACGCCGTTCACCCCGACGGCGCACGGGGCGATCGGGACGATGGTGGTCCTGCTCGTGCTGCTGTTCATCGCCGTCGCCCTGACGGTGGAGGGTTTCCGCACGGCCCGGACCCAGTTCCGGTTCGCCGCCGGCCCCGACACGACCACGGTCTGGTACGTGGTGGACGCTGACGGGCTGAGCGCCCGCGCTGGCCTGATCAACTATGCGAGCCGCAGCGTTCCCTGGAGCGCGATGCGGGGCCTGGCGCGCCGGGACGGGACGCTGCAGCTGCGCTTTCGCACGCCGGGGATGATGATCGAGCGGACCCTGACGCTCGACGGCTCTTTCGCCACCCGCGAGGGGATGACGTTCGGGAGCCGGTTCCCCATCCTCTACGACCAGGCCCATGGCGCGCCCGGAACGGCGCCCGACCGGACGCCGCTGACGGCGACGTCGATGCCGGCGGACGCGATCCCCGAGGGACCCCTGCAGCCGTTCCAGGTCGCCCGGCGCGGGGCGGCCGCGCATGTGCAGCTGACGCTGGTCGGCGCACCCCTGAGCGGCGCGCCCGAGGTGATCGCCGGCGAGGTGGTGCGGATCTTCCGCGACGCCACCGGCCTGCTGACGCCCGGCCAGACGGTGGCCTTCGCATCGCCGTTCGGCGAAGGCTCCGGGATCGTGATCACCCCGGACAGCTGGCGATGGAGCCAGGTGGTCGAAGTCTATCTCGAGCGGAGCTCGCTGCACCGGTCATGGCGGGCGGCCCCCGGCCAGGCGACCCTGCTGGCCGAGCCGACCTCGGATCCGGCCCTGCCGGAAAATGTCGCGCCGAGCGGCGTCATCGACGTGCGGCTCCGGGACGTGATCCCATGAGGAGGGGCGGGGCTGGCGTCAGCTCCGGGCCGCCTTCACGTCCTGCAGGAACTGCTCGAGCGTGCGGGCCTTGCGGCCGGTGATCGCCTCATAGTCTGACGTGGCGATGTCGAACTCGCCGGACTCGACGGCGCGCATGGTCCCGAGCGCGCTCTTCGCTCCCTCTTCGGGCACGTTCCAGTTTTGCGACATGTAGGCGGGCCACGCGTCCGCCGCGACGGGCTGGTACCGGATCGGCTGGCCGAACGCATCAGACATCGCCTGGGCGATCTGCACGCCGGTCTTCGTCTCGCTCATGGTCTCGGTGTAGATGCGGTTTTCGTGCCCGTCGCTGGCAAGGACCGTCGCCGCCGACGCGCCGAGATCGTCCCGCGCGATGTAGGCGCAGGCGGCGTCCCCGCCGCATCGGGCAAGCACGCCCGTCGCCAGGGTGTGGTCCAGGTCGTTGACCAGGATCTCGGCATAGAGGGCATGGCGCAGGAAGGTATAGGCCAGGCCCGAGGCGGTGATGGCCTGCTCGGTGGGATAGTGCACGAGCTGGCTGTGCTCGGCATGGGATCCCGCGCTGGCGTTGATGAAGCTTGTGTAGACCAGGTGGCCGACGCCGGCGGCCTTGGCCGCCTCGAGCGCATTGAGGTTCTGCCGCAGCCGGACGGAATTGTCCGAGAAGGTCGAGATGATCAGCGCCTTGTCGATGCCTTTGAAGGCGTCCGCCAAGGTCTCGGGCGCATCGAAATCGGCCCTGCGGACGGCGATCCCCGACGACGCCAGCTCCTGGGCGAACGGCGAGGCCGGGTTGCGGGTGGCGACGGCGAACTCGCCCGGCCCGACCAGCTTGCGCAGATTGGCGATCACCGAGCCGCCCAGGTTCCCGTTGGCTCCGGTCACGAGCAGCATGTCGACCTCCCCTTGATTGCGCCTGCGAGCGACAGCCGATCCTCGCCCTGCCCCGCGGCGGCCCACCTACGTCGTCGGCGCCCGCCCCGTCCAGTGCGTTGGCGACGGCCGCGGATTTCCCGACTGACCCGACCCGCCTCACGTGCTAGAACACAACAGGAACACGAGGGATCGCGTCATGGGCCAGCGCACCGGAAGCGCCGATCTGCCGCTGCACGGCGGGCGGGTCCCGGCGTGGCTGGCGGATCGGATGACGGCGCTCGGCGCGGTGATGTGCGAGGCCATCGTCCATCACTATGGCCGTGACGAGCTGCTGCGGCGGCTCGCCCATCCCTTCTGGTTCCAGGCGTTCGGGGCCGTGATGGGGATGGACTGGCACTCCTCGGGCATCACCACCAGCGTCCTCGGCGCCCTGAAGCGCGGCCTTGAGCCCCGCGCCCGCGAGCTCGGGCTGCACGTCTGCGGGGGCCGGGGCAGGCATTCGCGGCGCACGCCGGCGGAGCTGGTGGCGCTCGGCGAGCGGGTGGGCTTCGACGGCGGCGCGCTGGCGAGCACCAGCCGCATGGTGGCCAAGGTCGACAGCGCCGCCGTCCAGGACGGCTATGACCTCTATATCCACGGCTTCATCGTCAGCGACGACGGTCGCTGGACGGTGGTGCAGCAGGGCATGAAGGGCGAGGCCGGCCAGGCGCGGCGCTATCATTGGCTGTCGGAGGGCCTCGGCAGCTTCGTCGATGCGCCGCACACGGGCATCGAGGGCGAGGGCCGCGGCGAGATCATCAACCTGACCGACGCGCGCGCGCAGGCCTCGCGCACGGCGCAGATCGAGGTGTTGGAGGCGCTCGGACCAGATGGCGTGGCCCGCGAGGTCCGGGCGATCGAACGGACCGCCGAGCGCCCCGCGCCCGCTCCCGAGCCGCAACTGGCGCTGCCGCACCTGACCCTGCCGGACCGCCACGAGGTGCGCGCGTCCGACGTGATCCTGAGGCGCCTGCGCGGCAACCTGGCGGCCGCCGCCGAATGCGGACCCCGGGACTTCACCCAGTTGCTCCAGGTCCCCGGCGTCGGCGCCCGCACCGTCCGGGCGCTCGCCCTGGTGGCCGAGGTGATGCACGGCGCGCCCTGCCGCTTCACCGACCCCGCCCGCTTCGCCTTCGCCCACGGCGGCAAGGATCGCCACCCGTTCCCGGTCCCCATCCACGTTTACGACCAGACCATCGCGGTGCTGAAGTCGGCGGTCTCCCGCGCCAGGCTGGGGCAGGAGGATCAGCTGCATGCGCTGCGCCGCCTGGACGCGGAGTCGCGGCGGCTGGAGGCGTTCGCCACGGCTCCGAGTTTCGACGGCGTGCTGGCCGAGGAGCGGGCGCGCTCGTTCGAATTCGGCGGGCGGAGTGTCTTTGGTTGGGAGCGGGCGGTGACGAGGAAGACGGGCTAGGCACCGATGGCGGGAGGGAGCGAGCATTCCGCGCCCAGGAAACCCCCGGGTATGGTGCTCCTGTCACTCAATTCACGGACCCGCTGGACCCGCTGTGCGAGATCATGACTCTGACCCCTTTTTGCTCTCCTAACGCTTCTCAGAAGACGCCGGCCGAAGTGCTGAGCGACCTTCGCGCATGGTTTCGAACCGAAGCCGATGGCTTGGGCCCTGAAGGTCGGGCCGCGGTTCTGGATGCCCTAGCCGACAACAACTCTGCCACATGCGCGATTTCGCTCATCGAGGCGCAGAAGGCGGGGCTGATCCCAGAATCTTGGGGGGCGAAGCTGACCCATTTTTGGGGATTCGCTTGCTGACGTGCGGAAGGTAGCCAGCGCGCCGCGCACCGCCATCCTATCTTGGGAACATGAATACCTGTCACCTTGGTTAGTTCTCCCGCCGCGAGAAAGGCGACGCTATGAAGACCAAAAGGGTTAGCCACACCCAGGAAACATTGCCGCCGCTGGCCGACGCACAGCGTGGGCGCCTCGCCGGGCTGGCGGCGCTGCCTGACGAGTCGATCGACACCAGCGACATCCCTGAGCTGTCCGACGAGGCGTGGAGCACTGGCGTCCGAGGGCGCTTCTACCGGCCCGTAAAGTAGTAGATCACCGCTCGCGTGGACGCCGAAGTGCTGGATTGGTTCAAGTCGGGAATGGATTGCAGGGACAGGAGCACGTTCCTCGGGTTGGAACCCTGGCTGTTCCGCCCTGGGGAGGGAAGCGTTCGAAAAGAAGCCGCCGAGGACTGACCTCAGCGGCTGAAGTGTTGGAGGGAGGCCCGATCGCGAACGCCAGTCGGACCTAAGTCCGTCCGCTAGGATCTGCTAGACGCGGGGCCAGCGGCGCGTATGGCGCACAACGTGCTCCAGACGGCCGAAGCGGACGCGGGTGTAGTGTGTCACAAAGACAACCAACATCTGCACGTCCTTTCTCAAAAGGAGTTGAGAAGGTTGGCCGGAAGTGCGATTCTCCAGGGGTTGGAGATGGTCCGTTAGAACCGCGCCTTCCGGCCGGTTTTGATTTCCCACCTCAGGTCAGGGGCGCCTTCGCAGGGCGCCCCTTTCCATTTGTACCCAATGCTGGCGGCTCATTGGCCGCGCTGGGCGCCGGTGTTCCGCGCCAGGGCTTTCAGGGTGTCGCCATCACCAACCTTCTCTCCGCGCCCTCTACGCGCGGTCTGTTCACCATGATCCTGCCAGAACTTAGACGGAGCCACAAGATCGGCGTTTCCAGCCGCGCTAAAAATACGTGAACTCCTCGCGTTTTCCGCTATAATCTAAAACGAACTACAGCAATCTGACGAGGAAATCCCGCCATGGCCAGACTCAGAAGCCCCGGATACCCCAACTTTCCTCTGGCACATGTCATTGAATTTGCGCGAAAAATACATGACGAAGATCGCCAGCACCCGGTAGCGCGGGAGGTGGCAGCAAAGCATATGGGATTTAGCGGCGTTACGGGCGCCTCCGACCGAGCGCTCTCCGCGCTCTTTCATTATGACCTCGCCGAGAAGGCAGCGAAGGGTGAGATACGAATCACCGAGTTGGCGTTGAAGATTATCCACTCGGAGACGCCCGAGGAGCGGCGCGACGCCCTACGCCGCGCTGCTTTTGCTCCAGAGCTATTCCGCCAACTCCGAGATCGATATCCATCGTCCCCCCCGTCCCTGGGCAGCCTCCAGTCGTATCTGTCGCGTGAGAACTTTGCCCCCGCGGCCATTCCGGCCGCATCGCGGGCTTATTTAGAAACTTGCGAGTTCTTGATGCGAGAGCGTGCTTATGATAGCGATCTAGATAGCGGTGAGCCTAGGGCAGAACCACCGCCTCACGCCTTGTCTAGGCCTGAGACTTCGGCGCAAACCAACCACGATGTGCATCACTCGACCCCGACCGGATCTCTCGCTCGGGCGCCTATCTCATCATTGCGCGAAGACACCTTCAGCGTCGGGGATGAAGGTGAGATAATAGCGCGCCTGCCGAACACCCTCAGCCAGGAAATGTACGACGACCTGAAGGACTTTCTTGACCTGCTTGCTCGGAAAGCGCGGCGGAAGGTGGCAGCTCCAAGCCAACCTGATGCCGAGGCCCCCGCCGAGGGCGGTCCAAAAGAGAGCTAGGTGCGGACGGCGTCCGTACCGGAAGTTACTTCCGACTCAAGCGGTGCCTCGGAGTTTGCGACAGCGATCGCAACGGTGATGGTCGCGCACGTCGTGCGCTGCCCGAATTGCCTTCGAAACCGCGCTACACACGCTGATAACGTAATCGGCGCCTGACGCCGGTATTAGCCGCGCTTGGGCGGGCTACTCGTCGTGATCTATGTCGTAAAACTCCGATCCTCTGGAGGTTTCGTGAAATTCGAACCTCTCCCTCGGACCGTCGTAGTTGACGATATAGTCTTTCAGAAAAGATCGGCCCAGCAGGAGACGTGTGCTGGGAGTTTCCATATCTACGGCATTCACCTGCACATAGTCATCGAATCCTAGAGCAGGGATCGACATTCGCGCTGTATAGACCGTTGAAATCTCAATCCGGCCGTCTGCCATTTGAACCGGCTTCCTATCGGAGGCCACTAGGCCCAGACGTTTCACAACGCGGCCATCGAGGCATATGCATGACGCCCCAGTGTCGATCACGCCCTGAAGGGCCTCAGGCTTTGTGTCGGCGTCTTCTCCGAATAACATCAGATCGACGTCTGGGCCAGTTACCCAAGTCTTGCCCTTCAATTAACCCTCGGTGTGAACGTGGATAAAGGGAGCGCTCTCCAACTTCCTGCTGTCAGTGTGCCTGATGAGGACCGGTCTCTTCCCGAAATTGTCACGGGCGTACCGCGCTGCATCCGGAAACGCTTGGAATGTCTTGACCAATTTTCGGTCCGCCACAAGCGCCCAGACTGAGCCATGCTTTCGCTTGATCTCCGGTAGGAGCGCTTCGTAAGCTTCGATTTGCTCGTCCAAGGCGTCACGCATGACAAAATCCCCGCGTCAGTGTAGCGTTATGATTCGCTGCACTAACGCAGAGCTTATCGCGCGCGACTACGATTCGGCTCGGGTGGCAGCCCACCGAATCAAAACTGTCCCCAAAGAATCACCCAGATGAACGAGCCGCAACCCCCTCGGGGGTCCAGCGCGCGGACATAGCTAGACCGGCGCCTGCCCCTGGGTGTGAGAAGCGTGCTATCATTTCCGATCTAATTTGCGAACAAAACGGGAAACTGGGATCGTGGGGGCTTGTGTCCCCTGAGTCGCCCCCGCCATGGCTGCTGCTTACCTTGACGCCCTGAACCCGCAGCAGCGCCCGGCGCCACGCCGTGCTCCACGGCCGCGCGCTGCTGCGGGTTCAGGGCGTCAAGGTAAGCAGCAGCCATGGCGGGGGCG
>FTHA01002033.1_pt1 | contig 32556 bp, 32 predicted proteins | sample 1640771 | NCBI WGS metagenome assembly FTHA01 (sample SAMEA3914789, study PRJEB12502) | metagenome | biome: forest; material: soil | place: Canada | collected 2011-07-03 | depth 0.3 m | reverse complement strand
GCGCGTGGTGGGGGAAGCAGGACTCGAACCTGCGAAGGCGTACGCCAGCGGATTTACAGTCCGCCCCCTTTGCCACTCGGGACATTCCCCCGACGCGCGAGATCGAGGCGTGCAACAAGACCCCGGAAGCCGGTTTGCGCCCTTGTGCGGACGGTTCCGACCACCGAAGGCCCTTACGGCCCAAATCGAGAGCGCGTTTTATAGTGACACCTCCCCGCCGACGCAACGACCGCAGGACCAAAGGTTTTCGTCCGCGTGATCCGGCCCCTTCGGGCGATCTGGAATGGCTGTGGGGCCGCCACGCCGTGGAGGCCGCCCTGGCCAATCCGCGCCGCGAAGGCTTGCAGCGCCTGGTGCTGGCGCCCGGAAAGGCCGTGACCGGCGCCCTGTCGCCGCCCACCGCCGAGAGCCTGGATAACCGGGAGATCGCGCACATCCTGCCCCCCGGGGCGGTGCACCAGGGCTTCGCCCTCCTGGCCCGCCCCCTCGAATCGGCCGCCCTCGAAGAGATCGCGGAGCCGGCCCAGGGCGTGATCCTGATGCTGGACCAGGTGACCGACCCCCAGAATATCGGGGCCATCCTGCGTTCCGCGGCCGCGTTTGGCGCGCGCGGGGTGGTGATCCAGGACCGCCACGCCCCCGCGCTGTCGGGCGTTCTGGCCAAGGCCGCCGCCGGCGCGGTCGACAAGATTCCCGTCGCAAGGGTGGTGAACCTCTCCAGGGCGCTGGAGCGGCTGGCCGACCTGGGCTGGCGCACGGTGGGGCTGGCGGGCGAAGCGACCCGGACGTTGGATCAGGTTCTGGACGGGGCGCCCACAGTCTTGGTGCTGGGCTCCGAAGGTGAAGGCATGCGTCGACTGGTTGCGGAGCACTGTGACGCCGTCGCCAGACTCGCAATGGCCGGAGGATTCGAGAGTCTGAACGTCTCGGCCGCCGCCGCCGTGGCCCTCTACGAGGCCAGTAGACTCGCCTCTCCGGCGAATCCGATACCCTAACGACCATCTAACATCTTGATTCTGGCCACGGGCGTGCTCTGCTCACCCCCGAACTCGTTCGCGTCCTGCGCGTCGGGTGATGTGCGCGGACAGGGGGAAGTCCAGATGCCAAACGGTGTCTTCAGGTGGTCAGCCTGCGGATTGGTTGTTGCTGCGCTCCTGGCCGCGCCCATGGTCGCGACCGGAGCGGCCGCCCAGCCGGTCTCCGCGACCGCCGCGGCGACGGGGCCATCCGACCAACTCGGCCAGCTCTCGACCGCCCTCGCCCCGGCGCTGAAGGACGTCAAGCTGGACGCGCCCGCGGCGGACTTCGGCGCGGGTCGGCCAGGCCAGGCGACCGTCACACTGCCCGCGAGCCTGCTGGACAGCATTCAGTCGGAATCGGCCAAGGTGGGGCTCAGCAAGGCCGCGCGTCACGTTTCGGTCGCAGCGCGACTGTCGGCGGACGGCTACGACATCACGCCCAACGGCGACCAGACCGCGCGGCTCGCCGCGGGCCAGCCCACGACCTTCACCTGGCGGGTGAAGCCCAGCGCGCCGATCAAGGCGGCGATGTCCGCCGAAGTGGACGGCGTGCTGACCGGCGAAGGCCAGGCGAAGACCTTCCCGCTGGTGAAGGTGATGCTCGACATCGCCCCGCCAGCCCCGGCGCCCTCCGGGTTCAAGCTGCCCAGCCTGTCCAAGCTCGGTTCGTTGCGGCTGTCGGACCTCAAGACGCCCGACATCACCCATCTGAACTTGAAGGACCTGGCGATCCCGGGCCGTGCCACGATCAATGTCCCCGGCCTGGGCGAAACGCCGTCGGAAGAATTGGTGACGGCCGGCATCCTGTTCCTGATCCTGGTTCTCCTTGTCGCCATCGCCCGCAACGCCGCCCGTCGCAAGGCGCGGGCGGAACGCCGCCGGCGCTTCCGCACCTTCGAGGCCACCGGCTTCGGGGACGAACCCGGCCACTGAGCGTCCACGGCTTGTCCGCGGGCGCGGACTGACGCATTGAGGGCGGATGTTCGACGCGTCCCTAGCGTTCGCGCCCGCCGCCCTCGTGGCCGACCTTCTGGTCCTGGGCCAGGTTCTGCTGATCGACCTGGTTCTGGCCGGAGACAATGCCGTCGCGGTGGGCCTGTCGGTGGCGGGCCTGGACCAGAAGCAGCGCCGGTCTGCGATCTTCGCCGGCCTGGCGGCCGCGGTGGTGCTGCGGATCTCCTTCGCCCTGATCGCCACCAGGCTCCTGGCCATCATCGGCCTGACGCTCGCCGGCGGCCTGATCCTGCTGTGGGTCTGCTGGAAGATGTGGCGCGACCTGCGCGCCCACGCCAAGGCGCACCGGGCGCACGCCGCGGACCCTGCCAGCGCCGCGCCGAGACACGTGAAGAGCTTCGGCTCCGCGCTGCTGCAGATCATGCTGGCGGACCTGTCGATGTCGCTCGACAACGTCCTGGCCGTCGCCGGGGCCGCCAGGGACCACCCGGCTCTGCTGGTCTTCGGCCTGATCCTGTCGATCGCCCTGGTCGGCGTGGCGGCGTCCTGGATCGCGCGGATGCTCGTCCGGTTCCGCTGGATCGGCTACTTCGGGCTGGTGGTGGTGATCTACGTAGCGCTGCACATGATCTGGGACGGCCACCGGGGCGTGGTCATCGATACGAACCAGACCGCGCAGTACAACGCCGCCATGCCTGAGCCCCTGCGCATCACGCCCGCCGAGGTGGCCGAACACAAGGCGCAGAAGCCCAGATCATGACGACGTCGAGCACTCAGCCCGTGATCCGATAGCGCCGGTCGTCGTCGGGACAGACGCGCACGTAACGGGTGGACAGATCGCCGTCGGTATAGGCCGGGGCGGCCGACAGCCGGCACCCCATCCGTCGATAGGCGTCATAGTCGTAACGGCCGCTGGAGCGCCCGCGATCGCCCCAACGCTCGCGATAGGGATAGGTCTGGTTGAAGGTGAAGTAATAGCCCCGGCTGTCACAGCGCGGCGTGCTGTCGGCGCCGGCCGCGGCTCCGATGGCGGCGCCGGCCAGCCCGCCCAGCACGGCGCCTTCGGTATGATTTCCCCGGCCCGCGACTCCTGCCCCGACGGCGGCGCCCGCCAGGGCGCCGAGGGCGGAGTCGGTCGCGACGTGGCTGTCGCGTTCACAGGGCGGCGGGGCGCGATCGTCGTGGTCGCGCCGGCTCGCATCCGCATACCGCCGCGCCCAGGCGCCCTCGCCGTAACGGGCGTCGTAATCCGCGCGCTCACGCTCATAGGCGGCCTTGTCGTGGGCATAGCGGTCGCGCTGGACGTCGTAGGTGTCCCTGTTCGCCCGCGCCGCCGCGGCCGCGGCGTCGTAGTCCTGCTGCTGGCTCTGATAGTCCTGCTGGCGGGCGCTGTAGTCCTCGGCGCGCTGCTGATATTCGGCGTCGGCGCGGGGGTCCGTGTAGGACTGGGCCAAGGCGGCGGTCGCGCTCGTCGTCGCAAGTGCGAGCGCCAGACTGAGTCTCATCGGCATTGTGGACATGGACAGGCTCCAATCGAGAGCCCCGCCCGACCAGGCATTAACGCGACAGACCCGCCCGGGTTCAACGCCGGCGCCGGCCTCAGGCGCCGCCGCCGAACCGTTCAGCCCATTCGGCGATCTGGGCGTCCTCGATCTTGCGGAACAGCACCTCCGGCGCCTTCACCGGCCGGCCAGGCTCGATGCGCGACAGCTCGGCCGCCGCGCCGGCGCTCGGCCAGGCGGCCGGATAGGTCTCGCCCACCGCCTGCGCCGTGATTTCGGCCGTGAACGGGATGATCGGCGAGGCGACACGGGCGAACAGGCCCACGAGGTTGATCCCCGTACGCACGATCACCGCCGCGCGCGCGGGATCTGTCTTGATCGCCGTCCAGGGCGCGGCGACGGTCAGATATTCATTGCCGAGCACCCAGAGGGCGCGCAGCTCCTGGGCCGACTTGCGCATCTCCATGGCGTCGAACAGGCCGGTCAGCTCGGCCAGCTTGGCGGAGACGTCGGCGTGGAGCTTGAGCTCCAGCTCGCCCGGCTCGCCGCCCGCCGGAACCACGCCGTCGAACCGCGTTTCGCAGAACTTCAGGATGCGGTTGACGAAATTGCCGAAAACGTCGGCCAGGTCGCGGTTGATCGCCGACTGGAACTGCTCCCAGGTGAAGGCCGTGTCCGACCCCTCGGGACCGTTGGCCGTCAGGTACCAGCGCCAGTAGTCGGGCGGCAGCAGCTCCAGCGCCGTGTCCATGAACACGCCGCGTTTCTGCGAGGTGGAGAACTTGTCGCCGTACCAGTTCAGCCAATTGAAGGCCTTCAGCACGTCGACCAGCTTCCAGGGCTCCTCGGACCCCAGGATCGTCGCGGGGAAGCTGACGGCATGGAAGGCGACGTTGTCCTTGCCCATGAACTGGACATAGCGGACGTCGTCGGCCCCCTTGTCGAGCCGCCACCAGCGCTCCCAGTCGCCGCCCTCGGCGTCGGCCCGCTCCTTGGTCGCCGCGATATATTCGATCGGGGCGTCGAACCAGACGTAGAAGACCTTGTCCTCGAAACCGGGTCGGGGAACGCCGCCCCGCGTCACCGGCACGCCCCAGGCGAGATCGCGGGTGATACCCCGGTCGATGACGCCCTCGTCCAGGTGCTTGTAGGCGATCGAGCGGGCCAGCGGCGGCCATTCGGTCTTGGTGTCGACCCAGGCCCGGATGCGGTCCGCCAGCCTGGTCTGCAGCAGATAAAGATGCCGGGTGTCTCGAACCTCGAGATTGGTCGACCCCGACACCGCCGAATAGGGCTCGATCAGGTCCGTCGGGTCCAGCAGACGGCCGCAGTTGTCGCATTGGTCGCCCCGCGCGGGCCGGTGGCCGCAGTGGGGGCAAGTCCCCTCCACATAACGGTCGGGCAGGAAACGCTTGTCGTCGATCGAATAGATCATCCGGTCGACGCGTTCCTCGATCAGGCCGTTGTCCTCGAGCACCTCGGCGAAATGCTGGGTGAGCAGGCGGTTCTGCGGCGAGGACGACCGGCCGAACCAGTCCCACGACAGGCCGAACGACCGCCCGAGCCGGGGCTGCAGTTCGTGCCATTCCTGGCAATAGGTGAAGACGTCCTGGTGCGCCTCGGCCGCCGCCAGCTCGGCCGGCGTCCCGTGCTCGTCGGTGGCGCAGATGTAGAGGACTTCGCACCCCTGGGCCCGCTTGAACCGGGCGTAGACATCGGCCGGCAGCTGGGACCCCGCGAGGTTGCCCAGGTGCTTGACGCCGTTGATGTACGGCAGGGCCGAGGTGATCAGGATGCGAGCCATGACAGGGCGAGGGTCCGGGAAAGACGCGGGCATATAAGGGCTCGCCGGCCCGTGCAACAGGCGCGGCCGCCTGGCGCCGGTCCAGGCCTCCTCGCGCCGCCCCAAACCGGGGCCGGCGGCCTTTGCCTTCGCGCCTGGGGCGACGAATTCGCCGGGCGAGAGATGCGGAACTGTTTTCCCTCGCCAATGCCTCAATTCTCGGCAAATAATCCTGCCAGCACGGGCTGCCCGCATAAGTTTCGAGCGCAACCCGCGAGACGGGGGAAGCCATGCGTATCAATTTTCTGGGCGTGATCATCAGCGCGATCGTGATCGTGCTCTTGCGCTATCTGTGGAACGCCCACTTCGGCGGGGCGGACTGGGGCCATTTCATCGGCAAAGCGGCGGCGGACGTCCAGGCTGACCGCAAGGCGGCGGGCCTGGAACTGGTCAACGCCCTGGTGCTGTCGACCGCCCTTGGCTGGGTGATCGGACGCCTGCGCGACCGGTCCCTGGCGACAGGCCTTGGCGTCGGCGTCCTCGCCTGCGTGGGCTTCGCCCTGACGGTGGTGTCCACCACCGTCATCCACGGCGCGGCCTGGCAGAGCCTCATTCCGGAAGGCGGCTTCTATCTGGCCGCCTATGTGATCGCCGGCGCGATCCTGGGGGCCATGGCGCCCAAGAGGACCGCGGCCTGACCTGCCGCGTCCGCACCGCCCCAGGCGGCCGGCATTGCGCCGCAGGCCCCGCCTGCGGCATAAGCGGCGGCGCGCCGGTTTAGCTCAGTTGGTAGAGCAGCGCTTTTGTAAAGCGAAGGTCGCGGGTTCGAATCCTGCAACCGGCACCAATTTCGACCCGTAGTGAACGTTGGGAAATTCTGGATACGGGCCTGCGTCCAACTGACGGTCCGAGAGTCTTCGATAAGGCGGTGTCTTCACCCTTCGCTACAGCCGCAGCGCCGACCTCAGCGGTCGCCGGAAGACGGTAAGCATCAGCAGGGTGATCAGCGGAAAGATGGCGTGAGCTAGCCAGAACAGGGGCGCGCCGAGTTTCTCGTAATAGCTCCCCATCCAGCCGACGATGAAGTTGGTTCCCACCAGAAACAGCATGAAGACGCCCAGCATCGCCGCGCCGAGCTGGGGCGGGGCGGCGCGGCTGACGATGGCGTATCCGGTTGGAAAGTAGTTGGCGTAGGCGGCGACGATGATGCAGCTGACAATCATGTACACCGGGATGGGGATCTTCCAGCCCGTCTGGTCCGCCGCCAGCGAAAGCGCCGCCTGCACCACCGCGGCGGTGATCGCGAGGCCGGCGCCAAGGGCGGTCTTGGTCAGTTCATCGGGCGCGACGCCCCGGCTCCTGAGCCAGCGCCAGCCCGCAACGACCAGGCCAAGCCCGACGACGGTGAGGACTGAATCGATCGACTGCGTCCAGGTGACGGGCATGCGCAGACCGAAGACGTTCAGGTCCAGGTATTTTCGCGCCCAGAGCAGCCCCACATTGAAGATCTGGTTGTTGGGAACCATCACGCAGGCGAACAGCGGCAGCATGCAGACGATCGCGATCACGGCCCGCCAATCCTCGCGGGTGAGGGGGACCGGGGGCGGCGCGACGTGCTTGCTGCGCCCCGCCGTTTCAGGGGGCAGGTGCGGATAGCCGGCGACATAGACGCCGATGGAGACGAGCATCCCGACGCCCGCGGCCGCGAAGCCGTAATGCCACCCAAGGACTTCGCCGAGCGTGCCGCAGACCAGCGGCGAAGCGATGGCGCCCATGTTGATGGAGGCTACGAAGACTTGATAGGCGTCGTCGCGCCGCCCATCCCCCGGGGCGTAGAGCTGCCCCACCTGGCACGCGATGTTGCCCTTGATCAGCCCTCCTCCCAGCACCAGGCAGCCCAGCGCCAGGAGGAAGGACGGCTCGAACGCCATCATGAAATGACCGGCCGCCATGATCAGCGCGCCCAGCGTGACAGCCAGGCGGCGGCCAAGCCACCTGTCGCCCAGGACCCCGCCAAAGACCGGGGTCACATAGATGAGGGCGGTATAGATGCCGAAGATCTGGGAGGAGAACGCCTGGATCGACAGAGGTCCGAACACCCCTTCCACGCCTCGGCGCAGTCCGACCAGTCCAAGCACGTGCTCGGCGTGACCGGGTCGAAGCAACTGGTCCACCATGTACAAGACCACGAGCGCCTGCATCCCGTAGTAGGAGAACCGTTCGAAGTCCTCCGTGAAGGCGAGATAGGCCAGGCCGATGGGATGGCCGAAGAAGGTGCGCGGCCTGCTGTCCGCGAGCCCGTCGATGGGCGAACGCGGCGCCGAGGTCTGGACGCTCACCTGGTCGGCTCCGGCCGCGGGGCCTCAATGTCCGGTTCTTCCGCCACAGCGCCCCCCTGCCGGGCCCCCGGCGAAAAAAGACCTGCCTCTTGATCGACAGTGTCGCAACTCACGAGGCCCCGCAACCTTCGGGTCCCGCACACTCCTGATCGGTCTCAGCGCGGCTGGCGCGGCGCCCCTTTGTCTGAGTTATATCACCCCAGGCCGGCCGATGAACGTCGGCCGCGAATCTTGCCCTTGGGGGGAATCGGATGCGTCTCGCCGTCTTCACCGCCGCGCTCCTGTCCAGCGTCGCCGTCGCCGGCCTCGACCGGGCCTTGGCCGAGACCCCGCGGGGCCAGCCCGCGCCGCTGGCCGTCCTTGAGGAGTCGCGGGCGAAGGCCTCCGCCCTGGTGGCGCAGATGACGCTCGACGAGAAGGTCGAGCAGCTGCTGAACGTCGCCCCTGCGATCCCGCGCCTGGGCGTGCCCGCCTATAACTGGTGGACGGAATCCCTGCACGGCGCGATCGGGGAGGTCCCGACCACCAACTTCCCCGAGCCGATCGGCCTGGCCGCCACCTTCGACGCTCCGCTGGTGCACGAGGTGGCCGGCGCCGTCAGCGTGGAGGTGCGCGCCCTGCACACGCGCGGCCGGGAGACCGGTCGCCTGGGCCGCATCGGCACGGGCCTCGACACCTGGTCGCCCAACATCAACATCTTCCGGGACCCCCGCTGGGGGCGCGGGCAGGAGACCTACGGCGAGGACCCGTACCTGACCGCCCGCATGGCCGTAGCCTTTGTGACCGGCATGCAGGGGCCGAACCCCGAGCTTCCGAATGTGATCTCCACGCCCAAGCACTTCGCCGTGCACAGCGGACCGGAGTCCACGCGCCACGCGGCCGACGTCTTCGTCTCCACCCACGATCTGGAGGACACCTACCTGCCCGCCTTCCGCGCCGCGATCGTGGAGGGCCGGGCGGGGTCGGTGATGTGCGCCTACAACCGGATCGACGGCCAGCCGGCCTGCGCCAACGACATTCTGCTGAAGGACCACCTGCGCGGCGCCTGGAACTTTTCCGGCTACGTGGTGTCCGATTGCGACGCGGTGACGGACATCTTCGAGCATCACCGCTACGCGACCGATCCTGGCGCCGCCGTCGCCGCCGCGCTCAAGGCCGGCGTGGACAACGAGTGCAACACCCAGACGTTGGGCGCGGCCACGGGGCTGGGCGAGCGCTACAAGGAGGCCTACAGGCGCGGGCTGATCGGCATGGCCGACATCGACCAGGCGTTGGTGCGCCTGGTCTCGGCGCGGCTGCGAAATGGCGACCTTCCTGGCCTGGCGGAACGGAGCCCGAGCCGCGTCCCGGAGAGCGAGATCCTCACGCCGGCGCACCGGGCGCTCGCGCTCAGGAGCGCCGAGGAAAGCCTGGTCCTGCTGAAGAATGACGGGGTCCTGCCGCTCAAGCCGGGCCTGAGGATCCTGGTGATCGGGCCGCATAGGGATTCGACCCACGTGCTGCGCGGCAACTATTCGTCCTCGCAGTCCGCCCCGCCGATCTCGGTCATCGACGGCCTGCGCCAGGCCATGTCCGGCGCGACGATCATCGAAGCGCCGTTCGAGCCGACCCTGATGGACGGTGACCCGGTTCCGGACACCGCCCTGCGCACGCCCGACGGCCGGCCGGGCCTGAAGGTCGAGCACACTGACGCCGGCGAGGTCAGGACCGGGTTCCTGATCCCGCCGGAGAGCGGAACCTGGCGCATCGGCCTCACCGGCGTCGCGGGCCAGCTGGAGCTCGACGGCAAGGTCATCGGCAAGCTCGAGACCTGGCGTTGGGGTGAGCTGCCGGCTCTCTGGACCGTGCCTCTGCAGAACGGCCGTCACTACCGCGTGCGGATCGCCAGCGAGGGCCCCAGCACGAGCGGCGATATGCTGATGTGGAAGCGCGTCGACGCGCAGTGGCAGGAGCATCTCAGGACGGCCGCGGCCGATGCGGACGTGATCGTCGCCGCCGTGGGCCTCAGCTCGGACCTCGAGGGCGAGGAGATGCCGCGCCAGATGGAAGGCTTCGCGGGCGGCGACAAGCCCTCGCTGGACCTGCCGGCCCCGCAGCGCCGCCTGCTCGAACAGGCCAAGGCGCTCGGCAAGCCGCTGGTCGTGGTGCTGATGAACGGAAGCCCGATCGATCTGTCGTGGGAGAAAGACAACGCTTCGGCCATTCTGGAGGCCTGGTACCCGGGGCAGTCCGGCGGTCTGGCGGTCGCCGACGTGCTAGCCGGCAAGAGCGATCCAGCGGGCCGGCTGCCGCTGACCTTCTACCGGAGCGTCGCGGACCTGCCGCCTTTCGACGACTACGTCATGAAGGGGCGGACCTACCGCTATTTCGAGGGCAAGGCTGTGTATCCGTTCGGCCATGGCCTGAGCTACACGCGCTTCGCCTATGGCGCGCTCGCGATCGAGCCCGCCGCCGGCGGCTTCGGCAACGGCGCGAGGGTCACGACGACCGTCAGCAACACAGGCGGCCGGGCGGGTGAGGAGGTGGCCGAGCTCTATCTGAAGCCGCCCGCCTTGGAGGGCGCGCCGCGGCTGGCGCTCAGGGGGTTCGAGCGGCTGTCGCTCGCACCCGGGGAAAGCCGGACCCTCACCTTCGAGCTGTCGCCGCGGGACCTGAGCTTCGTCGACCGCGACGGCCAGCGTCAGACCATGCCGGGCCGCTATGAGGTGAGCGTTGGCTCCGGCCAGCCGGACACGGGCGTCCCGGTCCGGTCGGCGGGGTTCACGATGGACAAGGCCGTTCCATTGGCGCCCTGACGGTCAGGTAGCAGACGGCCGGCCGTTCCTATCTTCCCCGCTCCACGCGCAGCAGCTTCACCCCGTGCGGGGCCACGACGAAGTCGGCGCCGGCAGCAGGCGCGAGGCGCTCGCCTGTCCAGATGTCGCACAGCCGCAAGCGTCCGGCCGGCAAGCCGAGGTCGGTCCAGGGCGCCTTCACAGGCAGAGGCTCGGCCGAAAGGTTGAACACCGCGACCGTATCCGGCCGGCGCTCGCCCTGCGGCGTGGAGACCCACACGCGCTCCCGGTCCGGGCTGGCGCCGGGCGCCTGGACGGGCTTGCCGGCGCCCGCGCGCTGATCGAGCGCTATGACCTCGGCATTGGTCACCAGCGCCCGCGTATCGGCGTCCAGCTGCGTCAGATTGGCCCCCAGGATCAGCGGCGAGCGCGCGATCGCCCACAGGCTGAACAGGGTCCTGGTCTCGTCCGGCGTCAGCCGTGACTGGCGCGGCTCGCCCCAGCCGGGATGGGGACGCAGCGATCCGATCGGCAGCATGTCGGCGTCAGGCCAACGGCCCTGCCCGCTCCAGCGGCTCCAGGCGGCCAGGATGTCGAAAAATGGCCTGACGCCATTGGGGAAGTCCTCGTCGGGACGTTGGTGCGGAAAGTTCCAGCCGTCCCAGACGTCGTTGGCGATGCGCCACATCTGCGACTCGCGTCGGACCTCGTCCGCACGGGTCAGCTGGGTCGGCCCGGGCGACAGGCTCAGCACGATCGGCCGGCCGGTCTTGCGGATGGCCTCGGCGATCTGCCGGATCTCGGTCGGGCGATAGGGATGGTCGGCGACGCAGTCGACCTTCAGGAAGTCGAGCCCCCAGTCGGCGTACATGCTGAGCATGGAGTCGTAGTAGGCCTGCCCTGCCGCAGTGTCGGCCACGCCGTAGTTGCCGTCATCCCAGCCGCAGGTCTCGGCCTGGTCCGCGGCGTCGACGGCCCTGAAGCGCGATCCTTGGATGGGCAGGTTCCTGTCCACCGCCTGCTTGGGAATGCCGCGCACGATGTGGAGGCCGAACTTCAGTCCCCTGGCGTGGGCCCAGGCCGCGAGCGTCCTGAATCCACGCCCGTCCGCCGCCGACGGGAAGCGCACCGGGTCGGGGACCAGCAGGCCATGGCCGTCGAGCTGGTAGTCGCGCGTCTCCAGCTTGTCGCCGAGGGGATTTCGCATGTACCAGCCCTCGTCGATCACGACGTAGCGCCAGCCATAGCTCTTCAGGCTCTGGATCGCTTCGGCGTTCGCCTTGAACTGGTCCTCGTCCAGGGTGAAGCCGTAGGCGTCCCAGCTGTTCCAGCCCATCGGCGGCGTGGGCGCCGATGGGCCGCCGGCGCGGGCCGCGGCCGCGCCCAGGACGCCGGCCGCGCAGGCCAGGGCCACCACGGCGAAACGGCGAAGCCGCCTCATCCCACGATCAGGGCGCAGAGCGCTTCCCATTGTCCTGCCCTATTCCGCGATCGGGAACTCGTAGATCGACACCGTGAGCGGCGGTACGGTCAGCACCCCTCCCGGCGCGCGGGCCCGGCCCTCGACGATCGTCACCTGCGGCGGCGCGCCGACCGTGTTGTGGGCGTCGAGGCCTGCGCCGGTCAGGCGCCAGACCTGGCCCGCGCCATGCAGCCTGGCCCCCGTGAGGGCGAGCGACACGGGCTGGGGCTGGAAGGTCGCGTTGACCACGGCGAGCTTGAGCGTCCTGCGGTCGGGGCTGAGCGCCGCGACGATGTCCAGCGGATAGGTCGGACTGCCCGCCTTCACCTTTGGATGGTCGAAGCCGACCGGGAACCTGGGATCGGGCTGGGGCGCGTCGCCGCCGACGTCCAGCGGGACGGCGCCCGCGCCGAAGTGCTGGCCGTAGAGCGCGAACACCTCGCCCACCGCGTTGAGCGTCGACGCCGATGGGGTGATGTCGAGCGTCGATATCCCTGTGGTGAAGGCGCTCATCTTCAGGAAGTCGGTGTGGCGCAGCATCTCCTGCAGCACCATGCCATAGGCGAGCGCGCTCTTCAGGCTCGGCCGCTCACCCCAGTCGCCGTTGAGTGCATATTCGTCGATCGACAGGAAGATCGGCGTCTGGCGCATCGCCGGGAAGCGCTGCTGGTAGATCGACCATTCCTCCGCCTTCATGCGCACCTGGTTGGACGGCGAGCGCGCCCACTCCATCAGCTCGTCCGCCGGCGGCGCGTCGGGGCGCTTTTCGGCGCGGTCGTACCAGTGCTCGCTGACGCCGTCGAACGTCCCCCAGGCATGGGCGAAGAGGCCGCCGGTCCAGTCGGCCTCAGTGCCGAACCTGGGAGCGATGCTCTCGAGCGTCGCGTTCTCCTTGGCGTCGCGCGGATGCATCTGGTCGGGCATGGCGCCCGAGCCGATCAGCACGATGGAGGGATCCGCCCTCTTCATGGCCGCGGCGAAGTCACGGTGCTTGATCATGAAGTAGTCGAGCGAGGTCCTGCCGATCTGCCACCAGCCGTAGGGCTCGTTGCCGATGTTCCACCAGCGGATCCGATAGGGCTCGGGATGGCCGTTGGCCGCGCGTTTGGCGCCCCACGCGCTGGCCGCCGGCCCGTTCAGGTATTCGACCTCCTCGGCGGCGGAGTTGGCGTCGCCCAGGCCCGCATTGACCGTGACGTAGGGCTCCACCCCGATCACGCGCGTCAGCGTCATGAACTCGTCCATGCCCACGTCGTCGGGCTGCATGGCGCTCCAGGCGTAGTCGAAGACGGGCGCGCGCTGGTCGCGCGGTCCGATCGCCCCGCGCCAGTCCCAGTCCGACAGGAAGTTGCCGCCGGGCAGGCGCCAGAAGCCGGAATGCAGGGTCTTCAGGATCGAGGTGGTGTCCGCCCGCCAGCCGTCGATGTGGTCGGCGGGCATCAGGGAAACGACGCCCACCCGAAAGCCGCCTTCGCCCGTCCCGGTGATCTCGAAGCTGGCGTCGCTAGCGTCCGCGGCCGCGGTGAAGGTGAAGGGCAGGCTCTTCCACGCCTTGTCCAGCGCCGGCAGCTGCACGACCTGCCGCTGATCCGCCCCCGCCCCCCAGACAAGCGCGACCTCGACCTTCGCGCCGGCTGAGCCCTGGATCACCACATGGCCCACATAGGCCTTGCCCTTGGCCAGGCCGATCCCGGCCTGGCCCAAGCCACTGGGCGCCAGGCCGTCCAGCGCCACCGCCACGCTCTGCGCGCCGACGTAGGCGTCGCGCGCGTCCATGGTCACCGCCGCCTCGGAGCCGATCGGCCGCCACTTGCGGTTGGCCATGCCCGGCCGGCCCTCGACGCCGTTCGGCAGAGGCGGGTCCTTCCCCTCGGCGGCGACGGGAAAGTAGAATTTCCGGTCGTCCAGCATCTCCGCCCAGAGGCTTCGCGCAATCAGCCCGCCGATCGGCTCGATGAACATGCCGTACTCGTACGGCGGGACCGGCGCATGGGCCTTGGCGAGGTCGATCTGCGCGACCAGTCGGGGCGCCTGCGCGTGGGCCGGGAAGCTGCAGGCAAGGACAGCCGCCGCGGCCTGCACCGCGTACAAGCCCAAACGCTTCAATGACGACATGCTTATTCCCCAAGCCCCCGCCTGCCAATTTGTCAGACATATTAGCAGGTGATCAAGCCGGCGCCCGGGATTCCTGACCCACGCATGCTCGATGAGCGCCCATGCCGGGATCGGCTCGGCGCGTCGCAAGCCTTGTCTGAGTTATCGGTAGGGCGGAACCCGAAGGGAAGCTGCTTGAGCGCAGTCACACGCCTGCGCGCTTTCGGACATCGGAGGTGTCCGCCCCACAGCAAAAGGCCCCGCGCAGTCGCCTGCGCGGGGCCCCGAAGCTTGGATGAGGCGTGACGGGCCGTTAGGCCGCCGCGACCGCACCTTGCTGGCGGCGGCGACGGAGCGTCGCGCCGAGCAGGCCGAAGCCCATGATCGAGATCGTCCAGGTCGCCGGCTCGGGAACCGCCGTGTAGGCGAATTCACCTGTTTCAGCGGCGGTGAAGCCGTTGAGCGCCTGGCCGGCGGTGAAGCCGAAGCCCGGCTTCACGGCGTTCAGGGTGTATGCCAGATCGCGCACCGTCGAGCCCGTGAAGTCGATGAAGTCCGACGAATAGGTGATCGTGCTGCCGGAGTCGGTGGACGCGAAGATCGAGCCCGCGGTGCCGTTCTTCTTGCCGGTGATGTCACCTTCGTCGAAGAAGGTGGCGGTCAGCAGGTTCGCGCCGTTGCTGATCGCATGCCCGTTCAGGACCGTGGTCGGTCCCGTGTAGGTGAACGAGAACGTGCCATGCAGGCCGGGCTGGTCGAGCGAGGCGCCGACGTTCTGGGCCGCGTTGCCCGAGTCCACGACGACGTTCAGGTTATAGTCGGCCGTGAGGTGCGACAGGCCCGAGAGCGAGGGCAGGTCGAAGTTGAAGATCACCTTGGCGCTCCCGAGGAGCGTGTCGGTCGGGTTGGCGATGGTGAACAGCTTGCCACCCGTGCCGGCGTTGACCCAGCGAACGTTGATGCTGTTGCCGTTGTTCGGATCTTGGCTGAAGTCCGCGAACTTCATAAGATCGGCGGCGTGAGCGGGCGCCAACGACATCATCGTCGCCGCCAGCGCGCCGGCCGTGGCCAGCGCAAATCGATTCTTCGAAATCAAAGACATTACTAAATCCCCATCCATGTCCTGGAGGGGAAACTAACTCAGGTCCAGATGGACGCAATCGCATTCCCCGGAGGGTTGAAGTCGCTCCACGCACGGCTCCCCTCACGGGAGGAGTAAGGTTAACCCACCCTCGCCCCTGTGAAGCGAAACTATAGCTCCGGACCGTGACCATCCGCAGCCGCCTCGAAGGGGCGCTGGATTCGGTAACGGCTCCAGCATCTTCAAGGGGTTGCGCGCCCGCTCCCGGGTCGGCCGCCTTATGTACGCGTCATTGTGCCTTCGTCGGACACTCCAGCTCTCGACTGCGCGAATCCAGGCCGCGCCGCGCGACGACTTGCAACGACTGTGCCAGTGCTGGCGGACGTCGCGGCGCATTGCGGGGGCCGGGGGAGGCGCACTAGATATGAGGGCCGACGCCCGCGTCCCGCGCCTATGAACGGAACCGATCGCAGATGACCCTGATCCTCAATGTCCTGTGGTTTGTGCTCGGGGGCTGGGTCTCGGGCCTGGCCTGGCTCGTCTCCGCCATTCTGCTCGCGGTGACGATTGTCGGCCTGCCCTGGGCCCAGGCGGCGGTGCGCATCGGGCTATTCACCTTCTTTCCTTTCGGCCGCGAGGTGGTCCCCCGCCATGAGCTGACGGGACGCGAGGACCTGGGCACCGGCCCCCTCGGCCTGATCCTGAACATCGTCTGGTTTTTCCTGGGCGGCTGGTACCTCGCCCTGATGCATGTGCTGATCGGCCTGCTCCTGATGGTCACCATCATCGGCATCCCCTTTGGCCTGCAGCACTTCAAGCTGGCCCAGATCGCCCTGGCGCCCATCGGCAAGGAAGTCGTCGAGAAATGAGCCGCCGCCGGCCCGGCCGGCCGCCATCCGTTGAGTCCTGGCCCTCGCCTCGGCTATGAGCGGGTCATGATCAGACTGCTCCTCGTGTTCCTGGGTGGAGGCGCGGGCGCCCTCGCCCGTTTCTGGGTCGGAACCCAGACGATGCGGATGTTCGGTTCCGGCTGGCCGTATGGCACCTTCACCGTCAACGTGGTCGGAGGCTTCTGCATGGGCGTCCTGGCCAGCTGGCTGGCGCACCGCGGCGGCGCGGACCAGGACCGCTGGCGGCTGCTTCTGGCCGTGGGCGTGCTCGGCGGCTTCACCACATTTTCCGCCTTCTCGCTGGAGGCGGCCCTGATGATCGAGAAGCGCGACTACGCCCAGGCCTTCGCCTATGTCGCCGCCTCCGTGCTGCTGGCCATCGCCGCCCTGTTCGCGGGTCTGCTCATCACCCGGAAGCTGGTGGGATGAAGCAGGTCCTGACCCTCGAGGTCGGCCGCGCCGAGGACGGGGTGCGCCTGGACCGCTGGTTCAAGCGCCACTGGCCGCACCTGAACCAGGGCCAGATCCAGAAGCTGCTGCGCTCGGGTCAGATCCGGGTGGACGGCGGCCGGGCCAAGGCCGACACCCGCCTGGGCGCCGGAGCCCAGGTGCGCGTGCCGCCCCTGCCCGAGGCCGCTCCCAAGGAGGCGCGCGAGGCCGTGTCGGACCGCGACGCCGCCTTCGCCCGCTCCCTGGTGATCTATGAGGACGACGAGGTCCTGGCGTTGAACAAGCCCTCGGGCCTGGCGGTGCAGGGCGGCACCAAGACCTTCCACCACGTCGACCGCCTGCTGGGCGCCTGGGGCGAGGGACTGGAGCGCCCGCGTCTGGTCCATCGCCTGGACCGGGACACATCCGGCGTGCTGCTGCTGGGCAAGACCCCCGCCGCGGCGGCGCGGCTGGCCGGCGCCTTCGCCAAGCGGCGCGCCGAAAAGACCTATTGGGCCATCGTGGCGGGGCATCCCAAGCCCGCCGAAGGGGTGATCGAACTGCCGCTCGCCAAGGCGGGCGTCGGCGACCGCGAGATGGTGCAGCCCGCCCACCCCAAGGATGCGGGGGCCGAGCCCGCCGAGACCGAGTACGTCACCATCTCCCGCGCCGGTCCGCGCGCCGCCTGGATGGCGCTCAGGCCCCTCACCGGCAGGACGCACCAGCTGCGCGCGCACATGAAGGCGATCGGCCACGCCATCGTGGGCGACCCGAAATACTTCGACGAGGCGTCCGCGGCCCTGTCCAATGGACTGAAGCTGCAGCTGCACGCGCGTCGCCTGTCCCTGCCCCATCCGTCTGGAGGCCGGCTGATCGTCGAGGCGCCGTTGAGTGTGGAAATGAAGGCCGGGTTCGAGCGCTTCGGTTTTTCGGCGGACGAAGCGGCCGACGATCCCTTCGCCCGGAGCGGCCGATGACCTTTTGCCAGGAGCCGCCGCCGTGCTGACCCGCGGCAAGTCCGAGGCGCCCACCCGCCCGCGCCGATTCTACAAGTCCGCCGCGGCCGGCGAACGGGATGGCGGTTTCAGCGTGCTGCTGGACGGCCGGCCCGTCCGCACGCCCCAAGGCGGGGTCCTGGTCCTGCCGACCCGGGCCTTGGCCGAGCTGATCGCCGCGGAATGGTCGGCGCAGAAGGAAGACATCGTCCTGCCCAGCATGGGGGCGACGCGCATGGCCTTCACCGTTGTCGATCACGCGGCCGACGCGCACGAGCCTCTGGCCAGCGTCCTGGCGGACTACGCCGGCTCGGACCTGCTCTGCTACCTCGCCGAGGGGCCGCGGCCGCTGGTGGAGCTGGAGCGCGAGCGATGGGGCCGGATGCTGGACTGGGCCGAACAGACACTGGGCGTCAGGCTCGAACAGGTCTCGGGGATCATCCATCAGGCGCAGCCGCCGGCCGCTGTCGCGCGGGTGCGTGAGCTCGCGCTGGAGCTTGACGTCTTCGTCCTGACGGCGACCGCCCACGCCGCCGCCCTGCTCGGCTCGGCTATCCTGGCCCTGGCGCTGCAGCGGGACGAACTGACCGGTGAGGCCGCCTTCGACCTCTCCCGCCTGGACGAAGCCTTCCAGGAGGAGCGCTGGGGCGTCGACGAGGAAGCCGCCCTCCGCAGCGCAGGCCTGCGCACGGAAGCCGTGATGCTGGAAAGGTGGTTCAGGGCCTTGTCCCGTCCATCCTGAAGCGGGCGGAACTTGCTCAGACTCCTGGAGGCGCCATAGCTTCCAGACCCAACCGCGAAGGCGCCCCCATGCAGCACATCCTGGACGAGTTGGAGAAGCGGCGCGCCGGCGCGCGCGCAGGGGGCGGCCAGGCGCGCATCGACGCCCAGCACGGCAAGGGCAAGCTCACGGCGCGCGAGCGCATAGACCTGCTGCTCGACGAAGGCTCCTTCGAGGAGTTCGACATGTTCGTCGAACACCGCGCCGTCGAATTCGGCATGGACAAGAACAAGATCCCCGGCGACGGCGTGGTCACCGGCTGGGGGACGATCAACGGCCGTCAGGTCTATGTCTTCTCCAAGGATTTCACGGTCTTCGGCGGCTCGCTTTCCAGCGCGCACGCGCTGAAGATCCTGAAGATCCAGCGCCAGGCCATGAAGGTGGGGGCGCCGGTCATCGGTCTCTACGACGCCGGCGGCGCCCGCATCCAGGAGGGGGTGGAGAGCCTCGCCGGCTATGCCGACATCTTCCTCGAGAACGTCATGGCGTCCGGCGTCATCCCCCAGATCAGCGTGATCATGGGCCCCTGCGCGGGCGGCGACGTCTATTCCCCGGCCATGACCGACTTCATCTTCATGGTGAAGGACACGAGCTACATGTACGTGACCGGGCCGGACGTGGTGCGCACCGTCACCCACGAGGACGTCACCCACGAGGAGCTGGGCGGGGCCCGGGTCCATTGCGGCAAGTCCGGCGTGGCGGACGGGTCTTTCGATAACGACCTGGAGGCCCTGACCCAGGTTCGCCGGCTGGTGGATTTCCTTCCCCTGTCCAACCGAGAGCGCCCGCCGGTGCGCCAGGCCCTGGACGATCCGGACCGCGAGGAGCCGTCGCTCGACACCCTGATCCCGTCCGGCGCCGACAAGCCCTATGACATCAAGGAGCTCATCTGGAAGGTCGTGGATGAGGCGGATTTCTTCGAGATTTCAGCGGACTTCGCCAAGAACATCGTCACCGGTTTCGCTCGCATGGACGGCCAGCCCGTGGGGGTGGTGGCCAACCAGCCGCTCGCCCTGGCCGGGGTGCTGGACATCGACGCCAGCCGCAAGGCCGCGCGCTTCGTGCGCTTCTGCGACGCCTTCCAGTTCCCGATCATCACCTTCGTGGACGTGCCGGGTTTCATGCCGGGCACCCGCCAGGAGTACGGCGGCCTGATCAAGCACGGCGCCAAGCTGCTCTTCGCCTACGCCGAGGCCACCGTGCCCAAGGTGACCCTAATCACCCGCAAGGCTTACGGCGGCGCCTATGACGTGATGAGTTCCAAGCACCTTCGGGGCGACATGAACTACGCCTGGCCCACCGCCGAGATCGCGGTGATGGGGGCCAAGGGCGCGGTGGAGATCATCTTCCGCGCCGACGCCAAGGATCCCGAGAAGCTCAAGGCCCGCGAGGCCGAATACAAGGCCCGCTTCGCCAACCCCTTCGTCGCCGCCTCGCTGGGCTATCTGGACGACGTGATCGTCCCGCGCGAGACACGAAAGCGCCTGGTCAAGGCGCTGAAGGGACTGCGCACGAAGGTCCTCTCAAACCCGTGGAAAAAGCACGACAACATCCCGCTCTGAGGCGGGGCGTTCAGTCCCCCGGCGAGCGGTCGATTTCGCCGCTGGCCGTTGCTTCGCCCGGGCCGGCCCGCTGGCCGCGCGGGGACTGTTGTTCAGGCGCGGAAATGCCGGTGAGCAGGTAGCCGGACAGGGCGCCCAAGAGGGTGCCGATGATGTTGGCCTCCAGCACCTTCTCCAGCGCCAGGATGATGATCAGGGGCACAATGATGACGACGGCGGTGTACTGGATCGCCCGCGCGCCCAGGCCCCGGCCGCTGCGCATGCGCTCCCAGAACACCAGGGCGCCCCCCGCCGGCATCATCAGGGCGGCGATCAACTCCACAAAGCTACGAACGTCCATAGCAGGCTTCCTCGCTGACCTAAGCTTACATCAACCATGCTCAGGAGCCAGCATACTCTCTCCAATGGGATATTTTAACCACGTCTGCGCACGCGAAGACCACTGCGCGCTTGCAAGAGCCGAGCATTGGCCGTTCCGGCCAAAAGTTCCGGGCAGCGACTTGGCCGGGCGGCTATTGTCTTTCCGCTTACTTCGGCGCTTCCAGCTCCGCCGCGGCGAGGACATGCAGGAAATCCTCCGGGGGCGGCGCATCTATCCGTCTGCGGCCGCCATCAGGATGGGGGAATTCCAGGGCGCGGGCGTGCAGCATCAGCCGGGGGACCGGCTGTCCCGCCAGGGTCAGCGCGCCGCCATAGCGGACGTCCCCGGCGATGGGTCGCCCGATCGACGCCAGATGCACCCGCAGCTGATGCATGCGTCCGGTCTCGGGCTCCAGTTCCACCAGGGCCGCCCCCTGCCCCTGCGCCAGGGTGCGGTAGCGTGAGCGGGCGAGCTCGGCGTCGGGGTGTTCGGGCGGGCAGACGCGCATATAGGCCTCGCGTCCGATGGTTTCGCGCCGCAGGGCGGCCTCGATCACGCCCTTGCCGGGAACGGGCGCGCCGGGCGACACGATGGCGAGGTAGGTCTTCTTCATCTGGCGGGCCATCAGGGCCTTGCCGAGGAAACCAGCCGCGGGCTTGGTCCGCGCCGTGAGAATCACGCCGGAGGTGTCGCGGTCCAGGCGGTGCACCAGCCGCGGCCGCTGGCCGCTGGACTTGGCGAAAGCCCAGAGCAGCTCGTCAAGGGTGTTGACCTGCGCTCGCCCGCCCTGGCTCGACAGACCCGACGGCTTGTTCAACGCCAGGACCTGGGCGTCCTCGTGGATCACCATGCCCCGCACGAAGGCGATCTCTTCCGGGGTCAGGATGATGGGCCGGTCGATCGCGCGGGGCTTGCGCTGGGCTCTGGGCACTAGGCGCCCCGCTGCCGGCGCAGCTCCGCCCAGCGGTCCAGGCGCTCCTTCACGCGACCCTCGGCGCCGTCGCCCCTGGGCGCATAGAACACCTGACGCTCCAGGCCGTCGGGGAAGTAGTTCTGGCCCGAAAACGACCCCTCGGCCTTGTGGTCGTACTGATAGCCCGCCCCATAGCCAAGTTCGGTCATGAGCTTGGTGGGGGCGTTCAGGATGTGCTTGGGCGGCATCAGCGAGCCGGTCTCCTTGGCCGCCCGTCGGGCCGCGCCGAAGGCGGCGTAGGCTGCGTTGGACTTGGGCGCCGAGGCCAGGTGCAGGCAACATTGCGCCAGGGCGAGCTCGCCTTCCGGCGAGCCCAGGACCTCGTAGGCGCCCCGCGCCGCCATCGCCACCAGCAGAGCCGTCGGATCGGCGGCGCCGATGTCCTCGCTGGCCGCGCGGATCAGCCGGCGGGCGATGAACAGGGGGTCCTCCCCCCCCTCCAGCATGCGCGCCAGCCAGTAGAGCGCCGCGTCCGGGTCCGAGCCGCGGATCGACTTATGCAGGGCGGAGATGAGGTTGTAGTGCTCCTCGCGATCCTTGTCGTAGGCGGGGCTGCGCTTCTGCAGCACCTTGCCCAGTTCGGCCGTGGTCAGGGGCTCGGGCGGCGCGATATTGAAGAGGGTCTCGGCCAGAGACAGGACGTAGCGGCCATCGCCGTCCGCCAGGGCGACCAGCGCCTGACGCGCCTGGGCCTGCAGCGCCAGCGGCCGCCCCTCGTGGGCCTCGGCGCGTTCCAGCAATTTCTCCATCGCTCCGTCGTCCAGGCGCTTCAGCACGAAGACCTGGCAGCGAGACAGCAGCGCGCCGTTCAGCTCGAACGACGGATTCTCCGTGGTGGCGCCCACCAGGGTCACGACGCCCGCCTCGACGAAAGGCAGGAAGCCGTCCTGCTGGGCGCGGTTGAAGCGATGGATCTCGTCGACGAAGAGCAGGGTCGACTGGCCGGCAGCGCGGCGGCCGCGCGCCGTCTCGAAGGCTTTCTTCAGGTCCGCGACGCCCGAGAACACCGCCGACAGCTGCTGGAACTCATAGCCCGCCTCCTTGGCGAGCAGGCGCGCGATGGTGGTCTTGCCCGTGCCGGGCGGCCCCCACAGGATCATCGACGATAGCCGCCGCGCCAGGGCCATGCGATGGATCGGCCCTTCAGGTCCAAGCAGATGGTCCTGGCCGACCACCTCGTCCAGCGCCTGCGGCCGCAACCGGTCGGCCAGGGGCGCGGGCGCCTGGGGCTGCAGTCCAGCGGCTTCAAACAGGTCGGCCATGGCGCCAAGCTAGCAGGAAACCGACGGAGGATACGATGGCTGAACCGATGCCGCGGCGGCGCCGATGAAGCGGCTGCCGGGTCCCTTGAAATACGTCGTTGTGGGAATGGTCGTCCTGGTCGTGACCTTCGCCCTGTGGTGGGGCCTGAGCGTCGCCCTGAACCTGCTGATCGGACCCGGATACGCGCCGCTGGTCGCGGTGGTCGTCATCGTCGCCGCCGGATGGGTCGCGAACGGGCTGCTGCTCTGGCGCCAGGCCCGGCGAACGCACAAGCCGCCGGACTGAGCCTGCCTAGGCGGCGCCGGGGCCTTCGGCTAAGAGCTTGTCACGCTAACCAAAGAGGGGAGATGCCGTGACTGGTCAACTGGCGGGAGACGTCGCCATCGTCACGGGCGCCGGCCGCGGCTTCGGCAAGGAAATCGCCCTGCGCCTGGCGCGAGAGGGCGCCGCGGTCACTCTGGTGTCGCGCAACAGGGCTGAGCTGGACGCCGTCGTCACCGAAATCGAGATCGCTGGCGGTCGCGCCCTCGCGGCCAGCGCCGACGTGGTCAACCGCGCCGCCGTCGAAGGAGCGGTCAAGGCGGCCGAGGCGCATTTCGGACCGACCACGCTGCTCGTGAACAATGCTGGGGTGGACAGGCCCTTCGGCCCGATTGGCTTGGTCGATCCGGACGAGTGGTGGGCGTCGCACGCCATCCACGTGCGAGGCCCTTTGCTGTTCATGAGCGCGGTGCTGCCGGGCATGCGCGCACGCCGCAGAGGACGCATCGTCAACATCGCCTCGCGCGGCGGCCAGGAAGTCACCGCCCACATGTCGGCCTACGGGGTCGGCAAGGCGGCGGAAATCCGGCTGACGGACCACGTCGCCGTCGAGAACGCCGACTACGGCGTGGCGGCCTTCTCGATCGAGCCGGGCACGGTGATCACCGGCATGGCGGAAGGTACATTGAACAACCCGGAGGCCCACAAGTGGATCCCCGGCGGCATCGCGTTCCTGACCGCCGTGCGGGACGCCCAGCGTGATCCCGCCGTGCGACGTGCGGTGTTCGATCGCTGCGGCGACATGGTGACGGACCTGCTGTCTGGCCGCTACGACGCCCTGTCCGGCCGCTACCTGGAGCCGCAGGACGACTTCGATGCACTCATCGCCCAGACCAGCGCAGGCTGAGGTCAGCTGGCGTTCATCCGGCGTCAGGCACAAGCCGGCTCACGAGGATCCACCATGGCCGAACCCGACGCCCTCAAGGCGCTGCAAGACCAGGTCGAACGCCTCACGCGCCAGGTCGGCGTGCTGGAGGACACACACGCGGTGCGCACCCTGCACTTCAAGTACGGCTATTACCTGGACGCCTGCCTCTATGACGACGTGGTCGATCTGTTCGCCGAGGACGCTGAACTGAAGTTCCTGAACGGGATCTACCGGGGCAAGGCCAGCGTGCGGCGGCTCTACTGCGACTGGCTGCGGACCCTTTGGACGGGCGGCGCGAACGGCCCCGTCCACGGCCTGCTCTACGATCACCTGATGATGCAGGACATCGTCGATGTCGCGCCTGACCGGCGCACCGCCAAAGGCAGGTTCCGCTGCCTGATGCAGGGCGGATTCCATCAGAGCGTTCCAATGGGCGACAAGCCCCTGCCTCGCCAGTCGTGGGAGGCGGGCGTCTATGAGAATGAATATGTCCGCGAAGACGGCGTCTGGAAGTTCCGGCTGTTCGATTACAACATGCTGTGGCAAGCCAGCTACGAGAAAGGGTGGGCCAACTCGGAAGTCCACCTGAAGCCATTGACCAGGATCTACCCCGAGGACCCCGTCGGTCCGGACGAACTCACCGCCATCACACCCAAGGCCTGGCCGCACACGCGGATCACGCCGTTCCATTATCCCCATCCGGTCACCGGAAAATCTTCTCCAGGAGCCTGACATGTACCTGCGTACTTTCGCCCTCGCGGTCGCCGCGACCCTGATCGCCGCTGGCGCCGCCCAAGCCGGTGGCGATCCCGCCAAGGGCAAGCTCGTCTTCAATCAGCAGTGCATGTTGTGCCATTCGGCTGTCGCCGGACAGGAAGGCGCGGCGCCCAGCCTGTTCGGCGTCGTCGGGCGCAAGGCCGCCAGCGACGCGCATTTCCCGTCCTATTCCAAGGCGCTCAAGGCCTCAGGCCTGACCTGGACGACGGCCCAGCTGGAAACCTTCCTGTCCGGCCCCGGCAAGCTGGTGCCGGGCACCGCCATGCCCATCACCCTCGCCAAGCCGCAGGACCGCGATGACGTGGTCGCCTATCTCGCCACCCTGAAGCCGGCGCATTAGGCTGGCGGCCCCTGCGAAATGCACTAGGTTTCGATAGCCATCTATCGAAGCATCCGAAATCGGAGCCCGCCATGTCGTCTCGCCTCGCCCTGTCGCTCGCCGCCGCCGTCGCCGGAGCGGGCGTGATCGCCGCCACCTCGGCCTGCTCCCAGGCCGGGCCGGGAAACACTGTCAAATCAGGCGACGTGGTCGTGTTCGGAGACTGGCGCTCCGATGCGCCCGGCGTGCATCACAAGATCACCCTTGCGGACCTGCCAGCGCCGTCCGCCGGCGCCGCCAGCCCGTCCTCCGTGGTTCCGCCGCCGCCTGGCGCGGTTCCCAAGGTGATGGCGGGCTTCAGCGTGGCGACCTTCGCCAGCGGGCTGGAAGGCCCGCGGGCGATGACCGTGGCCCCCAACGGCGACATCTTCGTCTCAGAGCAGCCAGCCGGCCGGGTGCGGGTGCTGCGCGCGCCAGACGGCGCGACGAAACCGTCGGAGAACTCCGACTTCGTGGACGGCCTGGACCAGCCCTTCGGCGTGGCCTTCTATCCCGCGGGGGCCAGTCCCCAGTGGATCTATGTGGCCGAGAACAATCGCGTCGTCCGCTATCCCTACCGCAATGGCGACCTGAAGGCGCGGGGACCGGCGCAGGTGATCGTTCCCAGGATCTCGCCGACCACCGGCGGTCACTGGACCCGGGACATCGTGTTCTCGCCGGACGGCAAGCAGCTGTTCATCTCAGTGGGATCGGTCAACAACCTGGCTGAGGAGATGCCCAAGAAGACTCCCGCGCAGATCAAGACGTGGGAAGCCGCGCACGGTCTGGGCGCCGCGTGGGACGCCAACATCAACCGGGCCGACGTGCTCGTCTCCGACCCGCTTGGCAAGGGCCTGCACGTCTTCGCCGCGGGCATCCGCAACTGCTCGGGCCTGACGCTCCAGCACGCCACGGGCCAGATCTGGTGCTCGGTGAACGAGCGGGACATGACCGGCGACAATCTGGTTCCGGACTACATCACCCACGTCAGGCAAGGCGCCTTCTACGGCTGGCCCTGGTACTACATGGGCGACCACGTGGAGGCCCGGATGTTCCCCAGGCCTGACCTGAAGGGAAAGGTGACGGTCCCGGACCTGATGCTGCAGGCCCACTCCGCCGCTGTCCAGATCGCGTTCTACGAGGCGACCGCGGGGTCGGCCGCCTTCCCCGCTGAATACCGTGGCGACGCCTTCGTGGCCCTGCACGGATCGTGGAACCGGGCGACGCGCACCGGCTACAAGGTGGTGCTGGCGCCCATGAAGAACGGCGTCTCCACCGGCGAGTACATCGACTTCATGACCGGCTTCGTGGCCAACGACTCCGATGTGTGGGGCCGCCCCTACGGCCTGGCCGTCACCCACGACGGCGCCCTGCTGGTCGGCGACGACGCCAACGGAACCATCTTCAGGGTCACCCCGACCAAATAGACCCGGCGGAGCGCCTTCGTCCGCTACAGCCGGAAGTCGCCGGTGATTTCCTGGTCGCCGCGCTGGATGGTGACGCGCCAGGCGCCGGCGCCCGTCGCCAGCGCCGCCGGAAGTTCGGCGGTGGTGTGGATGTCGCGGCCGTTGATCTTCTTGATCACGTCGCCGGGACGCATGCCCACGTTCTGAGCCAAGCCGCCGTCCGCCAGGCGGACCACCAGCACGCCGCGCGCGGCGAAAGGATCCACGCCCAGCTCCTGGGCCACGGCCGGCGACACATTGACCACCGTGGCGCCGCCGAGCGGATTGCGCCCGGCGATGGTGCGCTCGTCCCGCGCGGGCGTATCGGGCGCGGGCTCGACCCGAACAGCGATGTCGCTCGCCGCGGCGCCGTGGCGAACCTTCAGCACCACCTTGTCGCCCGGATGGCGGGTGGCGACGCGGTAGTTCAAACCCGCCTCATCGTTCACCGCTTGGCCGTCCACCGCCAGGATCACGTCGCCCGTCCGCACGCCGGCGCGTTCGGCGGCGCTGCCCGGATAAACGTCGCCGATGAGCACGCCCTCGGGGCGGTCGAGCCCGATGCTCGAGGCGATCTCATTGGTCACCACCTGCCCCCGAACGCCCAGCCAGGGACGCACCACAGCGTGGCCGCCGCCCAGGGCCGCCTCCACCACCTGCTTGACCATGACCGCCGGGATGGCGAAGCCGACGCCGCTGGACGAGCCCGTCCGCGACAGGATCGCGGTGTTCAGGCCGATCAGATCGCCGTTCATGTCCACCAGGGCGCCGCCGGAATTTCCAGGATTGATGGCGGCGTCGGTCTGGATGAAGAAGGAATAGTCGGTGATCCCCACGTCCGTGCGCGACAGGGCCGAGACGATGCCGTTGGTCACGGTCTGGCCGACGCCGAACGGGTTGCCGATGGCCAGCACGAGGTCGCCGACCTGCACGTCGTTGGTGTCGTCCATGGCCAGGACCGGCAGGCGCTCGCCCTTGGGATCGATCTTCAGCACCGCCACGTCGGCGCGGGCGTCGTCCAGCAGCACCCTGGCCGCGAACTGTCGCCGGTCGCTGAGCACCACCATGATCTCCTGGCCGCCCTCCACTACGTGATGGTTGGTGACGAGGACGCCGTCGGACCGCACGATCACGCCTGAGCCCAAGGATTGCTCCACGCCCTCGCGAGGCGTCACGCCGAACATCTGCCAGAACGGGTCGACCTGCTGGCGCACCACCCGCCGGCTGAACACATTGACCACCGCCGGCGCGGCCTTCTTGACCACCGGGGCGAAGGACAGGCGCATTTCGGCGGCGCTGCCCGGCGCATGGCGATCCGGCTCGGGAAATCCGCCTTGCAACGATGTGGTCTGGGCGCTCGACGGACCGGGACGGCCGGAGCAGGCGGCCAGCAGGGCCAGCAAGGTGACGATGAGGCGACGAGCGCGCATGCGGCGGCAGGCTCCGGAGGGACCAGGAGCGGGAACAAACGCCAGCTTTAGGACGCGATCAAGGCGCCGCCTTGCGCTGGGTGTTCAGGGCCAGGAAGACGGACGCCAGCAGGAAGGCGCTCGCCACCAGGAAGGGCGCGCCGAGCACGGCCTTGCCCGCCGTGGCCGACGCGGTGGTCGACACGGTGTAGACCCAGCCGAACAACAAGGGCGCGATGATCCCGGCCACCGCCTGCAGGCTGGTGTTCGCGCCCTGCAGCCTGCCTTGCTCGGACGCGGAAACCCGCCGGGTCATCAGGGACTGGACGGCCGGGGCCGCGACCCCCGACACCGTCATGATCGGGATGCCGACCGCGAACAGCATGCCCGTCGGAGCCAGGCCGAACACCGCCGTGCCCACCACAGCGCACACGACGCCGAAGACCACGATCTTGCCTTCGCCGAACCGGCGGACCAGACGGCCGGACAGCCCGGCCTGGACGACGAAGGAGCAGCAGCCGAACGCGGTCAGGCAGGTGGTGACGGCGCCCATGCCCCAGCCGTACCGGTGAAGGGCGTAGAGGACGAAGACGGTGGGGAACACCATGGTGGCGAACTGAGCCAGCATCAGGATCATGGACAGCCGAAGCAGGCCGGCCTGCTCACGCAGCACGCCCACGGCGTTGAAAGAGCCGAGCCTGAAGTGGAACGGCGAGCGCCGCTCCTGCGTCAGGGATTCCGGGACCACGAAGAAGCCGTAGGCCGCGTTGATCATGGAAAAGCCCGCGGCCGCCCAGAACGGCGCCGTCGGACCGAGGATCAGGAAGCCGGCGCCGACGGCGGGACCCAGCGCGAAGCCCGCGCTCATGGAAGCCTGCATCAGGCCGTACGCGCCCGCGCGCCGGTCCGAGGGCGTGACATCCGCGATGTAGGCGAAGGCCGTGGCGATGTTCGCCGACGTCGCCCCCGTCAAGAGCCGGATCAGCAGCAGCTCCCAGATATTGGTGGCCATCGCCATGCCGACATAGCTGAGACCCATGCCCGCGATAGACAGGAGCAGGATCGGCCGCCGGCCGTAGCGGTCCGAAAGGGCGCCCAGGATCGGCGAAAACAGGAACTGCATCAGCGCGAAGACGGTCATGAACAGACCATTCATCCATCCGGCCTGTTGGCCGCCGGCCATGTGCTCGATCAGCCTGGGCAGGACGGGCGCCGTGATCCCCATGGCGATGGTGTCGATGGTGACGGCCACGAAGATGAAGGCCAGCGCCGCGCTGCGGGGTGGACGCCCGGCCGGGGCCGCATCCGCTGCGGACGCGTCGGTCGCAGGCGAGGGCGGAGCGTCGTGGGCCATCTGCAGTCCTGATTGGCGCCGCGCCATCGCCCATTGGAGCCAGAAGGCCCTGCGAGGGAAACAGTACGGCTGTGAAGGCGTGTGGGCCTCGGCCCGGCTCCACACGGAGGCGCCTGGATGAAGAAATGACCGCCAAGGCTGGCGGGGTCAAGCACGGAGCGTCGCTCAGAGGCCGCCCCGAAGCGCACCAAGCTGAACCCGCCACCACTCGGCGTGACGCAGCAGAAACAGCTGGTCGGGGAATCCATGCCGCGCGACGTGGTCTTGCGGCACCGTATCCCACCCCCGATGCTCGACGGTGACGCGGGTCTCCTCACCCACGGCCTCGAAGCGGACCTCCACCTCCGTGTCCTGCCCGGGTGCGAAGGTCGCCTGCCGCCAGCCGAACACCAACCTGTCGGGCGGTGACCAGGCGCGAATCCGGCCGATCTCGAACACCTTGCCGTTCGCCAGGGTTTCAGTGAAACGACCGCCGTCGAAGGGCTCGAACGCCAGGGCGCCAGGGCTCCGGGGCGTGAACTGGAACAGCGGACTCGGCCGCCACCACAGGCCGATTTCCCGGGTGAAGACCTCAAACGCCCGGGCAGGGCTGGCTTTCACCCTCAGGGCCACCACGACCCTTGAGGTCACTGATCCCCCACCGCGCGCTCAACATGGGCCTTGAAGGCGGAGAGCTGCTCGCTCCAGAGCCGTTCGGTCTCTTCGAGCCAGGCTTTCAGGTGGGCCATGGGTTGGGGCCTCAGACGATAGATTCGCACGCGGGTGTCGAAATCGGCAGGAGTCTCCTCGACGATACGGCTCTCGCGCAGCGTGCGCAGGTGACGGCTCATGGCCGGCGCGGACAGGCCGACGGCCTCGGCGAGTTCGCCCGCGCGATGGGGCCGCTCGCGCAACAACTCGACCACCTGGCGGCGATGCGGATCGGCCAGGGCCAGAAGGGTGCGGTCGATAAGCCGCTGCGGTTCACGGCTCATGCCAGGTCCTTTGCGTGCGCCGCCTGCAGCCGTGCGGGCGCGGTGTTGCGCCAGGCCATGCCGAGCACGCTCTTGACCGTCACCGCGTCAGCGGTCGCCAGCACGACATGCGTCCAGCCCTTGACGCCCCAGGCGCCATTGCAGGGACAGAACATGGTCGGCTCGGCCGCTATCAGCATTTCCTGCTGATCGGGCTTGAGCTTGACGGTCGCCCGGGCGCCGTCGCCGTCGAGCCCGGCGAATATCTTGCCCTCCACCCGAAAATCCGGGTGGCCCATGTGACTCTGCTCGACCGCCGCGGGCAGGCTGAGCGCCGCATGGCGAAAGGCGTCCGCAGGGTTCATAGCGGCCGGTGGTCCGTGCCTTCGCCGAAGGTGATCCCCAGCAGTCGGCCCTGCTCCAGGACCCGGGCGGTGTGCCAGGCGCCCGCCGGTACGATCAGGGTCCCGCCGGACGACAGCAGGACAGTGGTCCGTGCGCCGTCCTGCTCAAGGGTCATCTCGAGCCGGCCCTCGAGCATCACCAGCACCTCGCAGCCCTTGGGATGCCGCTCCCAATGGGTCCAGTCGGCGGTCATGGGATAGACGCCCACGAGATAGGCCATGTCCGCCGGAGCCTTGCCGAGGCGGACGCCGAAGTGCTCTCCGTCCAGCACCGTGGCGACGCCTGATCCGTTCAAGGCCAGGAAGGCGGAGGCGAGGTCCAGCGGGGTCATGAGTCCAGGCCTTCGCGCACCTTGAGCCCACTCGCCCGTTCCATCTCCGCCACGGAGACCTCCGCGACAAGCTCGGAGAAGTTCCAGACGTGTCCCTCCGGGTCCAGGGCTCGGTAGGTGCGGGCCCCGTAGAACTGATCGGCGGGCGATTGGGTGATGTGGGCCCCGGCCGCCCGGGCGCGGGCGCAGTGCTCATCGAGTCCCCCGTCCAGCTGCACCCGGATGAACTGGCTTCCGGCGCCGCCCAGCGAGGCCGGACTCTTCAGGCTGGCCGGCCCCAGCAGCTCGGGCGAGGACCATTCGCCTCCAATATCGATACGCCCGTCGCCGAAGCTCATCTCGGCATGGCCGATGTGTCCGGCCGGGTCGGTGACCAGCATGCTGGTCTCGAAGCCGAAGGCCGCCTCCAGCCACCTGAGGGCCGCCTTCGGATCCTTGTAGAAAACCACCGGGACGAACGGGTTCGACATGGTTCTTTCCCTTACCGATTATCGTAATATTTAACCCATTTCGCAATTAACTGTCAACGGCCCCTTGCGGGCGGATCGCCGGTGCTCAGCGCCAGGGTCCGGCTGATCGCTGTCAGGTCACGGCCGGATTCCTCGGCCCAGAGATTGAACGCGGCCTGCACCGTCTGCAGGTCGCGCTTGCCGCTGGGCGGCTTCTCCAGCACGCCAGCCTGGATCAGGGCCGCCGTCACGTCCCGGCTGGTGATAAAGGACGGCTTGCCCATCGTTCTCAGGAAACGTGTTGCGGACTCACCGCCCAGCCGGCTGGCGTAGGTCTTCAGCAGGTCGAGCAGGCCGGCGTAGTCGGCGTCAGGCCAATCGGCGAAAACCTTCGCCGCGCCGCCGTGCTTGCGCGCGAGATCTGACAGGAACAGGGCGTTGGCCCGGACCGAGGCGACCTTGGCTCCGTTGCGGACGATCCGCGTGTCCTTGAGCAGGACGTCGAGTTCATCGTCGGACATGGCGGCGCAGCGCGCGACATCGAAACCCCAGAAAGCCGCCTCGAAGCCCGGCCATTTGCTATCGATCACCCGCCACTGGAAGCCGGCGACGAATACGAAGCGGGTCATCGCCGCGAGCCAGCGATCATCGGGAATCGCCGCCAGCTCGTCGCGGCTCTTGGGTCTGTGCTCAGCGATCCGGGCTTCTAGCGCCTCGGCGCCGCCATGCCGGTCCGCCGCCAGGACAAAGATCTCTTGGAATGTGCGCATGCCCTGCCCCAGGTCGGGATCGGCAGGCATGGTGGATCCTGGCCCCGGCCAGGGCAATCCGGTCGCCCGAAACGAAAAGGGCGGCCCGAAGGCCGCCCATTCCGACGTCTGGAGTGGAGTCGATGCTTAGTCTTCGCCGCCGATCGACTGGACCGGACCGGAGTCCAGGCCCTTGGCCGAGACGTCGCGGTCGACGAATTCGATCACCGCCACCGGGGCGTTGTCGCCATAGCGGAAGCCGGCCTTCATCACCCGGGTGTAGCCCCCGGCGCGCGCCTTGTAGCGGGGGCCGATGGTGTCGAACAGCTTGCCGACCTGGGCGACGTCGCGAACGCGGCTGATGGCGATGCGGCGGGCGTGCAGGTCGCCCCGCTTGGCCAGGGTCACCAGCTTCTCGACGAAGGGGCGCAGCTCCTTGGCCTTGGGCAGGGTCGTGGTGATCTGCTCGTGCTTGATCAGGCTCGCCGCCATGTTGGCGAACATGGCCGTACGGTGGCTGGTGGTGCGGCCGAGCTTCCGGTGTGCGGAACCGTGGCGCATGACTGTCGTCTCCTAAATGCGGGGCGCCTCGCGGCGCGCCGTTAGATCTGGTCTTCGAACTTCTTGGCCAGGTCTTCGATGTTTTCCGGCGGCCAGTTGGGCACGTCCATGCCCAGGTGCAGACCCATGCCCGCCAGCACTTCCTTGATTTCGTTCAGCGACTTGCGCCCGAAGTTCGGCGTGCGGAGCATTTCCGCCTCGGTCTTCTGGATCAAATCGCCGATGTAGACGATGTTGTCGTTCTTCAGGCAGTTGGCCGAACGGACCGAAAGCTCCAGTTCGTCGACCTTCTTGAGCAGGGCCGGATTGAACGG
>FTHA01000953.1_pt1 | contig 32620 bp, 29 predicted proteins | sample 1640771 | NCBI WGS metagenome assembly FTHA01 (sample SAMEA3914789, study PRJEB12502) | metagenome | biome: forest; material: soil | place: Canada | collected 2011-07-03 | depth 0.3 m | reverse complement strand
TTGGCCTCGCCCGTCGCGGCGGGGTGGCTGACCTCGCCGGCCGAGCGGCAGGTCGTGTCCCGCGCCGTCGCCCTGGCGTCCAGTCCAGCGAGCGCCCTTATCGGTGGGCCCCCCGCCGCCGCATCCACACCCGACAGGATCCCGGCGGCGAAAACGAACGCCCTGGTGCGGACCGATGCGGCGCCCCGCGCCCAAGGGCAGCAGATCGCAGCGCTCCATCTGGATCCGGCGCCGCTTGACCCTCCGCCTGAGCTCGTGAAGCCCTTGCCGCTCGTAACGCGCGCGGAAATCCCGGATGCCCGGCTGAATCTCGTGGCGGATACCCAGGCGCAGGACGCGGATAAGCGCGGCGCCGGCGATCCGCCGAAGAAAATCTGCAAGATGGTAAAGATCAAGCAGCCCAGCCCATACGTGACGCAGCTGTGTTTGACGCAGTGGGAATGGCGCCAGGTCATGCTGCAACAAGACGGATCGCAGTACCCCAGCTACCGCCAGGGCGGCTACGGCTACGGCTACGGGGACGGCAGCGGCTACGGGGACGGCAGCACGGGCACCCCGGGCTACCCGCCCTCGTACAACCAGGGCCCCGTCGGCTGGCCCCCGCCCCCGAGCTATTGGCTGCAGGCGACTTCACCGCCGCCTGTGGCGCCGCATTAGCGATACTCGACCATCTCACCGCTCGTCATCGCGACCCCGGCCTCACGCCTGACGCTCGAGGCCGAGCCCACCGCCGATCTCGATCAGTTCGCCTGCTGGCGAGCGGCCTGAGGCGGCCGAATGGATCGCCCGGGGCCTCGTCAAGGCCAACCCGGTCATCCGTAAGGACCGGGACGACCCCGACAGGTCGGATCCCGGAGCAAACAGCCGTTTGCGCTCACACACGAAGGGGCGCTGTCGACCCAACACAGAAGTTTGGAGCGCCTGCTTCCAGGCTGCTCATCAGATCAGGTCCTGGTCGGCTCGGGCTCGCCGCCAGAGGGCGACGGACCGATGGGTCGGAAGCCGCCCCTACCCCGGCAGCGCCAGCCCGTCGTAACGCGCCCTCGGCCGGATGAGCGTCCCGCTCTGCAGCTGCTCCAGGGCGTGGGCGATCCAGCCTGAGGCCCGGCCCAGGGCGAAAATGGCGAAGGGCGCGTCGTCGGGCAGGTGCAGGGTGCGCGCCAGGGCGGCCAGGGCGAAATCGATGTTGGCGATCAGTCCGGTCTGGGCCTCGGCGCAGCGCTTCAGCTCGACGAGCGCCGGGGGCGGCGTGAAGGCGTTCAGCAGGGCCGATCCGCGTACATCCCCCTCGGGATAGAGCGGTTGGCCGAAGCCTGGCGGCGGATCGCCGCGCGCGATCCAGGCGCGAACCGCTGGCTCCGGGCCGATCCGGTCCGCCTCCTCGAAGAAGGCCGTGACCCGCGCCGCCACGCCGCCGTGGCGCGGGCCGGTGAGGGTCGCCAGGCCCGCCAGCAGCGCCGCTGACAGGGACGCGCCTGTCGAAGCCGCCACCCGCGCGGCGAAGGTCGAGGCGTTCAGTTCGTGGTCGGCCAGCAGCACCAGGGCCCTGCGGATCAGGTCGGCGTCGGCCCCGCCCAGACCCCAGCTCCTGGCCAGCATCAGATGCGCCGGATCCTCGGTGACGCCGTCCCCGAGCGCCCCGGCAAGGTCGATCAGGAGGCCGGCGCCCTCGCGCCATAGCGCCGAGGGCGAACGTCCCATGGCCGGCGGATCGGCGCCCGCCCGCGCGGCCAGGACGGCGAAGGCGCGCGCCTGGGCCGAGCCGCGCAGCTTCACCCGCGGCTGGGGCTCGCGACTGAAAACAGATGGGTCAGGACAGCCCCAGAGCTTCAGCGCCGTGGACTCCAGCGTCTGGGTCTCCGCCAGGATCGCCGCATCCTCGCCGCGATAATACAGCCGCCCGTGCGAGACGGCGGTGAGGGACGAGGTCAGGACCGGCTCGCCCCAGGCGATGGCACCCTGGGCGACGTCGGCGGCGCGGCGGCCGCGTGACTTGCGGCCGGCCAGACGCTGGATGTCCTCGGCGCGATAGAGGCTCCTGCGCGGATCCTTGGGGTCGGGCCGCGCCTCGACGCGGCCTCTGCTGACATAGGCATAGAGCGTCTGGGGTTTCACCCCGAGGCGCGCGGCGCTGTCCGCTCCGTCCAGCCAGGCTCCAGGCATATATTGATCCAGATGATCAAGATTGACGATAACAATAGCTGATTCCATCTCCATCCGTCAAAGGAGCATCTGCGATGGTTGGACTTGACGACGTGATCGCGGCCGAAACGGCCTTGTCGGACGTGGACGGGGTCAACGGGCGCCTGATCATACTGGGCCACGACCTGGACGAACTGGCCGGCCGCGTCGCCTTCGAGGCCGTCGCCCAGCTCCTGTGGCGGGACATGTTCGTCGATACGCCGGACCCGGAGGGGTTTCGCGCCGCGCTCGGCGCCGCGCGCGCCGAGGTCTTCGCCGACGTCATAGCCATGGGGCCTAACCTCACCCGGCGGCCTCCGGTCGAAGCGCTGCGGGCTCTGATGGCGCGCCTTGCGGACGCAGAAGACCTGGAAACGGCGTTCGCCCTCCTGGCGGCGCCGGCGGTCTTCACCCCGGCGATCATCCGGGCGCGGGCTGGACTTAAGCCGATCCCACCGGACCCGGCGCTGGGCCACGCCCGACATTCTGCGGATGCTGGACGGTCAGCCGCCCACGCCGGCCCGGACGGCGGCCCTGGACGCCTATCTCGTCACCATCATCGACCACGGCCTGAACGCCTCGACCTTCGCCGCGCGGGTCACCGCCTCGACCCTGGCGGGCCTGACCTCCGCCGTCCTGTCCGGCCTGTCGGCCCTGAAGGGCCCCCTGCATGGCGGCGCGCCTGGACCGGTGGTGGAGATGCTGGATGCGATCGGCGACGCCGGCCGGGCCAAGCCATGGCTCGAGGCGGCGCTGGACCGCAAGGACCGCCTGATGGGCTTCGGCCACCGCATCTACCGGGTGCGCGATCCCCGGGCCGACGTGCTGCGGCGCGCGTTGAAGACCCTGGCGTCCGCGTCGCCGACCCTGCCGGGACGCCTGGCCCTGGCCGAAGCTGTGGAGGCGGCGGCCCTGGACCTGTTGAAACGGCGCAAGCCCGACCGGCCCCTTGAGACCAATGTGGAGTTCTACACGGCGGTCCTGCTGGAGGCGCTGGGCTTCCCCGCCGACGCCTTCACCTGCGTCTTCGCCATGGGCCGCACTGCGGGCTGGATCGCCCACGCCCGCGAACAGGTCCTCAGCGGCCGACTGATCCGGCCCAAGTCCCGCTATGTCGGGCCGGTCCCCAGGGCGGCGGCGTGACCGGGACGGCTCCTTAGAACTGGGCGTGCAGGCGCACCGCGCCCACGGACACAGGTCCCCGATCGCGGTTGTAGGCGGGGGGGTCGATGAACTGATAGTCGACGCTCAGCGCCACCTGCCGGGTCAGGGCCAGCTTGTAATAGGTCTCCAAGATCTCTTCCGGCCCCGGGTGGGGCAGGCGGCCGTCGCCGACGAGGATCCCGGTCCCGCCCGCGTCCAGGAACGCCTGGTGCGACCGGCTGATCTGGTTGAACACGCCCGACAGGCCGATCGTGTCGCCCCCGCGCCCCCAGCGGCCGCCTTGCAGGGACAGGCCAGCCGACACAGTGCGGTCGATGTCTGAGAATTCGTAGGGCTCGATCTGGCCGCCAGCGACGCCGGCGCGGGCGAAGACCCCGAGGTCGGACGAAAGGGCCTGTTCGAGGTTGAGGCTGATCCCCGTACGGCTGCGATATCGGCGCACGGCGGCGATGTCGGCGGCCTGGCCGCTGCCTTGGGCCAGGGCGACCGCGTCCTGGTAGCGGCCCATGCGGCCGCGGGTGACGAAACCGGTGAGCTTCAGCTTGCCCGGATGACCGCCGAGGGTATGGCGCTCCTCGATCTCGCCATCCACCTGCAGCTGGCTGAAGTCGGTCTCCAGGTCGGCGCTGTTGGGCACGGTGGAGAGGTTGAACAGCCCGGCTCTCAGGGTCCAACGGCCCGCATAGAGCTCCGCGGCCCCTCCGATACTGTAGCCCCATGCGTCCGCGGCGTAGTCGAACACCCCCGCGTCCACGGCGGCCCAGTTCAGGAAGTCGCCGCGCGGGTCGTGGGCGTAGGCGTTGGTGTCGAAGATGTCGACGACCGACAGCTTTCCGGCCGTCAGCACCAGCCTGTCGGCGGTCTGGGCGCCGCCGAGCTGGTTCAGGTCCGCATCGACCCCGCCGCGCGCGCCGCCCAGATCGATGGTCTGGCGGAAGAACAGCCGCTGCAGGCGCAGATAGGGCGCGGACTTGCCGACCTTGTAGGCCTCGCCGCTGGGAAAGCCGGCCGCGCCCAGGGTGTCGCTGAGCCCGAAACCCTGGTCGATCTCGGGATTGACCCAGATCTCCGCGCCGCGCCAGGGGCGGATCCCGGCATAGAGGGTGACATCCCAGGTCTCGCGGACATTGGCGTGCGGATCCAGGCTGTTGGGGCCGCCGTAGGGCGCGGTGAAGGCCGCGTTCCCCTGGGCGACCACGGTGGTCTGGGCGTGCAGCGCGAAGACCTGAGGGGAGTCGGTCGCGGGTTCCGCCAGCACCGGTGCTGCGGCCAGGAAGGCGACGGCGGAAACGAGCGAAACAATTCTGTGATCAGCCATGGGGTCTCGCCAGAAGTCTGTGCGCCCTAACGCGGATAGGCGGCAATTGTGACACCAGGCCGCCATCGGCTGCATCGGCGTTCAATCCTCTGGCCCCTCTCCCTGGAAGGGACCGAGATAGCCAAGCGACGTATCAGATGGTCTGGCTCAGAGACGGCTCCCTCGCTCCGTCACTCCGCGATGCGCAGGCTGTTGATGCTCTGGGCGATCTTCTGGAACACCGGGACGAGGTCGCTGGAGTTCAGCGGCGCATAGTACTTGCTGGCGTCGGTGGCGCAGCTCTGCAGCAGGCCGGCGGATCCCCCGGCGCCGGAGCCGAAGCCGATGGTGTAGATCAGTATGCCCGAGGCCTTGGCGTTTGTGCAGGCGGACAAGGTCTTGGTGTCGAGCAGGTTCTGCAGCGTGGTGTTGTTGCTGGTGGTCTGGCCGATCCTGCCGTCCTTGGCGAAGCCATAGGTGAAATAGTAGCTCATGTTGGGGTTGTTCACCCCGTTGAAGTTGTTCACGCCATCGGTCATCAGCACGATGACCTTGCGGTTGTTGGGCGCCGTGTAGCTCTTGCCCTCGGTGAAGGGCGCGCCGGGGGACAGCACGCGCCAACCCCACATCATGCCCTCCATGATGTTGGTGTCGCCGTTGGCCGCCAAGCCGTTGATGGCCGTATCCAGCGTGGCGCGCGTGCCGGTCAGGGGGGTGATGGCCTGGGAGACGCACAAGTAATTGGGGCCGTAGCCGCTGGCGGCGGTGGCGTTGGAGTACTTGCAGGTTCGGTTCTGCCGCCAGAGGTCGGATTTGCCGTTGGTCGAGCCCGAGCAGGTCCCGCCGGTGTCCGAGATGTAATTGTTCTCATAGGCGACCTGGGCGCCCGACAGCAGCGTGTCGGGCTCATCGGGCGCGAACCAGGGCACGAACAGGGTCGCTGGCGTTCCAGCGACCGGGGAAGCGTCGGTGACGTCATTGGGCGACGGCCGGGTCATGACGCAGCCGCCCCAGCTCTGGCTCCGCATCGCGGCGAACATCTGGAATCGCGTCTTGGTGGCGACGTCGAAGTCGTCAAAGGCGTCGGGAGCGGTCCCCCCCGTGTCCATCCAGCTGGGCGCCGTGGTCCCTGCCGCGACCACGCGGACGGCGGTCGAGAAAGGGACGATCGAAACCGACACCCTCTGGCTCGTGGTCTGGGTCCCGAACATGGCGTCCAGGAAGCTCGATGACGCCGTCTTCAGGGCGGCGATCTTCGATCCGCCGGAGCCCGCCGACTGGCTCATGGAGCCGGAGGTGTCCAGCACCATGGCGATCTCCAGCAGCATGCCCTTCGCTACCGCGTGGGAGGTGACGGACAGGCTGGAGACCCCGACGATCTGGGAGAAGAAAGTCGGCACGCTGACCTGGGTGTCCAGGGTCGCGGTGATGGTGTTGCGATCGATCGTGGCGGTGGTGACGGTGACCGAGGCGGTGTCCGTGTAGCTCTGCTGGACGTAGCTCTTGGCGGTCGAGGCGATGGCCGCGTCGGCGATGGTCGGCGCCTGGCGCGCCAGGCTGATGGCGGCGGCGTCGGTGGCGTCCTGCAGGGCCAGCTTCACCCGCGTGGCGTTGGCGATGTCCACGCCCATGCCCAGCATCATGGTGAGCGGCACGGCGGCCAGGGCGAAGGTCAGGGCCACGTTGCCCCGGCGGTCGCGCCGGAATCCGTCAAGCCATCGGATGATCAAGATAATGCGCTTTCGCAGTCCCCAGCGAGCCCGCTGCATACGCCCTGCGCGGTAAAGGCATCCCTAAGCGGGCTTAACCTTGCCCGCGCCCCCAGGGTCCGGCGCCATCAGCAGCGCCGCTCCTATTCCGCCGGCAGGGTGTTGGCGGTGCGGCCGCTCTTCAGGCGGTCGAACTCGGCCCAGACGCCGTCGGCGCCGTGCCACTGGCCGCGGGGCGCCGCCTTGGAATACTCGGTGGCGCGGGCCTCGAAGAAGTTGGCGTGCTCTACGCCTGACAAGAGGGCCTGCAGCCAGGGCAGGGGATTCTCCTTGCCGCTGTAGCCGAACACCTCAGGCAGTTCGAGCTGGCGCAGGCGCCAGTCGGCGACGAAGCGGATGTAGGCCTTGATGTCCTCGGGGTTCATTCCCTTCACCGGGCCCATCTCGAAGGCGAGGTCGATGAAGCGGTCCTCCATGCCGACGACGGTCTTGCAGCAGTCGACGATGTCGTCGGCCACCGACTTGGTGACGCAGCCGGTCTCGCGCCGGAAGGCGTGATAGAGCTTCACCATCCCCTCGCAGTGCAGGCTCTCGTCGCGCACTGACCAACTGACGATCTGGCCCATGCCCTTCATGCGGTTGAAGCGTGGGAAGTTCATCAGCATGGCGAAGGAGGCGAAGAGCTGCAGCCCCTCGGTGAAGCCCCCGAACATGGCCAGGGTGCGGGCGATGTCGGCGTGGGTCTCCACCCCGAAGGAGTGCATGTAGTCATGCTTGTCGCGCATCGCCTGGTAATCCAGGAACGCTCCGAACTCGGACTCCGGCATGCCGATGGTCTCGAGCAGCAGGGCATAGGCGGCGATATGGATCGTCTCCATGTTCGAAAACGCCGAGAGCATCATCTTGACCTCGGTCGGTTTGAACACCCGGGCGTACCGCTCCATGTAGTTGTCGTTCACCTCGACGTCGGACTGGGTGAAGAAGCGGAAGATCTGGGTCAGCAGATTGCGCTCGGCGTCGTTAAGATTCGCCGCCCAGTCCTTGCAGTCTTCGCCCAGAGGTACCTCCTCGGGCATCCAGTGGACCTGCTGCTGCTTCTTCCAGAAGTCATAGGCCCACGGATAGCGGAAGGGCTTGTAGGCGTGGGACGGGGTGAGCAGGCCGGGGGTGGTCATAACGGGCGTCCTGTCAGACGATGCGACTCGGCGAATTTTGGAGCGTCATAGTGAACGACTGGTTCACCATATCTAGATGCCGCCTTGTCGCGCTACGACAATATGTGGGGATCGACGGTGGATAAGCCATTCCGCCAAGGGAGCGGCGCGAGGGATCCTCGGCGCGAGGCCGAGGATGACGGTCTGGGAAGAATGGCTCACAAGAGACTCCGATGCTGACGCTCTATTTCGCCCCCGGCTCCAGCTCCATGGCGCCACACATCGCCCTGCATGAGATCGGCGCGCCCTTCGAGGCCCGTCCCGTCTCGTTCCACGCCCACGACAACCGCGACCCGGCCTTCCTGGCGCTGAATCCGGAGGGCAAGGTCCCGGTCCTGCTGGTGGACGGCCGCCCGCTGACCGAGGTGGCGGCGATCCTGTTCTATCTCGCCCGGCTTTTCCCCGAGGCCGGCCTCCTGCCCCAGGGCGATATCGAGGCCGAGGCCCAGGTGATCTCGTGGATGTCCTTCATCGCCTCGACCGTCCACCCGACCCGGCGGCTGGGCCTGGAGGCGGCGCGCGCGGCCTATGAGCTCGCCGACCGTCGCCTGGGCGACCGGACGTGGGCGATCGGCGCCTACTCCATCGCCGACATCCATCTGTTCCGGTTGTTCTGGCGGTTCAGGGGATCGCTGAACCTTGGTCCTGGGGAGTTCCCCAACCTCGTCGCCCACTACGATCGCATGATGGCGCGGCCCGCGGTGGTGAAGACCTGCGAGATCGAGGCCGCCATCGGCTACCAGCTGCCCGCGTAGCGCGCGTTGAAATGAGGTCCGACATGTCGAAGACCCTCGCCAGCATCCTGTTCCTGATCGCCTTGTCCGGACCTGCGCCCTGCGCCGCCCAGCCCGCCGGCGGGCCGACGGTCCCCGCCATGCGCGGCGACGGACCGCCGCCGGCCACCCGGCCGTTCAGCATCACCCGCTCGGATCCCGCCCTGGATGCGATCGTCTCCCGGGGGGCGAAACTCGAATTGCTGGCCCAGGGATTTGGCCTCAACGAGGGCCCGGTCTGGGTCCCGGACCAACACGGCGGCTATCTGCTGGTCAGCGGCCTCCTGGACAACGTGATCTACAAGATCACGCCCGACAGGAAGGTGTCGGTGTTCCTGGAGAAGGCCGGGTACAGCGGCGACGACGTCAGCCATACGGGCGCCCAGACCCGGTCTGGCCGCTCCCACGTGCTGCTGATCGGACCCAGCTGCACGGGCCTGGATTCCCACGGCCGCCTGATCTGGTGCGCCGACAATGACCGGGCGATGATGCGGCTGGAGACGGACGGCTCGCGCACGGTGCTGTCCACCGGGGCTGACGGCAAGCGCTTCAGCGGCCCCAACGATCTCACCATCCGCTCCGACGACGGCGTCTACATCACCGACAATGATTTCGGCCTCAGGGACGCGGGCAAGAGTCCCGACAAACAGATGCCCAACGGGGTCTGGCTGATCCGGGACGGGCGCTCGACATTGGTGCTCGACGACAAGAGCCTTGGCGGCATTCCCAACGGCGTCGTCCTGTCACCGGACGAGACCCATCTGTACCTGACCGCCTTCAGCAGGATCTGGCGCTACGACGTCAAGCCGGACGGTTCGCTGGGGGACCGGATCCTGTTCACCGAGGGGCCCGGCATCGGCGACGGCATGAAGGTCGACAGACAGGGGAACGTCTACTCGACCAGCGGCGGCGGGCCAGGCGTCGTGCGCATCACCTCCCCGGCGGGCAAGCTCCTGGGCCTGATCAACCTGCCGATCTATGGCGGCGAACCCAAGAAGCAGATCTGCGCCACCAATGTCGCCTTTGGCGGCCCGGCCCGGCGCGACCTGTTCATCGCCGCCTGCGACGTCGTCTACAAGATCAGCCTGCGCAGCGTCGGGGCGCGTTAGGGGACAAAGTCTAGCGCAGGGCCGTCCGGTGGCTTCATTGGGCGGCTGCGGAGGTACGAACCGCCGAAGCGAGGATCGACCAGCTGAAGGACAACGGTCGCAGCGAACATACCGAAGGCAGCGACAAGGACCCAGCCCAACGTCGGCTTGAATCCACCGCCGAAGGCCGACAGAAACAGACCGAACATCCCCCAACCCAAGGTCGCCCAGAGGCATAGCAGTTTGCCCCACCAGTAGGGACGACAGGACAGGAACACGAACAGGCCGGCCAAAGCGACCATGAGGACGCCTTGGGCCAGTTGAATTCCATCGAAGAACTGTCGAAAATCGGGCGGAACACCTCCGGCCTCTGACTTCATCTGACCTAGCATCAGGTCCCCAAGCAGGCCGGAGACTGCCAGCCAGCCTACCAGCAACGTCGCCGCTGTGGCGACCAAATAGGATACTCGCAGTAGACGGACCTTTGCTAGCGACACGATCGGCACGGGCTGAGCGCTCCGCCGAGCGGCGTCTCTCTTGATATCTTCCGGCGAGGGGGGCCGACCAAACCTCCAGAACCAAACGATATAGGCCGCGCCGATTGGAATGCCGACGCTGACCATCACTCCAGCCTGGGGGCTCCATCCGTAGGCGAAACTGAGCAGGCTCAGTAAGGCCCAGAGCCATTTCCGCCTGAACTTGGATGACCGGACCACAAGAGTGATCGCGGCGACCCAGACCCCGAGACCGGCGATCCCGACGAGCCAAATCCAGGGATTCCGTTCTAACAGTTCGATCAATTCTTGCATGACGCCCCCGGCTCCAACGTCTGCGAAGTGCCCTTTAACGTCAAGGTTGATCACTGCGGAACATCGCCTGTCGACATTCCGACTGCCCGCCTTGCGTCGTGGTCAATTGGCCCATTCTGACAGTCCGGATCCTGGGCCGACCCCAAAAGACCAAATCCACCCTCACCGGACCATCAACCCGGCCGCGCCCGGCGTCAGCACTGACCCCAGAAATGCCCATTGCCGGGCGCAGTGCTCGCGACCGCCTCGGCCCCTGGCGGACGTCACCTACCGGCCTCCCTGTCCGGCGGCGTCGTAGGCGCGGTGGATCGTCTCCTGGTCCTGTCGCTCGTAGGCGGCAGCCGCATCGTCCATCTGCTTGCGGATTTCGGGCAGATTGCTGACCACGGCCAGGGCCATGTCGCCGCTGACCGCGGCGAAGCTGAAGGCGCGGTGCGTCAGCACGGAATCGGTCTGTTCGCGGGCGACGGTCCGGAAGTATCGAAATATCTCCGGCCGCTGCGCCATGGCCTTGGCCAAGAGCTTGGGATCCCCCTTCGAAGGCGGATCGATGTCGACCGAAACCTCGACGCCGCCCGAAGCCGGCGCGAGCTTTGCCGCGAGTTTCATCACCTCGCCGCCGTCGCCGTCATCGGACGGCGCGCCGTCCTCGCCAGGGCCGAGCGCGATCGTCCACACCACGCCCTCCGCCGTGGCCTCGCCCGGGCCGCTGTGCGCCGACTTGCCGAAGGCGATGTCGGGAATGGTGGTGCCTGCCAGGGCGGACCGCGCCGCGTCAGGCGAGAGCGAATAGACCTTGCCCTGGCCGCACCCTGTCAGGGCCGCCAGGAGCGCAAGGGCGGCGGCGGCTCTGAGCCCCGTGGCGACTGGCGGTTTCATTGGCTCTGGTCCGCGAACACCTGGTCCTGCTCGACCGGGGGCGACTTGCCGTTAGAGCGCGCGGCCTGGGCGTCTTCGTGGGTCATGCCCGAGGGGTCGTTGAGCTCGTAGGGCCGGCCGCTGGCCTCGAAGTTGTCGCGCAGGCTTCCGCACAGGCTGTCGGTATTCAGCGTGCCCTGAATGCGGCGCCAATCGTAGGGCCTGCCCGCCATCGCCGAGTCGACCAGCTCGCGCAGGGCCGGCCGCATCGGCTGCATCAGGGCGGGGTGGGTGTAGTGCTGGTTTCCGTCGTAGATCTCGGCGCCGTTCGGACCCTTGGGCAGCTCGATCGTTATGATGCTGCCGTCATCCTTGGGAACCACGCGCAGGGTGAACCGCGCCAGCAAAACGTCGCTGCTGGTCACGTCCCAGGTGATGGCGTCGGGCGCTGTCGCGGTCGTGGAGAAATAGATCAGCATGCCGCACTGGCGCGCGTCGCGAAAACCGACGATGTCGGCGCGCAGCAGCCGGTTGTGGGCCTCGCTCGGAGCGAGCTTGTAATAGAGCTCGTTCGGATGGCCCTGGCACGCGCCCAGCGCCAGCAGTGACACCACCGTCAATCCTCGCCTCGCAGCAAAGCGCATCGCCGCCCCCCGGCTCGCCGACGTGCCGTCAGACGACCCTCGCCCCACGGACGTTGGTCTACATCAGGGGCGTTAATTGGCGATTGCGGGGCTCGCGGTCGCCACGCCGTGCTGACGGCGAGACAGGTTGACGCCGCATCACGCGGACAACCCTTAGTGGATGGGCTGGGGCCTCGCCTTTTTCGCCCAATCCAACGGTGCGCTAAGGACCGGCGTTTTCGAACAACTCCAGGCGCGTGGGAGCAGGACGAGACTCGTCGCCGCGTTCATGGCGGAACAGGGAGTCGACCGCACCGACCATTTCCAGGAAGCTGTAAGGCTTGGGTAGCGAGGCGATTCCGACCGCCTTCGCTGACATCGCCTTGTCCGGCTGACCGCTGATGAACAGGACCGGGACGCCCATGGCTTTCAAATCCCGTGCGAGCGCGACGCCGTCGTCACCGTCGGCGAGGCTGATGTTCACCAGGGCCATATCAGGCTTGACCTCACGCGCGATGGCGAGCGCCTCCTGGTGGTGATCCGCGAGCTCGAGGACTCGATAGCCGCCATCTTCGAGTTCACACTGAAGTCCCAGGGCCAGGATGACCTGATCCTCCACGATCAGAAGTATTTTTGGAATTCTCGGTTCGATCGTCGTGGTCATGGGGGGCGCCTCTAATCAAATGTAAGCCACGAAATCTCGTGGAGTTCCATCGGCCGCCAGCACCGTGGAGCGTCGGCGAAGGCGCGGCGCGGCGGCGCTCGTCCAACCACTTTGGAGACCCGATCAGGCTGCACAGCCTCTGCCCGCGGTCGCGGCGGCTCGGCCTGCCCCGATCACTTGGGGGCGTCCACGAAATACGACACGCCGTCGATGAACTGGACCTCGATGATCTTGCCGTCCGCAAGGGAATAGGCGGCGACGCGTGGAACCGGAATGGCCTCGTCCGGCTCTCTAGAATGGTCTTCGTAGAGTTCCAGAACGATTATTCTGTTGCCGCCAACCGCGACCTTGATCGGCTGTACGTGCTGGCGTCGATCACGAAAGCCATTGGATATGCGTGTGAGCCACTCCGACTTGTTCTTGAAGGCCAGTTTACGCTCGTAAAAGACCTGCACCTTGTCCGAGAACAGCGCGCCGTAGGCCGCTACGTCGTGGCTGTTGAAGCTGGACGTCAGCCGTTGAGCGATCGGGCCGATGTTCGCCGGCAGTGAGGGAGGCGCCGCCAAGGCTGATGTCGCGAGCGCCAGAGTCGCGGCCAATCCCAGCAATCCGCTCTTCAACTCTCGCTCTCCCGTTTCAATCCTCAGTTCCGGAGCGGCGCTCGGCCTCAATCTTCGGCGATGCGGCTGTGCTTTTGGGTGTCGCGCATGAAGGCGTAGACCAGCAGCGAGCCGGCCACGATCACCGTGACATAGGTGTAGAACCAGGTCGGGTGGCGAAGCGTCTGCTTGAACCACAGGGCCACGAATTCCGCCCCGCCGCCGAACAGGGCGTTGGCGAAGGAATAGGGCAGGGCCACCCCCAGCGCCCGCACCTCGGTGGGGAAGAGCTCCGCCTTCACGATGGCGTTCACGGACGAATAGAGCGCCACGATGGTCATGGCCGCCATCACCAGGGCGGCGGCCGTCCAGTAATCCCGGGTGTGCTCCAGCATCGACAGGATCGGCCAGGCGCAAAGCGTTCCCAGCACCCCGAAACCCAGCAGCAGCGGCCGCCGTCCGATCCGGTCGGACAGGGCGCCGAACACCGGCTGGATCAGCATGAAGACCAGCAGGCAGCCAGCGGTGATCTGGGTGGCCGCCCCCTTGGAGAACCCCGAGGTGTCCACCAGGAACTTCTGAACGTAGGAGGTGAAGGTGTAGTAGGCGAGCGTGCCGCCGGCGGTCAGGCCGAAGACGATCAGGCTCTCGCGCGGGAACCTCCGGAACAGCAGCATGGTGCTGGCCCGCTCGGCGCCCTTGGCGGCGAAGGACGGCGTCTCCTGCAGGCTGCGCCGCAGCCAGAACACCACCAGCGCCAGCAGGCCCCCGAGGAAAAAGGGGATGCGCCAGCCCCAGGCGTCCAGCTGGGCCGGGGTCAGCACCGCCTGCAGCACCAGCAGCGTGCCGATGGCCAGGAGCTGGCCGCCGATCAGGGTGGAATAGAGCACCCCGGACCAGAAGCCGCGATGACCGCGCCCGGCCATTTCCGAGAGGTAGGTGGCGCTGACGCCGTATTCGCCGCCGAGGCTGATCCCCTGGAGGATGCGCGCCAGCACCAGGATCGCGGGCGCGCCGACCCCGATCTGGGCGTAGCCGGGGCAGAGCCCGATCACAAGCGAGCCCAGGCACATCAGGGAAACGGAGATCACCATGGAGGCCTTGCGGCCCGCCCGGTCGGCGTAGAGCCCCATCAGCCAGGCGCCGACAGGCCGCGCCAGGAAGCCCACGGCGAACACCGCGGCGGTGTTCAGAAGCTGCGCGGTCCGGTCCCCGTGGGGGAAGAACACCTTGGCGAAATAGAGGGTGAAGGAGGCGTAGGCGAACCAGTCATAGAGCTCGACCAGATTGCCTGCCGAGCCGCCGACGATGGACCGCAGCCGGCGAAACCCGCCGATCTCCGCCGGCGCCGCTGCCGTCATTCCCGCCCCCCGATCCATCAGACCTGGGCGAGCATAGGCGCAAAGCCTGCGCCTGCGCCATGGCGGGCGGCGCGGTCAGCCGGGGCTCAGCCGCCGCCGCCGAGCTTGATGTTGACCGAGACTCCGGCCGCGCCGCGACCTTCGGGGATCCAGTCCTTCTGAGGCAGATTGGGCTCGGGCGGACGGCGGTAGACGCCCATGACGGTCTGGGTCTTGCCGTTGCTCCAGCCATAGCCCGCGACGCCGTCTCCCTTGATGAGGCCGGGCGTCTCAGATTCGGAGGGCGACAGGTTGATGTCGCCGCCGCCGTCCGCGACCCGGTATTGCGCCTGCCCGTTAGCCCGCGCGAGGGGGCTCATGCGGTGCGCCGGCCCGTGGTGGCGCAGGGAGGTCCAGATCAGATGGGGCTTCGCGTGGGTATGGCGCACGGCATGATGTGCGGGCAGCGCGGACGCGGCGTTCGCCGCGCCTCCGGCGCCGAGCGCGAGGGCGAAGGTGAGAATGACGAGCGTCTTCATGGTGGGAACCCCGGTGGCCGAAGCCTTGGAGCACAACGGCCGGCAGGCGCCCGGGTTCCCCTTCGCCCGCCGCCCTGGCGTAGCGGGCGCCTTGACAACCCCAGCGTTTGGCGTCCCGCTGGCCTCGGGGGAAGACGCGATGACACAAGATGTGGAACGGCCCGCGCCCGGCCCATCGATCCTGTGGGCGCGGCTGGCGATCGGCCTGGCCCAGGGTCTCGCGCTTTTCGGCCTGCACAAGGCCTTCGACGCCAAGGTCTGGCCGGCGACCAATCCGGCGGCTTTCTGGCCGCTCGTCCTGTCCGCGGCGTTCGTTCCGCTGCTCATACTGGGCGGGCTGAGCACATTCCGGCGAGGCGCGTTGATCGCCTGGGCCGCCCTCGCCGCAGCGCTGACTATTGGACTGGCCCATCATGACATCGTGCGCCAGTTCGTCGAATCCGGCCTTCACGAGTTGCAGCCGTCGGCCAGCTTGTCGGTCGCCCTCGTCCTCGCCCTGTTTGTCGCTCACCATCTGATCGCCGCTGCCGACCAGGAACGCAGGCTGGTCGCGCCTTATGCAGTCTATTTCGATGTCGCCTGGAAGGACGGCGTCCAGCTCGCCATGACATGTTTGTTCGTGGGCGTGTTCTGGGCGGTGCTGCGTCTGGGCGCGCTGCTCTTCGGCCTCATCGGGATCAAGACCTTCGGCGAGATCATCGCCAAGGACTGGTTCGCCATTCACGCCACGACGCTGGTCTTCGCCGGCGCCGTGCATCTGACCGATGTCCGCGCCAGCCTGATCCGGGGCGTTCGCACCGTCGCCTTGGCCCTGCTCTCCTGGCTGATGCCTCTGATGGCGCTGATCGCCGTCGCCTTCATCGCCGCCTTGCCGTTCACGGGGCTGAAGCTGCTCTGGGCGACCAAGGCGTCGACCGCGGTCCTGCTCTGGTCGGCGGCCGTGCTCGTCCTGCTGATCAACGCGGCCTACCAGGACGGCGATCTGGAGCGCCGGCCGCCGTTTGTGCTGAGGGGCGCCGGGCGCCTGGCCGCCGGGGTGCTGGTCCCGATCATCGGCGTCGCCGCCTATGGCCTGTGGCTCAGGATCGGACAGTACGGCTGGACGCCGGAGCGGATCATGGCCTCCGCCTGCGTCCTGATCGGGAGCTGCTACGCGCTCGGATATGTCGCGGCTGCGCTGAGCCCCGGGCGGTGGCTGGGGCGGCTCGAGACGACCAACATCGCCACGGGCGTCATCATCATCGTGGTGATCATCGCCCTGTTCACCCCCATCGCCGATCCGGCGCGCATCGCGACGGCCGACCAGGTCGGCCGGCTGGAAGCGGGGAAGATCGCGCCTGACAAGTTCGACTTCAACTTCCTGCGCTTCAAGGCGGCCCGCTACGGCATGGAGGCTTTGCGGTCGTTGAAGGCCATCAAAAGCGGGCCCAACGCGGCAGTGATCGCGGGACTGGCGGCGGACGCGTTGAAACGGCAGTCCGAGTGGGAAGGGGCGCCGGCGTCGAGGCCGCTCACCTTCGCGGCGAAGATCACGGTCTATCCCAAGGGCGCGGTGCTTCCCGAAAGCCTGCTCCGCCAGAATTGGGCGGGTGTCGACGGGGTCCCATGCCTTCCGTCCGCCGAGGCGTGCGACGCCTTCTTCGTGGACCTGGACGGCGATGGAACGCCGGAAGTGCTTCTTGGCGAAGGCGCCAACCTGCAGGTCTTCCAGACCGAACCCGGCGGGGCCTGGAAGGCCATCGGCTCGATCGAGCCCATCAATCCGAACCTTCTGAAGGGCTTACGCGAGGGCAGGTTCAAGACCGTGCGCCCGCGCTGGCAGGACCTGGACGTGGATGGTCATCGCGCCAGGCTGTCGACCGGAGACCGAGAGGATCCCATGGCCCCGTCGCCGCCGTCCGCCGCCAGGCCTCACTGACAGGCGAGGCACTCGTCGTAGTCGGTGCGGGCTTCCGAATCCCGGGGCGCGGCGGTGATCACCGCGTCGCCGCCGGCGTAGGAGGCGCGCTGCACGGACTTGGAGCGCAGGTAGTAGAGGGACTTCACCCCCCGCTCCCAGGCCGAAAAGTGCAGCATGTGCAGGTCCCACTTGTCGACGTCGCCCGGCAGGAAGACGTTCAGGGACTGGGACTGGCAGATCTCCGGCGTGCGGTCGGCGGCCAGTTCGATGATCCAGCGCTGGTCGAGCTCGAAGGCGGTCTTGAAGATGTCCTTCTCGTCCGGCGTCAGGAAGTCCAGGTGCTGGACCGAGCCTTCGTGTTCCAGGATCGTGGCCCAGACGTCGGGGGTGTTGCGGCCCTTGGCGTCCAGCACCCGCTCCAGGTGCTCGTTCTGCACCGAGAACGACCCGGACAGGGTCTTGTGGGTGTAGACGTTGGCCGGGATCGGCTCGATGCCCGCCGAGGTGCCGCCGCAGATGATCGAGATCGAGGCGGTGGGCGCGATGGCCAGCTTGTGGGTGAAGCGTTCCATGATCCCGCGCTCTTCGGCGTCGGGGCAGGGGCCGCGCTCCTGAGCCAGGGCGCGGGACGCCTTGTCGGCCTCGCGGCGCAGGTGCTTGAACAGCCGCATGTTCCAGGACTTCGCCAGGGCCGACTCGAAGGGCACGTTCTGGCTCTGCAGGAAGGAATGGAAGCCCATCAGCCCCAGGCCCACTGAGCGCTCGCGGCGCGCGGAGTAGATCGCGGGCTCCATGGCCGGCGGGGCCGTGTCGATGAACTCCTGCAGCACATTGTCGAGGAAGCGCATCACGTCCTCGATGAACTGGGGATCGTCGCGCCACTCCAGGAACTTCTCGGCGTTGACCGAGGACAGGCAGCAGACGGCCGTGCGGTCGTGGCCCAGGTGATCGGGGCCGGTGTGCAGCATGATCTCCGAGCACAGGTTGGACTGGCGCACCTTCATGCCCAGCTCGCGCTGGTGCTGGGGCATGGCCCGGTTCACGGTGTCGGAGAAGATCAGGTACGGCTCGCCGGTCTGCAGGCGGATCTCCAGCACCTTCTGCCACAGGGTGCGGGCGTCGACCTCGCGGACGACGTCGCCGGTCTTGGGCGAGCGCAGGGCGAAGGGCGCGCCGTCGCGGACCGCCTCCATGAACTCGTCGGTGATCGACAGGCCGTGGTGCAGGTTCAGGGACTTGCGGTTGAAGTCGCCCGACGGCTTCCTGATCTCGAGGAACTCCTCGATCTCGGGATGGTGGATGTCGAGATAGACCGCCGCCGAGCCCCGGCGCAGGGAGCCCTGGCTGATGGCGAGCGTCAGGGAGTCCATGACGCGGATGAAGGGAATGATGCCCGAGGTCTGGCCCTGGCCCTTCACCTTCTCGCCGATGGAGCGGACGCCGCCCCAGTAGGTGCCGATGCCGCCGCCGTTGGCCGCCAGCCAGACGTTCTCGTTCCACGTGCCGACGATGCCTTCCAGCGAGTCGCCGACCGAATTGAGGAAACAGGAGATCGGCAGGCCGCGTTCCGCCCCGCCATTGGACAGCACCGGCGTGGCCGGCATGAACCAAAGGCGCGAGATGTAATCGTAGACCCGCTGGGCGTGGTCGGCGTCGTCGGCATAGGCCGTGGCGACGCGGGCGAACATGTCCTGATAGGACTCGCCGGGAAGCAGATATCGGTCCTGCAGGGTGGTGCGGCCGAAGTCGGTAAGCAACGCGTCGCGCGAGCGGTCGACCTCGACTTTGCGCACCAGTTTCAGCTGGGGTCGAGACTCGGCCCTAGGCTGCATGAAGCGCGCCTTCTGACCCGTCGTTTCCTGCTTGGCTTCACTACCGATCATGCCCACAACCCACGACTATGCCATGTCATAAAGGCGAGACTTGGGAAGGCCTCTCGGCCCTACATCTTGTGTCCCAAATCAGCCCCGACCCGATATATGGGGCCACAGGGTATATGAACCGTCAACGGCCGCATGGCTCCGGTCACGGATTTTTTTCGTTAACAGAAGCTTGACAAGGGTCCCGCCAAGGCGGTGCGCTGGCGATCGGGAAACGGGGGGCAAAGGCTTGCAGAACGCGGCGATTGAGGTCTGGCGCGGGGGGGTGAATCCCTGGCAATGCGACCAGATGGGGCACATGAACGTGCGCTTCTATGTCGCTCACGCCGGCGAGGGTCTGGCGGGCGTGGCGGCGGGGCTTGGCATGGCCGGCGCCTTCTCTCCGGCAGCGACCTCCACCCTGGTGATCCGCGAGCACCACATACGCTTCCTCAGGGAGGCGCTGGCGGGCGCCGCCCTGCACATGGACGCCGGCGTTCTCAGGCTGGACGAGGCGGAGGCCGACGTGCTGCAGGTGCTGCGGCACTCCCGCACGGACGAACCCTCGGCGGTGTTCCACACCCGCCTGGCCCACGCCCGGGCCACTGACGCCCAGGCCTTCCCCTGGCCCAGGGCCGCGCGCAGCCGCGCCGAGAAGATCACCGTCGCGGTCCCCCCGGGCCTTGGACCCCGCAGCCTGGCCCTGGGAGAGCCCACCGCGGAGGCAAGCCTGGCGCGGGCCGAGTCGCTCGGCCTCGCGCGCTATGGCGCGGGCGCCTTCATGCCCCAGGACTGCGACGCCTTCGGGCGCGTCCTGGCCCATCAGATCATGGGCCGGATGGGCGACGGGGCGGCCCAGGCTATCGCCGCCACCCGCGAGGCGGTGGGACCGGTCTCCGTGGGCGGAGAGCCGGTGGGGCTGGCGGTGGTGGAGTACCGGCTGATCTATTTCGCCTGGCCCGGCGCCGGGGATCGCTATGACGTTCGCTCGGGCCTGCGGGTCGCCGAGCCCCGGCGGCTGGGCTGGAACCACTGGATGCTCGACCCTGACACCGGCCGTCCCTGGGCCGTGGCCGTGGGCGTGTTGGTCCCCTTCGACCTTCAGGCCCGCAAGACCGTCACCCTGCCGGACGAGGCCCTGGCGGTGCTGAAATCGCGGCTGGTGGCGTTCTAGGCCCCACCGCCATCTCGGCCCGCCCGAGGGCAGGCTCTTGCGCCGAGGATCCCTCGTGCAACCAGCCCGCCAGATCAGGTCTGGCCTTGCCCCCCGGCCCCCGGCCGTGTTGCTGTGTCAGGCAGCGAAAAAGGCATGCCGACCGATCGATCGCAACGGCGTTGACGTTGTCAACGCCGCGCCGGCGCCTAGGGTGAAACGAGATCTTCCGGATAAAGACCCAAACGGGCGCCGCCGCATTGCGGCGGCCGGGCGATCAACAGGGGAACAGATGCATGACTGAGGCCGAGGCAGTGAAGACGAAGGCCGCCCCGGAGGGCTGGCTGCCGCAACCGGAACCGGGCCTCCAGCCGGAGACCGTGATCGCGCGGGCGCGCGCCCTGCGGCCCCAGCTGCGCGAGCAGCAGGCCGAGGCGGACGAGCGCGGCGGCTTCAGCGACGAGATCCACCAGGCCTTCCTCGACGGCGGCTTCTATCGCCTGGTCCAGCCGAAGATGTTCGGCGGCTACGAGTTCGACCTTCCGACCTTCGCCCGGGTGGTGATCGAGATCGCCCGTGGCCATCCGTCCTCCGGCTGGTGCTACTGCCTGGGCTCTTCCCACTCCCTGCTGGTGGCGGCCCATTGGTCCGAGCAGGCCCAGAGGGAGCTCTACGGCGCACAGGGCCATCTGCGCGCGCCGCACCGCGCCCCGCCGGCCGGCGAATTCAAGCGGGTCGAGGGCGGCTACAGGGTGACGGGCAGCTGGAACTATTCTTCCGGCGCGCCCATCAGCACCCACTTCATCGGCGGGGCGATGCTGCCCCAGGGCGAGGGCAAGGCGCCCCGCGGGGTGAACTTCATCCTGCCGCGCAGCCAGTACGAGATCGTGCCTGACTGGGGCGGCGACCGCAGCCTCGGCATGCAGGGCTCCGGCTCCCAGACGGTGAAGATCACCGACCAGTTCGTCCCCGACCACTATGTCGTCGACGGCGTGCTGCTCGGGCTGCCCGCGGGCCAGGACGGCACCCACGGCACGAAGCTGCACGGCAACCCCATGTACCTGGGGATCGTGGGCGGGGCCTATCACGCCACCTTCACCGCGATCCTCACGGGCACGGCCTATGCGGCCATCGACGAGTTCGAGGACATCCTTCGCAAGAAGGCGGTCATGGGAAACCCGAAGCTCCTGAAGATGCACGACCCGGCCAGCCAGGCGGCCCTCGGCGAGGCCCTGGCCATGACCCATGCGGCCGAGGCTGTCTGCATCGCGTCCATGCAGGCCTACATGGACCAGTGCCGGCGCTGGCAGGAGACCGGCCAGCCGATCACGCCGACCGATACGCTGAAGATCTGGGCCATGGCGCAGAAGGGCTGCTACCTGGCCTGCGATGCGGTGCAGCTCCTGTTCCGGACCGCCTCGGCGTCGTCCTCGCACAAGGGCCAGCGCATGCAGCGCTACTTCCGGGACATCCAGATGTATCTGGTGCATCCCTCGTCCCAGCCCATCGTCGGCCAGCTTTACGCCCAGAACCATCTCGGCCTGGGCGTCGGCCTGCCGGGAATCGCCAACTGAACGCGACGACGCGGAGGAAGAGGACCATGCAGGACGTCGCGGGCAAGACCGCCTTCATCACCGGCGGGGTGTCCGGCATCGGCCTGGGGCTCGCCAAGGTGCTCGCCGAGGCGGGCATGAAGGTGGCCATCACCTATCGGCGCGAGGATTCGCTCGGGCCGATCAAGGCTTGGTTCGCCCAGCGCCCGCAGCTGACGCTCCGTGCCGTCAAGCTGGACGTCACCGACCGCGCAGGCTGGGTGCGCGCCGCGGACGAGGCCGAGGCTGCGCTCGGACCGGTGGACCTGCTCTGCAACAACGCCGGCGTCGGCGTGCTGGGGCCGATGGAGCAGGCCACCTACGCCGACTGGGACTGGGTGCTGGGGACCAACATCGGTGGTGTGGTCAACGGGATCGTGACCTTCGTGCCGCGCATGATCGCGCGCGGCAAGGGCGGCCACATCGTCAACGTCTCGTCCATCGGCGGCCTCGCGGCGCTGGGAACGGCGGGCGTCTACTGCACCTCCAAGTTCGCGGTGACCGGCCTGTCGGAAGCCCTGCGCGGCGACATGAAGGCCCATGGGATCGGCGTTTCGGTCTATTGCCCAGGCCCAGTGAAATCCAACATCGCGGAGGCGGGGGCCAAGCGGCCCGAGAGCCTTGCGGACACGGGGTACAGGCCGCCCGCCGGCGGCGCCGAACCGCCCAAGGGCGTGATTTCCTTCACCGACGCCTGGATGGAGCCGGAGGAGGCGGGCCGCTACATCCTCGCCGGGGTGAGGGCCGACGACCTCTATATCCTCAGCCATCCCGAGCTCAGGGAGGCCATCCGAGAGCGCCATGACGCCATCGAGGCCGCCTGGCCCGAAGAGCCGATCAACCAGGCCCGCGCCGCCAGCATCGCGGACCTGCTGACCACGCCTGCTTATACCGAACACAAGACCCGCGCGGGGAGGGACGCCTGATGGAACACCTCGAGGGCAAGGTCGCCTTCATCACCGGCGGCGCGAGCGGCATGGGCCTGGGCATGGCCACGGTCTTCGCCCGGGCCGGCATGAAGGTCGTCATCGCCGACATCCGCCAGGGCGCTCTGGACGAGGCCATGGCCGGCTTCAAGGACACCAACCTGGCGATTCATCCGGTGAAGCTCGATGTCACCGACCGCGAGGCGTGGGTGAAGGCCGCCGACGAGGCCGAGCGGGTGTTCGGACCGGTCCACGTCCTGGTCAACAACGCCGGCGTGGGCGTGCTCGGACCAATGCAGCAGGCCACCTACGACGACTGGGATTTCGTCATGGGCATTTGCCTGGGCGGGGTGATCAACGGGGTGCAGACCTTCATGCCGCGCATGCTGGCCCACGGCGAAGGCGGCCACATCGTCAACACCTCGTCCCAGGCGGGGACTTTCGCCAGCGGCCAGGCCGGCCTCTACATCACCGCCAAGATGGCCGTCGCGGGCCTTTCGGAATCCCTGGCGTCAGACCTGCAGAACGACAACATCGGCGTGTCGGTCTATTTTCCCGGGCCAGTGCGGACCAACATCGGCGTCTCCACCCAGGCGGTGCGGCCCGAAAGCCTGGCGAACACCGGCTACGCGGGTCCGCGCGTGGTCCCGCCGCAGCTGAACGGTCAGCCTCGGCCGCCCTACGATCCGGCGATCTTCATGGACCCGATCGAGGTGGGAGAGCGGGTGCTGCGCGGCGTACGGCGCGGCGACCTCTTCATCTTCAGCCACCCGGAGTTCCGCGACGGCATGCAGGCGCGTCACGACGCCATCATGCGGGCCATTCCGGAAGAGCCCCCGAACGAGGCTCGCAAGGCGGTGCTCAGCACCTTTGGGACGCTGCTCTACAATCCGATCTACGAAAAGCAGACCACGCCCGGGCCGCTCGAACCGGGCGCCGCGTAGGCCAGCGCCTCGCTCGCGTCTCGACGCACTGTCGCAACCCATCCGGGGCGCGGCCGTTTGGGTCCTCGTCAGTCCGGGCGCTTGGCCCGGTCAACGAGGTGATGAGACATGAAGACTCTGTTCTGGGCCGCGGCCGCGATCGCTCTGCTGGCCGGCGCGCCCGCGCTGGCGCAACCCCAATCCGTTCAGGCCGACAACGCCGCGGCCGAAGCCAAGACCGACGCGAAGGCTGCCAAGACGGAAGCCGCTGACGCCAAGAAGGAACTGGCGCGCGCCAAGCGCTCGGCCAGGCACGCCCGCCATCACGCCAAGTCGGCGATCGCGACCGCCAGCGCTGTTCAGAAGAAGACCATCGACAGCCAGGACAAGACCGCCAAGAAGGACGTCGACGAAACCGCCAAGGCCCAGACCAAGGCCGTCGATCAGACCGCCAAGCCCCCTGCCTGAGCGCTCTGTTCAGCCCGGCTCTTAACTCGGCATGCGCCGCCCTCAGGCGGCGCGCGCCGTCGCCTGCTGCGGGGGGCGGAAATAGGCAGGCAGCGGCGTCTGGGCCTCGTAGGGACCCTCCAGCCTGGCGAGTTCCTCGGCGCTGAGCGAGGTCCCCACCGCCTTGATCGGATCGTCCAGGTGGGCGACCTTGGTGGCTCCGACGATGGGCGCGGTCACGCCGGCCTGGTGGAGCAGCCAGGCGATGGCGATCTCGGCGGCCTTGACCCCCCGGTCGGCCGCCACATCCCGCACCGCGTCGATCACCGCCTCATCGGCGGGTCTGCGGAAGCGCTCGCGCGCCATGATGGAATTGGACCTCACCGTGCCCGTCCGGCGGCTGCCGGCCAGGAGGCCTCCGCCGATCGGGCTGTAGGGGATCAGGCCCACGCCCTGGTCCTGGCACAGCGGGATCATCTCGCGCTCTTCCTCGCGATAGATCAGGCTGTAATTGTTCTGCATGGTCACGAACCGCGCCGCGCCCAGTTTGTCCGCGGCGTGCTGCATCTTGGCGAACTGCCAGGCGGCCATGGTGGAGGCGCCGATGTGCAGCGCCTTGCCGGCCTTGATCACGTCGTTCAGGGCGTCCAGCGTCTCCTCGCTCGGCGTTTCCCGGTCGAAGCGGTGGATCTGGTACAGGTCGACATAGTCCATCCCCAGCCGCTTCAGGCTGGCGTCGATGGAATGCATGACGTGTTTGCGTGACAGGCCCCGCTGGTTCGGATCCGGGCCCATCGGCTGGTAGACCTTCGTGGCCACCACCATCTGATCGCGCGGCTGGGCGAATTCCTTCAGGGCGCGCCCGAGGATCTCCTCGCTCTGGCCGGTGGAATAGACGTCAGCCGTGTCGAAGAAATTGATCCCGCCGTCCAGCGCCCGCCTGATCAGGGGACGGCTGTCCTCCTCCGACAACATCCAGTCGAAGCCCGAGCCGAAGCTCATGCAGCCCAGGCAGATGCGGGAGACCTTGAGCCCCGTCGAGCCCATCCGAACGTATTCCATGTTCCACCTCGTTCGCCAGCGCCTGGTAGCGCGAGACTGTCCGTCGCGGCGGCCCTTGAGCGCCAGAATCCGCCCGCCGACGACGGGTGGCAAATGAAAAAATCGCGCGCGTGGCGTCTGTCGCGCCGTCCGGAGGTCAGGCCGCGGGCGTGTGGGCCAGCTTGGCCGCCAGCTGCGCCGCTTCCACCGCTTCCTCCGCTTCCTCGTCCTCGATGGGGATATCCATGGTGGGCGCGCCAAGGCCGGTGATGGCGGTCTGGCCGCCGGGTTCGCTCACCATCTTCAGCATCCGCAGGCTGCGCCAGCCGCCGAAGCGGTAGTAGAGCGCGGTCAGGACGCTGGAGGTGATCGTGCCCAGGGGAAAGCTCCACCAGATCGCGTCCGCGCCCCAGTGCGGGATCAGGAGTTTCGCGAACGGCACGCGGATCACCCACATCGAGACTATCAGGATGGCGAGCGGCGGGATCACCGCGCCTGTCGACCGCACGATGCCGGACAGGGCGAATGTGATGCTGAACAGGGCCAGCGACCACAGGACCTCGTGATTGATGTGCCGTGCGATCGGCATGGCTTCCGACGCCGCCGGCAGGAACACCCGCAGGGTCAGGTCGCCCGCCAGATAGATCAGGGCCGCGATCCCGCCGGTGACCACGAGGCTGGTGATCACCCCCGAGACGGCGATCTTGCCGACCCGGTCCCAGCGCTCGGCCCCGATGTTCTGGGCCGCCATCGAGGAGATCGACGCGCCCAGGGCCATGCCGGGCATCTGCACATAGGTCCAGACCTGCGAGGCGGCGGTGTAGGCGGCCGCGGTCACCGCGCCGAAGGTGTTGACGAAGCCGATCATCACCATGGCGCCGCCCGACATCACCAGCATCTGCGCGCCCATGGGCAGGCCGCGCAGCACCAGGGAGCGGGCGATGTGCAGATCCGGCTTCAAGAGGCCAAGCTCGTCCCAGCGCAGCATCAGGGGGCTACGCTTCCGGTACAGCACCACCAGCAGGCACAGCAGGCTTACGCCCTGTCCGATCAGGGTGGAGGTCGCCGAGCCGGCGATGCCGAGCCTGGGAAATGGCCCGATCCCGCGGATCAGCAGGGGATTGAGGATGATGTCCAGCGCAATGGCCAGCACCAGGAAATAGAAGGGCGTGTGGGAGTCGCCGGCGCCCCGCTGGGCCATCTGCAGGAAGGCGAACATGCACATGAAGGGCATGGAGAGAAAGACGATGCGCAGGTAGATGATCGCTTCCAGCCGGGACACATCGGGCGTGCCCATCAGGTGCAGGATCGACGGCGCCGTCAGGTAGCCCACGGCCGACATCACCACGGCGAGGGACACGAAGAAGGTGACCGCCGTGCCCATCACCCGCTTGACCATGGGCAGGGTCCCGGCGCCCACCGCCTGGGCGATCAGGATGTTCGCGGCCATGCTGATGCCGAAGATCGAGCCCAGCATCATCATCATGATGATGTTGGCGTTGCCGATGGCGGTGATGGCGCTGACGCCGAGGGTATGGCTGACCCAGAACTGATTGACGCTGCCGTTCAGGGACTGGAGCGCGTTGCCGCCCAGCACCGGCAGGGAGAACAGCAGCAAGGTCTTGGTGATCGGCCCCTTGGTGAGGTCGTGCTTGCCGTGCAGTTGATGCCGGCCCGGGCCACGTGCGGGACGGCCCGATTCGATGGGGGCTTCGACTTCCATGAGTCAGGCTACCTGTCACAGGCGCGCGCGGGAACCCCATCGACGGGCTTGCGGTCACGCCGTCCCGCGGGCTAGGACGCCGCCCATGGTTGTCCAGGCCGCCAAGATGTCGTCGAACGGGAACGGTCCCTGCCGGGGTCGTGCGCCGTCACCTGCCTGAGTGACGCCACTGACCCCGCCGGATCGGCTGGGGTCGCGCGTTTCGGATGGACCCCTCCGCCGGCTTTGACGGAGAGGATCCATGACCCGCCGAAGACCCTTTGAATCCCGCACGCCCTGGCCGGCGCTTCGGACCCCGCGGCTCCTGCTGCGGCCATTGCGCGAGGACGACCTCGCGGACATCCATGTCTATGGCGGCGATTGCGAGGTGACGCGCTTCATGACCTGGGGCCCGAACACGCCGGAGGACAGCCGCGCCGCCCTTGACCGCATGCTCGCCGAACAGGCGGTCTGGCCCAGGCGGAACGTGAACCTCGCCGCGGAACGCACTGCCGACGGACGCGTGATCGGCGTGGTGAGCCTTTGGCTGGTGGATCGCGACCACCCGGCAGCGGAATTCGGCTACTCCTTCGCCCGTGAGGCGTGGGGCCAGGGCTTCGCGACGGAGGCGGCGGCCGCCCTCATCCGCCACGCCTTCGAGACGCTCGGCCTGCATCGCGTCATCGCCACTTGCAACGTGCGCAACGTCGGCTCCTGGCGGGTGATGGAAAAGCTCGGCATGCGCCGCGAGGGCCATTTCCGCCGCGACCGCAAGGACAACCAAGGCTGGCGCGACACCTACCTCTACGCGGTCCTGGCCAGGGAGTGGCGGAAGGCGCGTTCAGGGCGGCGAAAGTAGCCCCACACCGTCACCCTGGGCCCTGTGCCCAGGGTCCCTTTTGCAGCGCCTCTGCATGTGCGGAACAGGCGCCGTCCGGGTGGCCTCCAGAGGGATCCTCGGCACAAGGCCGAGGATGACGAATTGGTTGGAACGCCGGCCTTTCGCCAAGGCGCTACGGTGGGATAGTTTTCGGACAGACCGGAACGTCCGAGGACAAGGGGCATGGTCGGCCGTGACGCCTACATCGCCGTCTACATGATGGCCGATCGGCCGCGCCGTACGATCCACATCGGCGTAACCAGCCGGTTCCTGACGCGAATTCAGGAACACCGGGAGGGTCAGGTCGATGGCTTCACCAGACGCTATGGGTTGAAGCGCCTGGTTTGGTCCGAGGCGCATGAACCCATCACGACTGCGATCGCACGGGAAAAGTCACTCAAGCGCTGGCCCCGCCAGTGGAAGATCAACCTGATCGAACGCGAGAACCTGCGCTGGGACGATCTCTATTCCGGACTGGTGGATTGGGTTCCGCCCGGTGGTCCGCTGCCGGCGCCCTGAGCGGCACATGTCGCGTCGATCATTGTCCAACCCACCACCGTCATCCTCGGCGCCGCCCCCCCGCCATCGTCATCCTCGGCCTTGTGCCGAGGATCCCTCGCGCGGCTATTTAGGCGGCGCAAGCACGGCAGGTGCAGAGACGCTTCGACAGGGACCCTGGGCACAAGGCCCAGGATGACGGATTGAGAAAAGCGACGGCTTCAATAGGGCCTGCCCCTCACACCCTGATCACCACCTTGCCGACGAAATCCCCCGCCGCCGCGGTGTGGTAGGCCTCCCTCGCGTCTTCGAAGGGGAAGACCTTGTCCACCAGGGGCTTGATGGCGTTGGCGGCCATCGCCTTCAGCATGTCCTCGAACATCGTCCGACTGCCCACCATGATGCCGTGCAGGCTGCCGTTCTTGAAGGCCAGGCTGATGGGGTTCAGCTGCATGGCGTCCTCGGGCTGGGTCATGACGCCGATCAGGCAGATCTTCCCGCCCCAGCCGACCGCCTGATAGGACTTGGGAAGGGTGCCCGCGCCGCCGACTTCCACCACGACGTCGACGCCGCCCCCGATGATGGTCTCCGTCCCGTCCCGGCCCGGCCCCTTGATTCCGCCGGTCAGGAGCTGGACCTGCTGTTCCCAGGCGGGCCAAGCCTTGTAATTGATGCAGTCGTCGGCCCCCAGCGCCTTCAGCCGCTGGATCTTGGCGTCGGACGAGGTGGTGGCGATCACCCGCGCGCCGGCGGCCTTGGCGAACTGCAGGGCGAAGATCGAGACGCCGCCCGTGCCTTGGACCAGCACCGACTGCCCCGCCTTCAGGGGCTTGCCGGCGCCCCAGAGGGCGTTCCACGCCGTCAGCGCCGCGCAGGGCAGGCACGCGGCCTCCTCGAAGCTCATCGCATCGGGGATCACCACCACTCCATCCTGGTGCAGCACGATGTACTGGGTGAGCATGCCGTCCAGCGGATTGCCCATGGACGCGAACCCCCGGGGCGGGCGTCCGTCCACCCAGAGCTGAAAGAATGTCCCCGCCACCCGGTCTCCCACGTTCACCCGGTCGACGCCGTCGCCGACCTCGACGACCTCGCCCGCGCCGTCCGACAGGGGGATGAGCGCGCGCTTGATGGGGCTGTGATAGCCGCCCCTGAGCATGATCTGGTCGCGGTAGTTCAGGGACGCGGCGCGCACGGCGATCAGGACCTGGCCGGGACCCGGCCTGGGATCGGGCCGCTCGACCTGGCGCAGCTTGTCCAGGCCTTCGCCGTCCGCCTGGATTTCATAGGATTTCATCGACGTTCCCTCTGCGTACTTGGCGAGGCCCGGCAGGCTCCTGGGGCGCAAGTTCTACAGCCAGCCAGACAGTTGTCCCCGTCAAGCAGATTGAAATACCGCCGGAAGTCCGCGAATGTCCGGGCAGGGCGGCGTCAAGACCGCCTCGGGACACGATGGACCGCAGTCAGGGAGAGACACCGCTTATGGCGTTGGACCTTACGCCCGCTCAGACGCCCGAGTCCGCGGCGGAGCCGGCCGCGACCGCGCGCGCCGCAGCGCCGCCCTGGCCCGCGCCGGCAACGGCGTGGCGGACGCTGGTCATCCTGTCCCTGGTCCTGGGCCTGTCCCAGATCGACCGCAACATCCTCAGCCTGCTGCTGCAGTCCATCAAGGTGGATCTGAAGCTGACGGACGCCCAGATGGGCCTCCTGATCGGGCTCGCCTTCAGCTGCGTTTATCTGTTCCTCAGCTTCCCGCTGTCGCGGATCTCGGACAACAAGAGCCGTCGGGGCCTGATCGCCATCGGCGTCGCCTTCTGGAGCCTGTCGACCGCGGCCTGCGGCCTGGCGCGCAGCTTCTGGCCGTTGTTCGTCGCCCGCGCCGGCGTCGGAGCGGGCGAAGCGGCGAACGGTCCGGCGACCTATTCGCTGCTGGCCGACAGCTTCCCGCGCGAGCGACTGCCCCGCGCCATGGCGATCCTGAACATCGGTTTCGTCGGCGGGACGGCCGCCTCGCTGATCATCGGCGGGGTCGTCATCGGCGCCCTGTCCCACATGCATGTCGTGCTGCCCCTGCTGGGCGCGGTGAAAACCTGGCAGCTGGTGTTCTTCGCCGTGGGCCTGCCGGGCCTCCTGGTCGCCGCCCTGATGATGACGGTCACCGAGCCGGCGCGCCGGGGCCTGCGTGAACACGCCGGCAAGGACCGCGTGCCGGTGACCGAGGTCTTCCGCTTCATCGGGCGCAATGGCCGCCTCTACGGCTGCCTGTTCGTCTCGGTGTTCATGACCGGCGTGATCACAAACGGGCATCTGAACTTCCGCGCGGCCTTCTTCCAGCGCAGCTACCATTGGTCCGCCCAGCAATTCGGGGTCGTCTCGGGCCTGGTGGCGCTGGCGGCCTCGCCCGTCGGCTTGATCGCCGGGACCTGGCTGTGCGAGCGCTGGAACAGCAAATACCACGACGCCAACATGCGCGTCGGGCTCCTGGCCTATGTGCTCACCATTCCCTTCGCTGTCGGAGGGCCCCTGATGCCGGAGGCCTGGATGTCGGTGGCCTGTTCCGCGGCCCAGTCGGCCCTGGTCCTCATGGCGGCGCCGGCCATGACCGCGGCCATGCAGACGATCGCGCCCAACCGCGTGCGGGCCCAGGTCAATTCGCTCTATCTGCTGCTGTTCAGCGGAATCACCGGCATCGTGGGCCCCTGGTTCATCGGCTGGCTGACCGACCTGCAGCACGACGAGACCAAGCTGCGCTGGGTGATGGCGATTTCGGCCGCCGTCATCCTGCCGGTTTCCACCGCGATCCTGTCGGGTGCGATCAAGCCCTTCGGCAAGATGGTGGAGCAGATCAAGGCGGACGAAGTCTCCCAGGGGGCCTAGCCGTCCAGCAGGGGACACGCCATGGCTCTGCAGCTGAAGGGCAAGGCCGCCGTCATCACCGGGGCGACCCGAGGGATCGGCCGGGCGATCGCCGAGCTTTTCGCCGACGAGGGCGCCGATGTCGCCATCTGCGCGCGCAAGGCCGATCAGGTGACCGAAACGGTGGCGGCCCTGACAGCCAGGGGGGGTAAGGCCTTCGGGCAGGCGGTGGACATCGCCGACTCCGATGCGCTCAGCGCCTTCGTCGCCGACGCCGGCGCGGCGCTCGGCGGCATCGATATCCTGGTCGCCAGCGCCAGCGCCCTTGCGCGCGGCGGCGCGGATGAGGACTGGCGGGCCATGTTCGAGGTGGACATGATGGGCGCCGTGCGCGCCTTCGCGGCCGCCCGTCCGTTCCTCGAGCGCGCCGCCGAGGCGAGGGGCGACGCGGCCTTCGTGATGATCTCGTCGGTGTCGGCGGCGGAGAGTTCGACGTCCTCGGCCTACGGCCCGATCAAGGCGGCCATGATCCACTACGCCAAGGGTCTGGCGCGCGAGATCGCCGCGTCGAAGATCCGGGTCAACGTGGTCTCGCCGGGCACGGTGTTCTTCGAGGGCGGGGTCTGGGGCGAGATGCAGACCCAGGCGCCGGAAATCTTCAGGCGGGCGCTGGAGCGCAATCCCTCGGGCCGCATGGGGACTCCGGGCGAGATCGCCGCCGCCGCGGTCTTTCTGGCCAGTCCCCGGTCCAGCTTCACCACCGGGATCAACATGCTGGTCGACGGCTCGATCACCGCGCGGGTGAATTTCTAGGCCCATGCGCGCGCGCATCTTCCAGCTCGACGCCTTCACGAGCCGCCTGTTCGCGGGCAATCCCGCCGCGGTCATGCCGATGGACAGCTTCCCCGCGGACGAGGTGATGCAGGCCATCGCCGCCGAGAACAATCTGGCCGAGACGGCCTTCCTGGTCTCGGAAGACCGCGACTATCGCCTCCGCTGGTTCACCCCCGCGGTGGAAGTGCCCCTCTGCGGCCACGCCACGCTGGCGAGCGCGGCGGTGGTCATGGAGCGGCTTGAGCCCGGGCGCACCGAGGTCGTCTTCCACACCCTGAGCGGCGCGCTGACGGTGAAGCGGACGAAAGGGGGCTATGTCATGGACTTCCCGGCCCGGCCGTCAGAAGTGGTCGCGCCGCCGGAAGGGCTCGCCGAGGCGCTTGGGGTCGTTCCAGTCGAGGTCCTGGGCAACGCGTTCAATTACATGGCCGTTCTGGACAGCGCCGTTACCCTGCGCGGACTTGCCCCCGACATGGCCGTGATCGCCCGCCTGGACAGACCCGGCGTGATCGTCACCGCCCCGGGCGACGGAGCCCACGCCTTCGTCAGCCGGTACTTCGCCCCGGCCAAGGGCATCCCGGAGGACCCCGTCACCGGCGCCGCACACTGCATGCTGGCGCCTTACTGGGCAGGGCGTTTGGGCAAGGCCGCGTTCCGCGCCGTCCAGGCCTCCAGGCGGGGCGGAGAGGTGGTTTGCCGGCTGGCGGGCGACCGCGTCGAGCTGGAGGGCGCCTGCGTCTTCTACCTGGAGGGCGAGGTGGAGATCTGAGAGCTCACCTCTAGGGCTCGATCGACAGCTGGGACAGGGCCCGGTAGTCGGCGTCGCTGAGCAGCGAGCTATCGTAGACGGTGGTGAGCCGGGTGATCCTGCCCTGGGCGTCCAGAGCCAGGGCGGTGACGCCGCGGCGCATGGGGAAGGCCGGGCCCGCCCGCCACTCATAGCCGCCGCCCTTGTCGGCGCCGACCACGTGGGCGACGCTGGCGCCGGGTCCATAGGGCGCTTTCGCTAGCGCCCGCGTCAGATATCGCTGGATCGCCAGGTGTCCCAGGATCTGGTTGTGCAGCGCCATGTCCTCATAGACCGCGTCCGGGCTGAACAGCGCCGTGGCGGCGGCTGCGTCCCCGGCGGCGAAGGCCTGCTGCAGCTTGTG
>FTHA01000689.1_pt1 | contig 33461 bp, 27 predicted proteins | sample 1640771 | NCBI WGS metagenome assembly FTHA01 (sample SAMEA3914789, study PRJEB12502) | metagenome | biome: forest; material: soil | place: Canada | collected 2011-07-03 | depth 0.3 m | reverse complement strand
GCTCGCTCTTCGCGGCGGCAACTACGGCTCGGGCTACGGCTACGGATATGGCGACTACGCCTACGACGACTATGGTGGCGGCTACGGCTATTGCTCCAGGCGTCAGACCGTCTGGGACCCCTACGTCGGTGGCTACGTCGTCCGCCGCATCTCCTACGCTTGTTAGGGGGCGAAGGTGATCGGAGGTTCGACCTTCACCCGAAGTCCGTAATCGACGGTCTCCAGATCAGATTCCGTTCCGTCCGCGACCTTCCTTGGCCCGGACCTGGCCCACGACGCCATCGCCGACGATCTCGGTGGCGTCCGTAGCTGACACCGCTCCGTTCCTTGGCCGGCATAATTTGCTATTTGGCGGTCGTGACCAGCAACGACGCTTGAGGGGCGAAGGCGTTGACGCCAGCAACAGCAGACGCGGAGGATTCAGGCCAGGCGCTGAACCCCGGAGCGACGGCCGGCTACCTGGGCCCCAAGGTTCGGGTGCTCTGGAACCTTCTCAGCGCGCGGATGGTGGCGGCTCTGGCCCCCTTCGGCCTGCGCAGCGGCGCGTTCTCCACGCTGGCGCTGATCTCGGCCAACCCCGGATGTTCACAGACCGAGCTAGCCCGCGGACTGGGCATGGACAAGTCGGCCGTGGTCCCGATCATCGACGAGCTGGAGAAGCAGGGGCTCGCGACCCGTGTGCGCGCGTCGCACGATCGCCGCCGGCACGCTCTGATGCTCACCGAGCAGGGCGAGACGGCCTTGCATCGCATGCTGGGGCCCCTCACGTCGGTGGGACGGCCGATCCGCGAAACCCTGTCCGCGCAGGAAATGGAACAGCTGCTGTCCCTGCTGGATCGGGCGTATGCTGCGCTGGCGCAGTCGCCGGAGCCCCAACCCTGAGGGTGCGGCGGTCCGTCAGCGGAACTTGAACCCCTCGTACCCCTTGGCGACGGCCTCCCTGCAACGCTCCACATAGGTGGGGAAGCCGAGGTGGGCGAGGAACACGCGCGGCTTGCCGGGGATGTTGGCGCCGAGATACCAGGAGTTGCACGTCGGATAGAGGGTGGATGCGGCGATCGCGCCGACATGCTCGACCCACGCGTCCTCGGCGGTCGCCTCTGCCTCGATGCTGGTGAGCTCCTGGTCCCGCATGTGCGAAATGCAGTCGGCGATGAAGTTCACGTGCTGCTCGATCGACGGGACCATGTTGGTGAGCACCGACGGACTCTGGGGACCGGTGACGGTGAACAGGTTCGGAAAGCCTGCGGATTGCAGTCCGAGGTAGGTCCGCGGCCCCTCGGCCCACTTGTCCTTGAGCCGCAGGCCGCCCTTGCCACGGATGTCGATCCGGTCGAGCGCGCCGGTCAGGGCGTCAAAACCGGTGGCGAAGACGATGACATCCAGGGCGTGCGTCTCTCCCCCGGCTATCAGGCCGCCCGGGACGATCGTTTCGATCGGCGCACGGTTCACGTCGACGAGCCGTACGTTCGGGCGGTTGAACGTCGCGTAGTAGCCGGTGTCGAGGCAGAGCCGCTTGCAGCCGAATGTCTGCCGGGGAGCGAGCAGCTCGGCCGTCTCCGGATCCTTGACGATCGACCGCACCTTCGCCCGCACGAAATCGGCGGCCGTCCGGTTGGCCGCCTCGCTGACCAGGAGATCGTTGAAGGCGGCGGCGAACGAGGTTCCGCCCTGCCGCCAGCGCGCCTCATACTCGGCGTCGCGCTCCTCTGGCGGCGCCGCGAGCGCCGAGACGTCACGGTGATTGAAATTTGCGCCGATCGGCATCTGGCTGTTGCGCAGCCGGAACGCCGGATAGTCGGCTTTGACCCGCCGTTGCAGGTCCGGGTCGAGGGGACCGTTGGCGGCCGGTACGGAATAGGTCGCGGTGCGCTGGAAGACAGTCAGATGCGCCGCGTCCCTGGCGATCTCCGGGATGGCTTGGATGGCCGATGAGCCGGTGCCGATCACCGCCACCCGCTTGCCGGCGAGGTCCACGCCCGCGCCGGGCCAGCGGCCCGTGTGGCAGACCAGGCCGTCGAACGTCTCCATTCCGGGCACGGCGGGCAGGTTCGATGACGACAGGCACCCCGTCGCCATGATGCAAAAGCGGGCGGTCACGCGCTGGCCGTCGTCCAGGGTCACCGTCCAGGTGGCGGATTGTTCGTCGAACACGGCGGAGAGGATGCGCGTCTCGAACTGGATGTCGCGACGCAGGTCGAAGCGGTCGGCGACATGGTTGAGGTAGGCCAGGATCTCCGGTCGCGCCGCATAGCGCTCGGTCCAGACCCACTCCTGCTGCAAGGCCTCATCGAACTGGTAGGAGTATTCCAGGCTCTCGATGTCGCACCGCGCGCCGGGATAGCCGTTCCAGTACCAGGTTCCACCGACCCCATCGCCTGCCTCGTACACCTGGGTGCGAAGGCCCACCCCGCGAAGCCGGTGGAGCATGTAGAGCCCAGCGAACCCCGCGCCCACGACGATCGCGTCATAGTCGGTCGCCTCTCCGTTCGAGGGTGTCGTCGAAGCGCTTGGCACAACCAGCTCTACGATTGCGCCGGCATGCGGACGATCGGCTTGATGGTCAGGCCGTTGAGGCTGTCGGCCATCGCCGCATTGATGTCCTCCAGCGGGTAGAACTTCACCAGCCTGTCGAACGGGAAGCGCCCTTGCAGGTAGAGGTCGATCAGCTGCGGGATGAAGATGTCGGGGATGCTGTCGCCCTCGACGATCCCCTTCACGCACTTGCTGTTGGCCATCAGGTCGGTGACGTCCAGCTTCAGCTCGGCGCCCGGCGGCGAGGCGCCCAGGATGCCGCAGACCCCGCCCGGCCGCAGCGCCGTGACCGCCGCGCGGATAAGCCCGACGTTGCCCGTCGTATCGAGGGCGGTGTCCAGGCCGCCCGCCACGATCTCGCGGATCGCCGCTACGGGGTCGGCCTCCTTGCCGTTCACGACATGCGTCGCGCCCAGTTCCAGCGCCAGCGCCAGGCGTGACGGCACGATGTCGACGGCGATGATCGTGGTGGCGCCCGCCACCCGGGCCGCCATGACCGCCGCCAGGCCGACGGCGCCGCTGCCGAACACGCAGAACGACTGGCCGTGCCGGACCTGGAGGCCGTTCAGGACGGAACCGGCGCCCGTCTGGATGCCGCAGCCCAGCGGCCCCAGCAGCTCCAGCGGCGCATCCTTGCTCACCTTGACGACATTGCGTTCGTCGGCGACGGCGAAGGTGGCGAACGAGGACTGGCCGAAGAACCGGTCGTGTAGCAGGCCAGTGTGAGAGTGCAGGGCGTGGCTCCCATCGGCGCGCGCTCCGCCGAAGTTCATGCCGCCCAGGCTAGGGCAGGTGGATGGATGTCCGCTGCGGCAGGCGGGGCAGACGCCGCAGGTCAGGAAGGTGAGGACCACGTGGTCGCCCACCGCGACCTTGGAGACGCCGCTGCCAATGGCCGCCACGACCCCGGCGCCTTCGTGGCCCAGCACGACCGGCAGCGGCGTCGGCAGCTCCCGGCTGCAGACGGCCGCGTCGGTGTGGCACATGCCAGCAGCGACGATCCGAACCAGGACCTCCCGCTCGCGGGGCGCATCCAGCGTCAGATCCTCGATCAGGAAGTCCGCGTTTGCGTCCCGGATGACCGCCGCACGCACCGCCAGTTGCTGATCCGCCATTCTTCCTCCTGGGCGCCGTATCCAGCCTGCGCCTGTTCTGGACGGACGATATCAGGGGCTGCGCGGCGGGTCTCGGACAGGGGCGCAGGAAAATAGGGACTGAGGCGAACGGCGCGTCGATGAGATCGGCCCGTCCGGCGGTGTGATTGCGGGGCGCAACCCCAATCGTCTTCCTACCGGTGAAGTTGTTGTGATTGCGGCTCAGCTGGCGTCCAGGTTGTCGTGTGGATAGCGTGCCGGACGGGAAGGCTGAGACCCGTCCGCCGCGGGGCAGTCCGCGGCGACCCAGGTCGCAGGTGGGCGTGCAATGGCTTCGATGGAATTGAATGCGGACGGTGTCTGGCTGTTCTACAGCGGCCAGCCGCAGAATTACGTTCCCGGCACGTCCGCGGCCGAGCTGCTGAACGGCACCGCGTCGGGCGACGAGATCGACAACAGCGGCGGCGGCCCCGGCGACACCATGATGGGCGGTCTCGGGGATGACGGCTACTTCATCTACTACGACCACCAGACCGTAATCGAGAACCTGAACGCCGGGATCGACTACGCCCTCGCCACGGTCAGCTACGCCCTGCCGGCCAACGTCGAGAACCTGCAGCTCTACGGCAGCAACTACGGCATCGGCAATTCGCTGGACAACATCATCGTCGGCCACGCCAACGGCCTGCAGCTGCTCGACGGCAAGGGCGGCAACGACGTCCTGATCGCCTCCAACAAGGCGGACATCTTCGTGATGTCTCCCGGCGGCGGCCACGACGCCATCATCGGTTTCAAGCCCACCCTCGATCGGGCTCGCCTGGACGGATCAGGCTGGACCACCTTCGCCCAGGTCCAGTCACACCTCACCCAGCAGGGGGCCGATGTCGTCCTAGACTACACGACCGGCGAGCGGCTGGTGTTCCGCGATCTGCAGGTCGCGGACCTCACCGCCCACAACTTCATGCTGCCGATGGACCCCTCGCGGCTGGTCACGACCTTCGACGACGAGTTCAACAGCCTGAGCCTGTACAAGAACGGCGGGACCTGGTGGACCGAGTTCAACACCCAGAACGTCCCGGGGTCCCATTCCCTCGTCAACAACGGCGAGAGGGAAGTCTATGTCTACCCGGGCTTCACCGGGACGGGGACGACCGACCTCGGGCTCAACCCGTTCTCGATCAACAACGGCATCCTCAGCATCAATGCCAACCTGACGCCGGCGCAGGATCTCCAGTACCTCTGGAACTACCGCTACACCTCGGGCCTGCTGACCACCAAGACGACCTTCCAGCAGCAGTACGGCTACTTCGAGGTGCGAGCGAAGGCGAGCCCGGGAACGGGCCTCTGGCCCGCCTTCTGGCTCTCGCCGGTGAACGCCACTTCCCAGACCGAGATCGACATCTTCGAGGCGCTCGGGCAGGCGCCCAACACGGTGCACCAGCTGGTCCATACCCAGGACCCGGCCAGTCCTGCGATGCTGAACTTCTCCTACTTCGACAACCCCGACCAGTTCCACACCTTCGGGATGAAGTGGGACGCCAACTACATCGTCTGGTACGTCGACGGCGTCGAAACCGCGCGCACGCCCACGCCGGCCGACATGCGCGCGCCGATGTATATCGTCCTGAACCAGGCGGTCGGCGGCTTCTGGGCCACCAACCCGGACGCGACCACCCACTTCCCGGCGCCGTTCCAGGTCGACTACGTGCGCGCCTACCAGCTCACCGACGTCGCGCCCACGGCGGCGCCGGACTCGTACACGATCGCCGTGAACGGCGTCCTGACCGTGGGTGTCGCGCACGGGCTCACCGCCAACGACACCGATCCTGACGCCACGGATCGTGGCTGGCTGGCGCCCGTGCTGGTGAGCGGGCCCTCGCACGGCGCGGTGACGCTGAACCTGGACGGCTCCTTCAGCTACACGCCGACCGCCAACTACGCCGGCGCCGACAGCTTCACCTACATGGCGTCGGACGGGCTCAAGCAATCCGCGCCGGTGACGGTGACGCTCACGGTGGGGGGCCAGAACACGCCGCCTGTCGCCGCCAATGGCTCGGCTTCGGTCGCGGAGGATGGCGCCGTCTCCGGCAAGGTTTCAGCGAGCGATCCCGACAGCGCCGCGTTGACCTACGTGCTGGTCGCCGCGCCGACGCACGGCGGCCTGACGTTCCAGCCCAACGGCGACTACGTTTACACGCCGGGGGCCAACTTCAACGGCGCCGACAGCTTCACCTTCAAGGTGAACGACGGCCAGTCCACCAGCAACATCGCGACGGTGACGCTGAGCGTCACGGCGGTGAACGACGCTCCCACGGCGCCGGACTCGTCGCTGTCCGGTTCAGAGGACACGCCGATCACCGGCCAGCTCCCGGCCTTCGACCAGGAGAACAATGCGCTGACCTTCTCGGTGGTGGCGGGCCCGCAGCACGGCGTGCTCACCCTGAACCCCAACGGCGCCTACACCTACACGCCAACCGCCGACTACAACGGCGCCGACAGCTTCACCTATCAGACGAACGATGGACAGCTGACGAGCCGCGTGGCGACCGTTTCGCTGACCCTCGCCGCCGTCAACGATGCGCCCACCGCGAGCGTGCCGCCAGGGGCCCTCAACGCCAGCCAGGGCGTCAACCTCAACCTGAAGGGAGCAGGGCTCGCAATCGGCGACGTGGACGCCGGTTCAGGCCCCATGAGCCTGACCCTGCAAGTGGGGGAGGGGGTGCTGAACGCCTCCGCCGGTGACAGCGGGGCCGCTGTCGCGGGCAGCGGGACCACCACCCTGACGCTCTCCGGGACCTTGGCGCAGATCAACGCCCTGCTTGCGGCGGGCGGCACGAGCAGCCTCAGCTTCCTGGACTCCGCGGCTGCGCCGAGCGCCTCGACTCCGCTGAGCCTGACCGTCCATGACAACGGCTCGACGGGCGGGGGAGACCTCAGCGCCTCGGTCGCCACCACCATCAACGTCACCATCGGCGGGAACCATGCGCCGACGCCGGTGGCCGATACGGCGTCCATCACCTCAGGCTATTCGCTGAACATCCTTCCCTCGGCCCTGCTGGCCAACGACAGCGACAGCGATGGCGATCCCCTGACAATCACCGGCGTCGCCAACGGGCCCCATGGAACCGTGCAGCTCTCGGGCGGGGTGATCACCTATACGCCGACCGCGGGATACGTCGGAGCCGACAGCTTCACCTACACGGTCGACGATGGACACCCGGGCGGCTCGGCGACCGGGACGGTGAACGTCACTGTCACCGCCGGCGGCGCGGGCGTCTACAACGCCGGGACCGCCGGAGCGGACACCCTCAATCTCTCGGCCCGGACGGCGCCGCAGCTGGTCAACGGCGGCGACGGCAACGACACCGTCACCGGCGGCTCGGGCAACGACACCATCAACGGGGCCAACGGCAATGACGTGCTGCAGGGCGGGCCTGGCGCGGATTCCCTGACCGGAGCAGCGGGCGCCGACGCATTCGTGTTCGCGAAGACCGACTTCACGTCGCCGACCTATGACGTGGTGATCGATTTCGCCGGCGCCGGCAACGGCGCCGTGGCGGGCGACGATGTGATCCAGCTCTCGGGCTTCTCCGCTACCGCCACCCTGACCCAGGTCGCAGTGAGCGGCTCCAAACACACCTATGAGGTGACCGACGGCGCCTTCCACGGTCGCTTCGTCGTGCAATACGCCGGTGCAGCTGTGCTGCAAGCCGGAGACTTCGTCTTCGTCAACGGAACGGGCCCCGCAACGCCCGTCGCCGCCGCGGACTCCTATTCGGTGGCCGAGGATACTCCACTCAGCATCGCCGCCGCCGGGGTGCTCGGCAACGACAGCAATCCCGGCGGCGGATCGCTCTCAGCCGTACTGGTGTCCGGCCCCAGCCATGGCTCCCTCAGCCTCGCCGCCGACGGCGGGTTCCTCTACACGCCAGCGGCGGACTATTTCGGCTCCGACAGCTTCACCTATGGGGCTTCGGCGGGCGGAGCGCAGTCTGCGCCCGCCACGGTGACTTTGACGGTCACTCCGGTGAACGATGCGCCGGTGGTCACCGGCGAAAGCGCCACGGCATCCACCTCCGGCTCGGTGTCGTTCGCGACCGCGGACCTGCTGGCCAACGACACCGACGTGGATGGAGACAGCCTGAGCATCATCGCCGTGGCGATGGGGGCCAGTCCGCACGGGACGGTGCAGCTCGCAGGCGGCGTCATCACCTACACGCCCACCGTCGGCTACACCGGCGCCGACAGCTTCACCTACACCGTCAGCGACGGGACCACGACCGCGGCCGGGACGGTCTCTGTCACCATCTCCACCATGGCGGGGAGCTACTTCAACGGCACGGCCGGGAACGACACCCTCGACTACTCCGGCCGGATCAATCCCCAGCTGGTCAACAGCCAGGGCGGCGACGACACGATCACCGGCGGAGCCGGCGCCGACGCCCTGAACGGCGCCGCCGGCAATGACCTGCTCAAGGGCGGCGGCGGGGCCGACAACCTCACCGGCGGGGCGGGCTCGGATACGGTCACCGGCGGAACCGGCGCGGACACCTTCGTCTTCGGCGCCCTCTCAGAGTTCGCTCCCGCCGGGCAGGAGGATCTCATCACCGACTTCAGCCGCGCAGACGGCGACCGGATCCGCCTCAGCGGCGTGGACGCCAACGCCAACGTGACGGGCGACCAGGCCTTCGGGTGGCTGGGAACGGGCGCCTTCACGGGCGTCGCCGGACAGTTGCACTACGCGGCCTCCGGAGCCGACCTGATCGTCTCGGGCGACGTCAACGGCGACGGCCTGCCGGACTTCCAGTTCAAGGTGCTCGGAGTTTCCGCCCTGCAGGCCGGCGACTTCTATCTTTAGGGCGACGAATCGCGTCCAAGAGTTGGAGGCTTGGCCTGGAGCCGAGCTCAGGTCCGGGGCGGCTCGAGGGCATCGAGCAGGATGGACCGATCGCGGAGATCGCCTTCGAGTGCGACTTCGCCTATCAGGAGCGCGTGACCGACGTTTTCCGCCGCTTCACCAGCCTCAGGCCGGCCAACGACCGGTGCAGGTCTGGCGGGGCGCAATAGCATCATCACCCAACGACCACTGCGAAGCCCTCTCAGTGTACCGGGGCTCAGGGCGTCTCAACGATCATCGGGGAGTGCAATGAAGACCATCGTTTCTCGCGTCGGGAACGTGGGCCCCGGGAAGAGCCCATCGCTGTGGATCCTATCGCTGGCGCTGGCCGCAAGTCTGGTGAATGCACCCGTCTACGCCCAGTCTTCGAACGATGTCCCCCTTGGCCCCGGCTCAACGGCGAACACGTCCGACATGCCGGCGGCCGACACCCCCGTGCCCAGCTACTACCGGGAGTCCTACGCCGCCTATCTGAAGATGAAGGCCGCGGCCCGCGGGGGGACCGCCTATGACAGGGCGAACTATGCCAAGATGCCCAACTGGTCCGGCGTCTGGACCCGTGACGGCCGCGACGGCCTGAAATTCGATCCGCAACAGAAGGGCAATGGCCTCAACGAGCCGCTCGGCCCCATCACCGCCGAGCTGACCCCTCGCTATCGCGCCGCCTACGTACAGAAGCTGCGCGAGGTAGCCGCCGGCAACGAGTGGGACCAGTTGAGCGACTGCCTGCCGTCCGGCTATCCGCGCTGGCTCACCGAGCCGTTCCTGCGTGAGTTCATCATCACGCCGGACGAGACTTGGTGGATCAATGAGCAGCAGAGTGAAGCACGCCGTTTCTATACGGATGGTCGAGGCCACATCCCCGACGCGGCCGCCCAGCCTCTATGGACTGGCGACTCCATCGGCTTCTGGGACGGGCAGACCCTGGTGGTCCACACGACCCGGGTCACCCACGGCCAATACCAACGCAGCCAGCCGGACTACAGCAGCCAAACCAGCACGTTGGAGCGAATCCGCATGGTCGACTCCAACACCATCGAGGATGATGTCACCGTCTGGGACCCGAAGGGCCTGGCCAAGCCCTGGCATGTGGTTCAGCTCTACACCCGCGTGACCAGTTCTGGCTCGCGGATCGACATGTGGTCCTGCAACGCGAACAACAACGTCATTCGCACGCCGACCGGCGGGTCCCAGTTCATCCTCAACGGTGAGTCTGTGACCATCACCCAAAGCTACAAAGATCCAGACACATTCTACTTGACGGATACTCAGAAGAAGTTGTTCGCAGCAGATGAAGCGCAGGAATCTGGCAAGTAGGCCCCCCTGTCCGGACGCATGGAGGACGCCTTGGAATAAAGAAGGCGTTCATCGTCGCTTCTGTTCTGGCGGCGGCGACACCGGTGCTGGCGCACCATTCTGCGGCCATGTTCGATTTCCAGAAGGTCGTCACGGTGGAGGGCGCCGTGAAGGCGTTTCAGTACACGAACCCGCCCTCCTGGTTGGTGATTGTCGTGGGCAGTCCCGGGGGCAAGACCACTGAGTGGGCCTTCGAGGCCGAGGGGCCAAGACATTCCTCCCTGGGGACAAGCTCTCGATCCTCGCCAATCCCATGCGGGATGGCCGCCCGGCCGGCCTGCTCATCAGCGTCACGAAGCCAGACGGCAAGGTTTTCAGCCCGAGGCCCAACGCCATTGCAAAGAACTAGCTTAGCTAGAGCGGGTTGGATGCGGCCGTTCGTGGGCATTCGCGGATCAAGCGACGGGCGCGGAAGTTGGAGGCCTGGCCGAGAATCGAACTCGGGTACACGGATTTGCAGTCCGTTGCGTAACCACTCCGCCACCAGGCCGGGGCGCCGTCGAAAAGCGCCGGATGGCTAACAGAACGCTCGGCGGTGGGCAATGTGGCGCCCCCGCATTGCCTTGGGGTTAAGCCCGGCCCTATAAGCGCGTCGCTCCCGCAGCCTCTTCGCCTTGAGTCTTCCATGACCTTCGATTTCGCCGCCGCGCGCAACAACATGGTCGAGAGCCAAGTGCGCACCAGCGATGTCACGGACTACGCCATCCAGGACGCCATGCGCCTGGTGGAGCGCGAGCGGCTGTGCCTTCCTGGAAAGCAGGCCCTGGCCTACGCCGACGCCGAGCCGCCCTATGCGCCCGGCCGGTTCCTGATGCGCCCGCGCGAAGTGGCCAAGCTGCTGCAGGCGCTGCAGCCCAGGGCAGGGGAGAGCGCCCTCGCCATCGCCGCGCCCTACGCGGCGGCGGTGCTCGAGAGCATCGGCCTCACGGTCGAGCGGTTGGACGACGGCGATCTCGCGACGCCGCCCGCGGGCCGTTCCTACGACGTCATCATCTGCGAGGGGGCGGTCAGCGCCGCTCCGCCGACGTGGATCGCGGCGCTCGCCGACGGGGGCCGCCTCGGTCTGGTCGAACGCAACGGTCCGGTCGGCAAGGCCAGGCTCGTGGTTAACGGTGCGACCGGCCTCGGCGCCCGCGAACTGTTCGATTCAACGCCGTCCGTCCTGCCCGAATTTGTCGCCAAACCCCAGTTCGCCTTCTAATTGCTTCATGTGAGAAAAGCTTAACTTGCGGCTGGCCGCAGAAGCGCCTCATAGGGGAATTAATTAACGTCCCCGATTGACGCTGTTCGGGGCGTTCGGCCAGGGGATTTCATTGTGATGGCGAAAGGCTTTCGCTGGAGGCTGGCCGTAGGCGCTTGCGCTGCGGCGATGGTGGCTGCGGCGGCTTCGGGATCGCGGGCCGAGAGTCTGGCTGACGCCATCGCACTCGCCTACCAGACGAATCCGCAACTCCAGGAACAGCGGGCCCAGCTACGCTTCACCGACGAGAACTATGTCCAGGCGCGGACTGGCTTCCGTCCGACCGTCACGTCCTCGGCGCAGGGCGCCTTCACCTGGCAACAGCTCGGCAAGCGCACCGTCAAGTCGCAATGCACCTTCCTCGGCTGCCCCGACGCCACACCTGAAACCAGCACGCTCAGCGCGAACCTCACGATCAACCAGCCGGTCTACACCGGCGGTCGGGCGACGGCGCAGGTGCGCGGGGCCGAGGCCGACGTCCTGGCCGGGCGCGAGGAGCTGCGCCGGATCGAGGGCGGCACCGTACTCGCGGTCATCCAGGCCTACGTCGACATCCGCCGCGATGAGCGCGCGCTGGAAATCCGCAAGGAGAACGTGGCCGTCCTGCAGAGGCAGGTCGAGGAATCGCGCGCGCGGTTCGATGTGGGCGAACTCACCCGCACCGACGTGGCGCAGTCCGAAGCCCAGTGGGCGGACGCCGAGGGCCGGCTGTCGGCGGCCCAGGCGCAGGTCGCCTTCAGCCGCGCTTCCTATGCGGCGGTGGTCGGCCAGAGCCCAGGGACGCTGGAACCTGAGCCGGTGTTCAAGGTGTTCCCGGACACGGTCGAGCAGGCTTTCGACACGGCCGAGCAGAACAACCCGGCCATCCGCAAGGCGTCTTATGCCCAGGAGTCGGCCGACGCCAACATCGCCGAGGCCAAGGCTCGGCGCCTCCCCACGGTCGGCCTCCAGGCCCAGTACGGCTATAGCCAGCCACTGCACCCGTTCACGCCGCAGGAGTACACCCGCAGCTTCAGCGCCGGGGTGATCGTGAACCAGCCTTTCTTCAACGGCGGACTCACGACGTCGCAGATCCGCCAGGCGGTGGAACAGGGCAACTTCGCCCGCCTGCAGCTGGAGCAGGCCCGCCGCCAGGCCACGCAGGACATTTCGCAGGCCTGGAACACGCTGTTGTCCGCGCGGGCCAACATCAAGGCCAACGAGGAGCAGGTCCGGGCCGCTCGAATCGCCTTCGAAGGCTCGCGGGCGGAGCAGCAGGTTGGATTGAGGACCACGCTCGAGGTCCTGAACGCCCAGCTGGTGCTGAGCCAGGCCGAGCTTCAGCTGATCAGCGCCCGCCATGACGAGTACGTCGCATCGGCTTCGCTGCTCAACACCATGGGTCTGCTGGAGGCCCAGAACCTGGTCGCCGATATCAAGCCGCAACCAGGCAGCCATTCCACCGAGCAGCTCAAGCGGGCCTTCGGCTACATCCCGGTGCTGGAAGAAGGGGTCTCGGCCCTCGACTCCATCGGTGGGCCCAGCGTCCATCGGCTGCCGCCGAAAGTCGACGCGCCGATCTCGACCAGCAAGGCGGACGCACCGACCAAGCCGTGATCTGGTCAAGGCGTCCCGTGGCAAATTGCAGGACGCATCGCCAGCGCATAGGCTAAGACCGCAGCATCGCGATTCTGACCACGGGGACCCCCATGTCCGAGCCGAACCAGGAACCGACGATGGAGGAAATCCTGGCCTCCATACGGCGGATCATTTCTGAGGATGACGCTCCCCCTGAGGCGTCGGAACCGGAAGACGCTCCCGAAGTGACGGCTGCGCCCGAGGCGCCGGAGCCCGCCGCCCCGAGCCCCGTGGTGCTGGAGGAGCCCCCGGCTGCGGTCGAGGAAGACGACGAGGTTCTGGAGTTGACCGACCGGGTCGAGGACGCCCCGGAGCCCGCGGAAAGCCACGGCGACATCGACGTCTATGCCGCGCCGGAGCCGAACCTGCCGCCGATGCCGACCATCCCGCCGCCCAGGCCGGCGGCCCGGACCTATGAAGCGGACGAGCCCCTCGTGGGCCGCCTGGCGGAGCAGTCCGCGGCCTCGGCCTTCGGCCAGCTGGCGCAGAGCATCACCATGCCCCGCGATGGCCGCACGTTGGAGGATGTGGTGCGAGAGCTGCTGCACCCCCTGCTCAAGGCCTGGCTCGACGAGCACCTGCCGCGGATCGTCCAGGCCAAGGTCGAGGCTGAGGTCGAACGCATCGCCCGCGGCGGCGGACGCTAACCGACCAGCTCGGTCGCCTCCATCTGAGCTTGGTCTTGCGCCGCGCCGGCCAATCCGGTTGTTAGCGGCCGTAACCCCTCACACTCCCACCGCAGCGCGGTGGGCCCCGCCCTCTCCTGATGGGAGAGGGGGATCAGGACCATGCTGGAAAAGACCTTCGATCCCCGGACCGTCGAGCCTCGCCTCTATCAGAAGTGGGAGGCGTCGGGAGCGTTCGCGCCGACGTCGGACCCCGCCGCCGAGCCGTTCTCGATCGTCATCCCCCCGCCCAACGTCACGGGCTCGCTGCACGTCGGACATGCGCTGAACAACACCCTGCAGGACGTCCTCACCCGCTTCGAGCGGATGCGTGGCAAGGCGGCGCTGTGGCTGCCGGGCACCGACCACGCCGGCATCGCCACCCAGATGGTGGTTGAGCGCCAGCTGGCCGAGCAGGGGAACATGGGGCGGCGCGAGATGGGCCGTGAGGCGTTCGTCGAGCGGGTCTGGGCCTGGAAGGCCGAGTCCGGCGGGACCATCGTGCGCCAGCTTCGGCGGCTGGGCGCCTCCTGCGACTGGAGCCGCGAGCGCTTCACCCTTGACGAGGGCCTGTCGGCCGCCGTCCGCAAGGTGTTCGTCACCCTGCACAAGCAGGGCCTGATCTACCGCGACAAGCGACTGGTGAACTGGCACCCGGAGCTGCAGACCGCGATCTCGGACCTGGAGGTCGAGAACGTCGAGGTCCAGGGCCACATGTGGCGCCTGCGCTATCCAATCGAGGGCTCCGACCAGTCCATCGTCGTGGCCACCACCCGGCCCGAGACCATGCTCGGCGACACCGCCGTCGCCGTCCACCCGGACGATGAGCGCTACAAGGCGCTGATCGGCCGCCAGGTCCGCCTGCCCCTGACCGGCCGGCTGATCCCCATCGTCGCCGACGAACACGCCGATCCCGAGAAGGGCACGGGCGCGGTGAAGATCACGCCCGCCCACGACTTCAACGACTTCCAGGTCGCCAAGCGCCAGGGACTGCCGGCGATCAACGTCTTCACGCCCGACGCGCGGATGAACGACGAGGTCCCGGAAGCCTATCGCGGCCTGGACCGCTTCGAGGCGCGCAAACGCGTCGTCGCCGACCTGGAGGCGCAGGGATACCTCGATGGCGTCGAGACCCACCGCCTGATGCTGCCGTACGACGAGAAGTCCAAGCTGGTGGTGATCGAGCCCTATCTCACAGACCAGTGGTACGTCGACGCCGCGACCCTGGCCAAGCCGGCGTTGGAGGCGGTGGAGCAGGGCCGCACCGTCATCACCCCGCGCAACTGGGAAAAGACCTACTTCGAGTGGCTGCGGAACATCGAGCCCTGGTGCATCTCGCGCCAGCTCTGGTGGGGTCACCGGATCCCGGCCTGGTACGGTCCGGACGGCGAGGCCTTCGTCGAAGAGACCGAAGAGGCCGCCCGTACCGCGGCGCACGGCCGCTACGGCAAGGATGTCGATCTGCGCCAGGACGAAGACGTGCTCGACACCTGGTTCTCCTCGGCGCTGTGGCCGTTCTCGACCCTGGGATGGCCCGACCAGACCTCCGACCTGAAGCGCTTCTATCCGACCTCGATCCTGATCACCGCCGGGGACATCATCTTCTTCTGGGTGGCCCGGATGATGATGATGGGCCTGCACTTCATGGGCGAAGTCCCCTTCCATCGCGTCTTCCTGAACGCCCTCGTCCTGGACGAGAAGGGGCAGAAGATGTCCAAGGTGAAGGGCAATGTGATCGATCCGCTGGAGCTGATCGACGCCTATGGCGCGGACGCCCTGCGCTTCACCATGACCGCCATCACCGGCCAGACGCGGCACATCCGGCTGTCACGCCAACGGGTCGAGGGCTATCGCAACTTCGGCACCAAGCTGTGGAACGCTGCCCGCTTCTGCCAGATGAACGACTGCCGCCGCGTCCTCGGGTTCGACCCCGCCGCGGCGCAGCTGACGATCAACCGCTGGATCCGCGGCGAGGCAGCCAAGGCGGCCCGGGATGTCACTGCGGCGCTTGAGTCGAGCGCCTTCGACGAAGCGGCGGGCGTCCTGTACCGCTTCGTCTGGAACGTGTTCTGCGACTGGTACCTGGAAGCAGCCAAACCGATCCTGAACGGGGCCGACGAGGCGGCGAAGGCCGAGACCCGGGCCATGGCCGCCTGGGTTCTCGACGTGGCGATCCGGCTGATGCATCCGATCACGCCGTTCATCACCGAGGAGCTGTGGGGCGAGCTCGGCGGCGAGGGGATGCTGATCACGGCGTCCTGGCCGCAGCCGCCGATGACCCTGGTCGACCCGGTGGCGGAGGAGGAGATGGCGCTGATCATCGATACAGTGGCCGAGGGCCGGTCAGTGCGCTCCGAACTCAATGTCCCGCCCTCGGCCAAGCCCGATCTGTTCATCGTCGACGCCAACCCTCGGCAGACGGAGATCCTGCAGGCCAACAGCGCCCTGATTTCTACAACTCTGCGGGTGGGCGGCGTGCGCTTCGATCCCGCGCCGTCTGGTTCGATCCCCTACGTCGTGCAAGGTCTGACAGCGGCCATGCCGGTGGCCGGGTTTGTGGACGTCGCCGCCGAGCGCGCCCGGCTGGGTAAGGAGATCGGCTCGCTCTCCACCGATATCGACCGCACCGCCAAGAAGCTCGCCAATCCGGACTTCGTCGCCCGCGCGCCGGAAGAGGTGGTGGACGAGAACCGCGAGCGCCTGGCCGATGCGGAAGCCTCCCGCGCCAAGCTCCAGGCCGCGCTGCAGCGCCTGGAGGCCGTGGGATAGGCCGTGGGCCGCCGGCGGCTCGACCTCCTGCTGGTGGAGCGGGGCTTGTTCGAGAGCCGGGCCAAGGCCCAGGCCGCGGTGGAGGCGGGCGGCGTTTCGGTCGATGGCAGGCCGGCGCGCAAGGCCTCGAGCCTCGTCGACGACGGCGCAGAAATCATCGCCTCGCCGGCGCATCCCTGGGTCGGCCGCGGCGCCCTGAAGCTGGACCACGCCCTGACGCTATGGCCTGTGCGCGTGGGGGGGCGGATGGTCCTCGACGTCGGCGCCTCCACCGGCGGATTCACCGAAGTCTGCCTCAGCCGTGGGGCGGCGAGGGTCTACGCGGTGGACGTCGGCCGCGGCCAGCTGCACGCGCGGCTTAGGGCCGACCCTCGCGTGGTCGACCTGCAGGGGACCGATGCGCGTGATCTCGACCGCGCGCTGATCCCTGAAGAGGTGGGACTGGTGGTCTGCGACGCCAGCTTCATCGGCCTGGCCAAGATCCTTCCCCGTCCGCTCGCCCTGACTGGCCCGGGATCGGACCTGATCGTGCTCGTGAAGCCCCAGTTTGAGGTAGGGCCGCAGAACGTGGGACGAGGCGGGTTGGTGAAACACGCAGACGACCGCCGCCGCGCCCTCGCCGACGCCGGCGCCTTCCTGGAACAATCGGGCTGGTCCGTTCAGGCAAGCGCGGACAGCCCGATCACCGGCGGCGACGGCAATCTCGAGTACCTTGTGTGGGCCACTCAGCTTTGACGTGTCGCCCGATCTGGGCGACAATGGTCAAGCTTAAGGGGGATCGGCAGTCTACCAGCGGTGACCCCAGTGGCGGCCGCCGCCCCAGCCGCCGCCATACCAGAAGCCGAAGCCTGGGCCGTAGTAGGCCGGCGGCGGGCCGTAATAGACCACCGGCGGCGGCTCCTCGTAGACCACCACGGGCGCGCGTCCGTAGACCCGGGGCGGGGGAGGGCCGCGGTCTTCGTAGGCGGCCTCGCGTGGGCGGTAGTCGTAGCCCTCCGGGCAGGCCTGGCTGGAGCTGTTGCCGATCGCGCCGCCGGCCACTGCGCCAACCCCGGCGCCGATGAGGCTGCCTTCGGTCCGCACGCCGCGCGCGCCGAGCTGGGAGCCGACCACCGCGCCCAGGATGCCGCCGATCACGGCGCCGCCGACAGTGTTGCTCTTGCGCTTCTGGACGCAGTTCTCGTAGGCCCACCGCCGGTTGTCGTCGGACCGGTCATAGCGGCCGTCGCGGCTGTCGGCGTAGCTGCGGTCCCGATCATCACGATAGCGGTCGTCGCTGTACCGATCGCTGCTGTAGCGATCGTCCGGCGCGCGGTTGTCGTAGTCGCGGTCGTCCGCGGAGCGCGCGTCGTTGCGGCGATAGTCGTCCGCGTTCGGCGGCGGAGGCGGCGCCGGCACATCGACCGACGACGACGAGCTTTGGGCGGCGGCGACCGAGGGCGCCACGACGGCGGACAGGGTCATGGCTGCCACCGCCGCGGTCAGGGCGGTGCGGGCCAGGATGGTGCGCTTCAACATAAGAGGCTCTCCTCAGAGCGGAACTTGGGAACTCAGCCGTAACGGCGCCAGTAGCCGTCACGGTCGCGGCAGACTTCGTAGGAGCGATCGCGCCCACGATAGGAATCGGTCACCCAGCGGCATCCGCGATGATAGCGGTATCCTGACGGGTAGGCGTTGCAGTGGACGGAGTGGGCGCCGATCTGGTGGCCTGCGCCCGCTCCGGCCCCGCCGCCGATCAGGGCGCCGGCCGTATGGTTGCCACGTCCGGCCACCTGGCTGCCGATCAGGGCGCCGATCACGCCGCCGGCGATGGTGCCGGTCCGTCCGGCGTCATGCCGCTCGCTACGGCAAGGATCGTCCCGCCATTCCTGGGCGGAGGCGATGGTGGGCGCGCTGCTGAAGCCCGTGAACACCGAGGTCGCCGCTGCGGCCAGAGCCAGCATCTTGCGCATGTTGTTCTCCGTCCGATCACGGCGCAGGCCGTCCCGCGCCCTGATGAAATGATCGAACCAGTGTGAACGGAGCTTGAGTAGGCCGTTCATCTTCCTTCACAAGCGTCCGCATGAACCGGGGTCGAGGCAATTTTCAGGCGCGAGCCGGCGGCGAGATGTCGCTGGTCATCGAACGGGTCGGCTCACAGGGCGACGGCGTCGCGGCTGGACCGGTCTATGTCCCGGGGACGCTTCCCGGTGAAACGGTGCGGGCGCGTGTCGGCGGCGAGCGGGGCGAGTTGCTCGAGGTCGTCCAGGCCAGCCCTGACCGGGTGGCGGCGCCATGTCCCCACTTCGGCGATTGCGGCGGCTGCTCGCTGCAACACTGGGCGCCCGGGCCCTATCGCGCCTGGAAGCGTGAACTCATCGGCCTGGCGCTGGCCAGAGAGCGGATCGAGACGGAAATTCTCGAGCCCTTCGCCTCACCGCCCGGGTCACGGCGGCGCCTGGCCTTGCACGCGAGGGCCGGTTCGACGGGCCGCGCCAAGCTCGGCTACAAGGTCCGCGGCGGCTGGCGGTTGGTGGAAATCAATGTCTGCCCGATCGCTGATCCCAGGCTGCAGGCGGCATTCCCGCAGCTGAGTCGGCTCGCGGCGCCGTTCCTGGAGCATCCCCGGTCGGCCCCGACCCTGCACGTGACCCTCAGCGCCAGCGGGCTGGATGTCGACGTCACCGGCGTCGAGCGGCGGACGGGCGGCCTTTCCGCCGACGCCCGGGTTCGCGCGGCTGAGGCAGCCCAAGCAATGGATGCGGCGCGGGTGACCCTGGGCGGGGAGGTGGTCTACCAGGCGCGCCAGCCGGTGGTGTCCATCGGCCGGTCGAGCGTCGCCCTGCCACCGGGCGCGTTCCTGCAGGCGACAGCCGAGGCCGAGGTCGCCATGGCCGGCTTCGTCACGGCCGCCGTGGCGGGCGCCGCGCGGGTGGCCGACCTCTATTGCGGCGTCGGGACCTTCGCCCTGCGCCTGGCAGAGACGGCGAGGGTCTACGCGGCTGACGCCTCCGCCGAAGCGACCGCGGCCCTATCGTCGGCGAAAGGCGCGACCGGCGGCCTGAAGCAGATCACCGCAGAGGCTCGCGACCTGGCGCGCCGGCCGATGCTGGCGCAGGAGATGAAGGGATTCGACGCCGTGGTGTTCGACCCCCCGCGCGCGGGGGCGTCCGCCCAGGCCGAGCAGATCGCCGCCTCGTCAGTCCCGATAGCCATCGCCGTGTCCTGCAACCCCGCGACCTTCGCCCGCGACGCGCGGATCCTGGCCGACGCCGGCTTCCGTCTCGTGCGCGTGTTGCCGGTCGACCAGTTCCTCTGGTCCGCCCACATCGAGCTGGTCGGCGTGTTCGTGCGCTGAGGTCGCCGTCTGAACGCATGGAGCACCATCCATCCGCTCATCCCGGCGAAAGCCGGGACCCAGGCGTTCTGTCGTAGAGCTCTGAGTTTCCAGCAAAAAAACCTGGGTCCCGGCTTTCGCCGGGATGAGCCGAGAACAGGGCCAATCATGGCGTTACAACCTGCTGACCCTCGCCAGCGCGCGTTCCAGGAACAGACGTTCGGCTGGGGCGGGGGTCAAGGCCAGGGCGGCGGCAAAGGCGGATCGAGCCTGGAGGACGTCGCCGGCCTCCTCGCTGAGGGCGGCGCGCGCTGCCTGATAGGGCAGCCAGTCCTTCAGCCTCTCGTCCGCAGAGACTTCGGCCAGGGCTGCGAGGCCCGCCAGCGGCCCTGTTGCACGCCCGACCGCGACCGCGCGGTTGACCGCGACCACGGCGTTGGGCCGCCTCCGCAGCAGCCCGTCGTAGAGCGCCACGATCTGGGCCCACGGGGTCACGCCCGTCTCCCGGCGGCTCAAATGTGCGGCGTGGATGGCGGCCATCAGCTGGTAGGGGCCCGGCCGTCCGAGGTCGATGGCGCGGTCCAGGAGGTCGTCGCCTTCACTGATCAGGTCAGCCCTCCAGAGGCGCGTATCCTGCTGGTCCAGCGGCGCCATGACGCCCTGGTCATCCATCCGGGCCGGGCGGCGGGCCTCGGCGAAGCGGACCATCGCTGCGAGGGCCAGCACTTCCGGCTCATCCGTCATCAGCTCAGCCAGCAGGCCCGACAGCCGCAGCACCTCGTCGGCGAACCCGGCCGTTTCCCCGGCGAGGGCCGCATCTTCGTAGGCCTGGGCGTAGGCGATCTCCAGCGTCGCCAGCACCGCGTCGAGCCGTTCGGGCCAGGCGTCGCGACCGGGGACCTCGAAGGGAACCCCCGCGTCGCGGATCTTGTGCTTGGCGCGAGTGATCCGCTGCAGCATGGCCGGCTCCTGGATCAGGAACGCCCGCGCCAATCGCTCGGTGGACAAGCCGCACACGACTTTCAGGGTCAGAGCCGCACGGGTGTCCGGCGCGATCGCCGGGTGGCAGCAGACGAAGATCAGGCGCAGCCGCTCGTCCGGGATCGGCTCGTCTGCGGCGATGACCAATTCCTCGGGCGTGGGGGCGGGTTCGGGGGTGTCGAACACCGCAGCTGTCCGGGTGTTCGCCCGCCGCTTGGCGTCGATGGCCCTGCGCCAGGCCGCGCAATAGAGCCAGGCGACCGGGTCTGCCGGAGCCTCGAACCGCCAGGCGCGGACTGCCGTGGCGGCTGCGTCGGCGAAAGCGTCTTCCGCGAGGTCCAGATCGCGCAGCCGCGCCGCCAGCGCCGCCACGACCCGGGTGCGGGCCTCGCGGAAGACTGCCTCCATCTGCCGTCAGTACTGCGCCAGGGGGCGCACCTCGATCGAGCCATCCCCAGGGACCGGGATCTTGCGGGCCCAGGCGATGGCGGCGTCCAAGTTGGGCACGTCGACGATGTAGTAGCCCCCGAGCAGCTCGCGGGTCTCGGCGAACGGGCCGTCGTGCAGGCTCTGGGCGCCCGCCCTGGTCCGCACCGTGGTGGCGGTGGCGCTGGGTTGCAGCCCGGCGCCGGAGTAGTCGATCCCGCTGGCCTTGAGCTCCTGGCCCAGGGCCATGTGCTTGCTCACCATGTCCATCAACAGGACCCGCCCGGCGTCGCCTTCGTAGAGGCTTTCATCCTCGGCGATCAGCAGCATGTATTTCATGTGGAGTCTCCTGCTGCGCGGTGGGTCAGGCGTAGGGACGGACTTCGACCGAACCCGAGCCCGGCATGGGGATCTTCTTGGCCCAGCCGATCGCCGTTTCCAGGTCGGGCACGTCGACCACGTAGAATCCGCCCAGCAGCTCGCGCGTCTCGGCAAACGGGCCGTCATGGATAGTCTGGGCGGCGCCGTCGGTGCGGACGGTCCGCGAGGTCCCTACGTCCTGGAGCCGCGCGCCTGACCATTCAACGCCCGCCGCCCTCAGCTCTTCGGCCAGGGCCGCATGGCGGGCCATGATGTCGGGGATCAGGGCCTTGGCCTTGTCGCCGGCAAAGTTGGCGGGGTCGGTCGCGATCAGCAGCAAATACTTCATGGGGTGGGCTCCTGCGGTCGGGCGCGCCAGCCGCGCCCGTGCAGCATAGACGGGCGGCGAGACATGGATTCGACAGCCCTGAAGATTTTTCAACCGGTGCTCAGCGCATCCGCGCGGGCGTGCAGCCGAATTGCTTCCTGAAGGCGGCGATGAAGGCGCTCGTGCCGGCGTATCCCGCGGCCAGGCCGGCGTCGGTGACCGACACGCCTGAGCCGAGCAGGCCCGCGGCGTGGAGCAGCCGCAGCCTCTGGCGCCATTCGCTGAACCGCAGTCCAGTCTCTTCCAGGAACAGCCGCTGCAGGGTCCGCGCGCTGGCGCCGGCGTGGCGCGCGAGATCGGACAGCTCCAGCTCGGCCGCGGGATCCTCGCGCAGCCGCTCAGCCGCGCGCGCGGCCCGCGGATCGGTGGGAAGGGGCAACGCCAGCGGCAGCACCTGCGCCAGGGTCAGCTGGTCGATGGCGACGCCCGCCAGGCGCTCGTGCGCCGGATCGTCAGACCTCAGCATGCCCAGGGCGACGATGTGGACGATCAACTCGCGCAGGAGCGGGGGAACCTCGATCGCGCGGCAATCGGCCGGCAGGCGCTCGGCCAGGCTGGGCTCGACGTAGAGGGTGCGCATGGCGAAGTCGCCGCGCGCCCAGATCTCGTGCCGCAGTCCCGCGGGCGCCCAGACCGCGCGGGCGGGCGGGACTAGCCAGAGTGTATCTCCGGCCCGCACCCGCATGACCCCTGTCGACGCATAGATCAGCTGGCCCCAGGGATGGGCGTGCGGTTCGATATGGTGGCCATCGCCGAAGGTCACGGCGAGGGTGCGGATCAGGAAGGTCACGCGCCGTCCGGCAACGGCAGGTCGCCGTCGTACGCCATGGCGCCGACCCGGTTGCCCTCCGTGTCCTCGAAATAGAGCAGCTCGCCCACGCCCTCGATTCGGAAACGGTTGACGACGATCTTGCCGCCATTGGCTTGGATGGCGGCGATCACGGGACTCAGCGCGTTGACGTTGATGGTGCACTCGAAGCCGCGACTGCCGCCGGCGAGCGGCTCGCGGCGTTCGCGCAGGTCACCCCCGATCCCGGGTCTGTCGCCGCTGCCGGTGGTGATCCGATAGTAACCGGGCGGTCCCCAGGGCTGGATCCGCCAGCCGAACACGGTCTCGTAGAAGGCCTTGGCGCGCTCGACGTCGTCGCATTCGACTGAGAAGTTGCCGATGTTCGCGGTCACGACTGGCTGTCCAGGTAGAAGACGTTGCCTTCGGGGTCGGCGAACATCGCCATATAGCCGCCCCAGGGCTGCTTCGAAGGCTCCATGGTGAAGCGCACGCCCTTGGCCTTGAGGTCCCGATAGGCGGCGTCCACATCCTGCACACACAGCCCAATGCCTGAGAGCCGATCCTTCTGCGGTCCGTCATGTTCGGCGTTGGGGTCGCCAGCCACCGCGAAGGTGACGCCGCCCGCCGCGAAACGGGCGAACTGGAAGCCTTCGTCAGCGAACATCAACGGAAGGCCGATCACATCGCGGAAGAAGGCCATCGACCGGGCGTAGTCGCGGACGTGAAGGTTGACGTAGCCGATGGTCCTCGGGCCGCCCGGCGGCTCGGACGTAGCTGCCTGAAGGGACGTGTCGCTCATCGCCGATCCTCCGTGATTGCAACCAAGCCTAGCCATCGCGTCGGCCGGCGTCTGTCGACAGAATGGCGAAAACTATAGCTGACGCGACAAGTCGAACAGGCGGGTCAGAACAGCTCCATTTGCGCGCCGCCGGCGGTGCGGCGGAACTGGGTCACGTCCAGGCCCTGGTAGGGCTTGTCCAGGCCGAGGCGGCCGATCGCGAGCTTGAAGCGCCGCGCGATCACCGCGGCCACCGGTCCCTCGCCGCGGGCGCGCTTGCCCCAGGTCGCATCGTAGTCGCGCCCGCCCCTCATCTGCTGGACCAGCGACATCACACGCTTGGCCCGTTCCGGCTGCTCGGATTGGAGCCATTCACGGAACAGATCCTTGATCTCCCAGGGCAGTCTCAACACCACGAAATGAGCGTGCCTGGCGCCCGCTTCGGCGGCGCGCTCCAGCACCGCCTCCATCTCGTGGTCGTTCAGACCCGGGATCACCGGGGCGAAGCCGACCATGGTGGGCACGCCGGCGTCCGTCAGCTCGCGCAGGGCCTTCAGCCGCCGCTCGGGCGTGGACGCCCGTGGCTCCATGGAACGGGCCAGCTTGCGGTCGAGCGTCGTGATCGAGATCGAGACCATCGCCAGGTTAGCCTGGCCCATGGGCCCCAGGATGTCGGCGTCGCGGGCGACCAGGGCGCTCTTGGTGGTGATGGTGACCGGGTGCCTGAACGTCGAGAGCACCTTCAGGATCTCGCGGGTGATCATCAGCTTGCGCTCGATCGGCTGGTACGGATCGGTGTTGGCCCCCAGCTGGATCCGTTCGCAGCGATATCCGGGCCTGGCCAGCTCCTTCTCCAGCAGCCGCGCCGCCTCCGGCTTGAAGAACAGCTTGGTCTCGAAGTCGATGCCCGGCGACAGGCCCATGTAAGCATGGCTCGGCCGGGCGAAGCAGTAGATGCAGCCGTGCTCGCAACCTCGGTAGGGATTGATCGACGAGTTGAAGCCGATGTCCGGGCTGTCGTTGTGGGTGATGATCTTGCGGGCCTTTTCGACCTGCAACTCGGTCTTCAGCTGAGGTGGAGCATCCGCTTCCAGTTCGTCCCAGCCGTCGTCGAAGGCATGCCGCGTGAACGCCTCGAAGCGGCCCGTCTCATTCGACTTGGCTCCGCGACCGCGAGGCGCCTGGGATTGTGGGGGAAAGCAGGCGTTGGTCATGCCGGCAGCATACTGGCGGAATGGAACAAAACAAGAACTCAAGTCGGTTCGCCAGCCGACGGCGCCGGCGGAGCCTTGACGACCGCGCGCCCGCCGCCTTGATGGAGCGATGATCTCGGTGGTGATCCAGACCTTGAATGACGAGTCCGTGCTCGGCCGCACGCTGCAGCCGCTGGTGGGCGCGGCGATAGAGGGGCTGGTCTCGGAGGTGATCGTGGTCGACGCCGGCTCGACCGACGCCACGCTGCAGATCGCCGACGACGCCGGTTGTCGCATCATCGAGGAAGCGCTGTCATCCGATGATCGCTGGGGCGCCGGGGAGTCCGTCGCACGGCGGGACTGGATACTGCGGCTCGAGCCGCGGGCCTGGCTGTCGCCGGGGTGGGAAGCCGCCGCTCGCGATCACATGGAGCGTCACCCCGGCCGCTCCGCTGTGTTCCCGGGGAAGGCCGGCGGGATGCTGGGCTGGCTGGGCTGGCTGGGCCTGGGAACGCCGGCGCCGTTGGCGCGGCTGGCGCCGGTCGCCCGGCTTTCGAAAGGCGGCGCCCCCCGCCGGATGGCCGTCCACCTGGCGCCGTCCGACCGGCGCGGCTAGCGGTCCATCCTGGCCGGCAAGGTCGATGCGCCGCCGGCGATGGAGTCGATGGAGCGGGCGCTTTCGCCGAACATGCGGCGATAGACCCAGTAGGCGGCCACCACCTTTTCCACATAGTCGCGGGTTTCAGCGGCCGGGAGGCTTTCGATCAGCATCAGCGGATCGCTGTCGCCGACGTTCTGCTGCGCACGCATCAGCGATCCAGGGCCGCCGTTGTAGGCGGCGACGGCCCGCAGCACATCACCGCTGGTGGCGTGGTCCATCAGCCATTGCACATAGTCCTGGCCGACACGCAGGTTGGTCGCCGGATCGTAGAGCGGGGAGGCGTCCGTGAGCAGCTTGTCGTCCCCGGCGGCCTGGGCGGCGCTCTGCGGCATCAGCTGCATCAGGCCGATGGCGCCGGCGCTGGAGACCGCGTTGGGATCGAACCGGCTCTCCTGGCGGACGATCGCGTAGACCAGGGCCTTGTCGATGGTGAACCCGCCGATGGGGGTCAGCTTGGGCGTGGGATAGTCGTCCGGATCGAACCCCTTGGGCCGGCGCGACTGCGCTTGGGCGACGGCGGGTCCGTTCAGCTCCAGCGCCAGGGTGGTCCACAGGCGACGCTGGGGGTCGGTCCGGGCGGAGGCGAGGCCGGCCCGCAGCTCCAGGCCCGCGTCGCCGGCTCGGCCGATCTGGTAGAGGGCCACGGCTCGCTTGGCGCGGACGTCGGTCTTCACCAGCCGCGCCAGGACCGGTCCGCTGAGGGCGCTGTAGGCCGCCCGAACGATCTCGCCATCGGGCGAGGGGAGGGTCGGCCCGAGACCAGCCTGGGCCAGGGCGAAAGCCTGCGGATCGGCGCCCGCTTCCAATCCAAGTTGCCGTTCGGCGAGCAGGCCATAGAATGTCCATGGGCTGCGCGAGGCGATGCGCAGGAAATCCGGCGCCAGCTCCGGCGAGCCGGAGGCGATCGCCGATCGGGCGGCCCAATAGGCGGCTCCGGCACGGACCCATTCGCCCTGGCCGGGATCCAGGGCGACGGCCTGGAAATGCCCCATCGCCTCGGGATACTGACCGACGCGGAACGCTGCGAGGCCCGCCACCCAGCGTTCGCCGGAGCTTTCGGCGAGCCTGCGGGCCGCGCGCATGTCCCCCGAATAATAGGCTTCCCGCGCGCCCTGGCCTCTGGATGGCGCGCTGGACAAGCCGGCGGACTCCATCTGCACCGTCTTGCCGAGCGCCTTCAGGTCCGCTCCGCGCGGCTTGAGCTTGCGGGCCAGTTGCAGGATGCGATTCGCCCCGGGCAGGTCCGCATATTTGGCGAGCCAGGACTTGAGTTCGCCGTAGGTGGCGCTGGCGCCGCGCCAGGTCAGCTGCTCGAACTGAAGGTAGCCCAGGAGGCTCTTGTCGGAGACCTGGCCCGCGGCCGCGCTGGCGGCGTCGAAGTCGCCCTTCGCAGACGCCTTGAAGGCGTTGGCGTAGGCCCCGGCGTCAGCGTCGGTAAGGGCTTTCACGGCGGCGCTGGCGCCCCCGCCGGACGCGGCCGTCACACAGAGGGCGAGCGCCGTCAGCGCCGCCGTCCTCCGGAACCGTCGCATGCCCCTCCCCAGGATTGTTGCTGTCAGACCCACCCCAGCCCTGGAAGTCTAGGCGGGGCGATCGGGGCGATCAAGCCTCTCCGTCAGCGTCAAGAGGTCCGACCAGGCTTTCTTCTTCGCCGCCGGCTGTCTGAGCAGGAAGGCCGGATGAAGTGTTGGAAGCGCAGGCAATTCAAGCTGTTCGTCTTGCGAGCGCCACTCGAACCATCGCCCGCGAAGACTAAGAATTCCCTCCTCCCGCCTGAGGATCGACTTGGCGGAGGCCCCGCCGACCAGTAACAGCAGCTTGGGCCGGATGAGCTGCAGAGCCCGGTCGAGGAATGGCGCGCAGACGGCCTGTTCCGCCGGGGTTGGCGTGCGGTTGCCGGGCGGACGCCAGAACACGGTGTTGGTGATGAACACCCGGTCCTGCAGCCCGGCCGCCTCCAGCATGCGGTCCAGCAGCTTGCCGGCCCGCCCGACGAAGGGAGCGCCCTGGGCGTCTTCCTCGGCCCCGGGGCCCTCGCCGATGATCACCACCGGCGCATCGGGTGCGCCGCGGGAGAACACTGCGCGCTTGGCGCCCTGGTGCTTCAGCGGACAGCCGTCGAAGGCCGCAATCGCCGCTTCCAGGGCCGCGAGATCGCCGGCGGCTGCGGCCAGCGCCCGGGCTTCCACCACCGCCGCGGAGACGTCCGGGCTGGCGAATGCGGCGGCGGACTGCGTTTCCGTTGGAGCGCCGGGCTGGGCACGAAGAGGCGGAGCGGGCCGCCAGGTCCGGTCCACCGGCTCGTCCTCATAGCAGGCGTCCACGCCGGCTTCGCGCCAGAAGGCGAGCAGGCTCTCAAGCGCTAGCGAAGGGTGGTCGGAGGGTTGCGGCATAGCTGCGAATTGGCATAGGGCCTTGACCGGCGGCGGGCTAGCTTCCGATAAGCCGCCGCGGCGATCAACGCCGTCCGGAGACTCGACCGATGGCCGACGGTCAGGCGGACACCCCCGCCCGGGACTCGATGCAATACGACGTCGTCATCGTCGGTGGCGGCCCTGCGGGCCTGGCCGCCGCGATCCGGCTCAAGCAGCTCGCCGCCGAGGCAGGGCGGGAGGTCTCGGTCGCGCTGCTGGAGAAGGGCTCGGAGATCGGCGCCCACATCCTGTCGGGCGCGGTGATCGATCCGCGCGGCCTGGATGAGCTGATCCCCGACTGGAAGGACAAGGGTGCGCCTCTGGAGACGCCCGTCACGAAGGACCGGTTCCTGTTCCTGACGCCGACGGATTCCTTCGACATCTCCTGGCTGCCGATGCCGCCGTACATGCACAACCACGGCAACTATGTCGGGTCCCTGGCCAACCTCTGCCGCTGGCTGGCCGGCCAGGCCGAGGAACTCGGCGTCGAGATCTATCCGGGCATGGCGGCGTCCGAGGTGGTCTATGGCGAGGGTGGCGCCGTGCGGGGCGTGGTGGCGGGCGTGTTCGGGATCGCCCGGGATGGAAGTCATAAGCCGGACTACCAGGCGGGCGTCGAGCTGCTGGGCCAGTATGTCCTGTTCGCCGAGGGCGCGCGCGGGTCCCTGTCGAAGGAGATCCAGGCGCGCTTCGGCCTCTGCGCCGGTCGCGAGCCGCAGAAGTACGGCATCGGGCTGAAGGAGCTCTGGCAGGTCGCGCCTGACAAGCACCAGCCCGGCCTGGTGCAGCACACCTTTGGCTGGCCGTTGGACAACCGCACCGGCGGCGGTTCGTTCCTCTACCATTTCGGCGACCGCTACGTGGCGCTGGGGTTTGTAGTGCACCTCAACTACGCCAATCCCTGGCTTTCGCCGTTTGAGGAGTTCCAGCGCTTCAAGCACCACCCCTGCGTCCGCCCGCTGCTGGAAGGCGCCACGCGCGTGTCATATGGCGCGCGGGCCATCACGGAAGGCGGCTTCCAGTCGGTGCCGGCGCTGGCCTTCCCAGGCGGCGCGCTGATCGGCTGCGCGGCGGGGCTCGTCAACCTGCCGCGGATCAAGGGCAGCCACAACGCGATCAAGAGCGGGATGATGGCTGCCGAGGCGGCCTTCGCGGCCCTGGGCGAGGGCCGGTCCGGGGATGTGCTGGGCGCCTATCAGGCGGCGTACGATCGTTCGTGGGTGCGCCAGGAGCTCAAGCTGGTGCGCAACGTCAAGCCGCTGTGGTCGCGGCTGGGGACCCTGGCCGGGATCGTGCTCAGCGGCATTGAAATGTGGCAGACGCTGCTGCTCGGCGGCTTTTCGATCCTGGGCACGCTGGGGCATGGCAAGACGGATGCGGACGCCACCGGCCTGGCCAAGGACTACGAGCCGATCGTCTATCCCAAGCCCGACGGCGTGATCAGCTTCGACCGGTTGAGCTCGGTGTTCGTCTCCAACACCGCCCATGACGAGGACCAGCCGGTCCACCTGAAGCTCAAGGATCCGTCGGTCCCGATCTCCGAGAACCTGCCGCTCTACGGCGAGCCGGCGCGTTTGTATTGTCCCGCGGCGGTCTATGAGGTGGTCTATGACGAGGCTGGCCAGAACCCCCGCTTCGTGATCAACGCGGCCAACTGCGTCCACTGCAAGACCTGCGATATCAAGGATCCCTCGCAGAACATCGTCTGGACGACGCCCGAAGGGGGCGGAGGACCCAACTATCCCAACATGTGATTCCGCGATTACGGCCCTACACGGCCTGCGGCGTCGCCACGCCTTGAACCGGCCCTGAAAACATAAGAGTCTCAGGCCCATGCCAAGATCCTTCCAGCTTCTGCTGACATCCGCCGCCCTGTCGGCCCTGTGCGCATGCGCTACCCCCGCTTCCCGGCCGTCCGTCGCGGCCGTGCAGGCGCCCGCCGGGTCGGAACGGACCTCGGTCTACGGCCTGTATCTCGCGGGCCAGACGGCTCTCGCCTCAGGTGACAGCCCGGCGGCCGCGGCGCTGTTCTCGCGCGCCCAGGCGGCCAAGCCGGACGCTATCTTCATCAAGGACCGGCTGTTCATTTCCGCCCTGATGTCTGGCGACGTCCCGAAGGCCGCCGTCCTGGCCGCGGATCCTGCTGGCGGCGCGCTGACCGATCCGTCGCTTGGATCGCTGGTCCAGGGTGTTGAGGCTCTGAGCCAGGGCCGCAATGCCGACGCCTACGCGAAGCTGGCGCAGCAACAGCAGGCGATCGGCGCAGTCGCGCTGCTGAAGCCCTGGGCTGCGGCGGCGGCTGGTCGCCGGGCCGACGCCCTGGCCATGCCTGATGGCGGCGACCGGCTGCTGCGCCTGGTGGCCTCGATCGACCAGGCCATGCTGTTCGAACGCGCCCACCGCCATTCCGAAGCCGAGACCGCGTTCAAGGCCCTGCTCGTGGACAAGTCCGCACGGGGGCTGGTCGCCGAACCCTTCGGCGCGTTCCTGGAACGTCGCGGACGGCGCGCCGAAGCGATCGTCCTCTATGACCAGGCCCTGGTCGACAATCCCGGCGAGCGCCAGCTCACCGCCGCCCGCGCCAGGGCTGCCGCCAAGAAGGTGGCCCCGGCCATGCTGACCGTGCGCGAGGGCGCTGCCGATGCGTTGATGATCCCGGCCGCGGCCACCCTGGCGGACAAGCAGGACGAGATGGGGCTGATCTATCTGCGCCTTATCCTCAGGCTGGATCCCACGCGCGAAGACGCGCTGGTCCTCACCGGGGAGGTGCTCGAATCCCTCGGCGACATCCCGTCCGCTCGCGTGGCCTATCTGAAGGTCCCGCCGAAGTCCCTTCGGTATCCCGATGCCCGTACCCGCCTGGCGCTGAGCTACCAGGCGGACGACAAGGCGACGGCGCTGAAGATCGCCCGCGAGACGGTGGCCGCGCGACCCGATAGCGACCTGGCCAGGCTGACTCTGGCCGACCTGTTGCGCTCGGACGACCAGTTCGAGGAATCCACCAAGGTGCTCGATCCCCTCATAGCGTCCATGGGAGCCCGCGCCGACTGGCAGATCTACTATCGACGGGCGGTGGCGCTCGAGCGACTGAACCGCTGGCCCGACGCCCAGCGAGACCTGGACAAGGCGCTGCAGCTGAAGCCGGACCAGCCCGAGGTGCTCAACTACCTCGGCTACTCCTGGGTGAACCGGGGGGTGAAGGTCAAGGACGGCATGGCGATGATCCAGAAGGCGGTGGACGCCCAGCCGGAGGAGGGCGCCTTCGTCGACTCCTTGGGCTGGGCCTACTATCGCCTCGGCGACTTCAAGAACGCGGTGGCGACGCTCGAGCGGGCGGTCAGCCTTGAGGCTGGCGACGCCGAGATCAATGACCACCTGGGGGACGCCTACTGGCGGGTAGGCCGGCACGACGAGGCCAGGTTCCAGTGGCAGGCGGTGCTGACCATGAAGCCGGACACCGAGGTCAAGGCTCGCGCCGAAGCGAAGCTGGCTTCCGCCGAGGGACCAGACGCGGTGGTTGGAGCGGTTCCGGTCCAGACTCCGTGATCGCGTCAGAGTTCGCGCCGGCCAAGGTCAACCTGTTCCTGCACGTCGGCCCACCGGGCGCGGACGGCTATCATCCGCTGTCCAGCCTGATGGTGTTCGCGGACATCGGCGACCGCCTGAGCTGCGAGCCCGCCGACGAATTCACCCTGGAGCTGGACGGGCCGTTCAAGGGGGACGCGCCGCCGGGGGCCGACAATCTGGTCGCCATGGCGGCCCGCGCGCTCTTCACCCGCGCCGGCTTGGCTGAGCCAGGACTGCGGCTGGTCCTCACCAAGCATCTGCCCGCGGGCGCGGGCCTTGGCGGCGGTTCCTCGGACGCCGCCGCGTGCCTGAGACTGCTGCGCCGCGCCCTGGAGTTGCCGGTGGCGGACGAGGCGCTGTTCGAGATCGCCGCGACCCTGGGATCGGACGTGCCGGCCTGCCTCCAGGCCAGGCCGCTGCTGGCGCAGGGCAGGGGAGAGCGGTTGTCGCCTGCGCCGGGCGCGCCGGAACTGGCGGCGGTGCTGGTCCGTCCGCCGGCTTGGTCATCCACCGCGGCCGTCTATCGGGCCTACGATCGCGATGCCGCTGGCGCCTCTGCTGCGCTGCCGGCGATGCCGTCCGTTCTGGTGTCTGCCGAGGGCGTCGCCGCTTTCCTCAGGGATACGCGCAACGACCTCGAACAGCCGGCCGTTGCCCTTGAGCCGCTGATCGGGGACGCCCTGGAGCTGCTGCGGCGCCAGCCCGAGTCCCTGCTGGCGCGCATGTCAGGTTCGGGATCAGCGTGTTTCGCGCTCTGCGGAGATGTCGGTGACGCTGCCCGGATGACCCGGCGGCTGGCGGCCTCCCGACCCGGCTGGTGGGTCCAGGACTGCCGCCTCGGCGGGCGCCAGAACGCCGACGCCTGAACGCAAAACGGGGGCCCCTGGGGGCCCCCGCTCGCACGCAATAGAACTCTTGGACTGATCGGCGCCGACTATTCGTGCAGCGCTTCTCCGTGCAGGGCCATGTCGAGACCCTCCACTTCGCCCTCTTCAGAGACCCGCAGGCCGGTGGTGAACTTGCAGATCATGCAGATGACCAGCGTACCGATCGCGGTCCAGCCAATGGTCCAGACCACGCCGTTGGCCTGGGTCAGCAGGTTGTGGCCCTTGCTCAGCGGGTTGATCGCTTCGCTGGCCAGCACGCCCGTGAGCAGGGCGCCGATCAGGCCGCCGATGGCGTGGACCCCGAAGGCGTCCAGGCTGTCGTCGTACTTGAAGATCTGCTTGATCCACACCGCGCCGGCATAGCAGCCAACGCCCGCGGCGATGCCGATGATCAGCGCGCCCGCCGGCTCAACAAAGCCGGACGCCGGGGTGATGGCCACCAGGCCCGCAACCGCGCCGGAGGCGAGGCCGAGCATGCTGGGCTTCTTGCGCTGGATCCATTCCACGAACATCCAGGCCAGGGCGGCCATGGCGGTGGCGACCTGGGTGTTGAACCAGGCTGAACCAGCCAGGGCGTTGGAAGCCACGGCCGAACCGGCGTTGAAGCCGAACCAGCCCACCCACAGCAGGGAGGCGCCGATCATGGTGAGCACGAGATTGTGCGGCGCCATGTTGTCGTGGCCGAGACCCTTGCGCTTGCCGAGGACGAGCGCGGTGACCAGGCCGGCGACCCCGGCGTTGATGTGCACCACGGTGCCGCCAGCGAAGTCGAGCACGCCGCCGGCGCCGAGGAAGCCGCCGCCCCAGACCCAGTGGGCGATGGGAACGTAGACGAACAGCAGCCACAGGCTCATGAACAGCAACAGACCGGAGAACTTCATCCGCTCGGCGAACGACCCGCAGATCAGCGCCGGGGTGATGATCGCGAAGGTCATCTGGAAGCACATGAACACGGATTCAGGGATCGTCGGCGCCAGGGCGTTCACCTGGCCGATCGATCCGGACATGAGTATCCGGGACGCGGCTCCGCTCCATGAGCCTATGTACTTGTTCAGGTTGGCGTCCGGATTGGTGGTGAAGGCCAGCGAATAGCCGATGATCGTCCAGAGCACCGTCACCAGGCAGGTGATCACGAAGGATTGGGCGACCGTGGCGATCACGTTCTTCTTGCGGACCATGCCGCCGTAGAACAGCGCCAGACCCGGGATGGTCATCATCAGCACGAGGGCCGAGGAGGTCATCATCCAGGCGGTGTCGCCGCTGTCGATCTTCGGCGGCGCGGGCGCAGCGGCTGGGGCCGGGGCGGGAGCCGCCTCGGCGGCCGGAGCCGAGCTCGAGGCCGGAGCCGCGCTTTCGGCAGGAGCGGCGCTGGCCGCGGGCGCCGAGGAGGCGTCCTGTGCGAACGCCGGAGCCGCCAGCGGCGCCCCGACGATCATGGCCGCGAGCAACAGGCCCGCCAGCCTCTTGAGTCCAAGACTCTTCATTGAGTTATCCCCTGACTTTCCGATCATCGATTCAGAGCGCCGC
>FTHA01001641.1_pt1 | contig 33469 bp, 34 predicted proteins | sample 1640771 | NCBI WGS metagenome assembly FTHA01 (sample SAMEA3914789, study PRJEB12502) | metagenome | biome: forest; material: soil | place: Canada | collected 2011-07-03 | depth 0.3 m | reverse complement strand
GTCCGACCCCGAGGTCGGCGCCATCTACGACGGCAGGGTCGTCAAGGTGGTGGATTTCGGCGCCTTCGTGAACTTCTTCGGCGCCAAGGACGGCCTGGTGCACATCTCCCAGCTGTCCCGGGAGAAGGTCGCCAAGGTCACCGACGTGGTCCAGGAAGGCCAGGCCGTCAAGGTCAAGCTGGTGGGCTTCGACGATCGCGGCAAGACCAAGCTGTCCATGAAGGTCGTCGACCAGGAGACCGGCGAAGACCTCTCGGCGAAGTACGAGGCCGAGCGCGCCGAGCGTGAAGCCGCCCGCATCGCCGCCGGCGGCGAGCCTCGCGAAGAGCGTGAAGAGCGTTCCGAGCGCAGCGATCGAGGTGATCGCGGCGGCGACCGGGGCGGTCGCTCCCGCAGCCGCGGCCCGCGCCGCGAGCGCACGGAGGAACCGGCCGAATAGGCCTGGGTCCAGCTACTGAGAGTCGAAGCGGGCGGGCCGGAGACGGTCCGCCCGTTTTGCGTTGCGCAGGGCGGCGGCGACGGAATCCTGTTTCGGGACGTTGGGCGTCGTCCCGGGCCGCGCGCGAGGTCACCGATCGAGACGCGGTCGGACAGGCCAGCCTGGCAACGCTCCTCGCCTGTCCGGCGCAACCCGCCGTGCGCCCACGGGCGGCGCAGATCGTGGTCGAGGTTTTCGCCTGCGCGGCCCTGAGAGGTTATTTTTGGCGAGAATCCTGCATGAGGATGGCGGAAGGCGCCATAATATGGCGTCATAAGACCAAGTCGGAGTTGCGACGGTGTCTGGTGTGGATCGCGTTCTGAGTTTGGCGTCGACGGTGGAGCGAAGGCCCATGGCCGCGAATGCCGTCCGGAGGGGGCCATGCGCACCCTCGCGGTGATTTCCCGAAAGGGCGGCGTGGGCAAGACCACGCTCTCAGTGAATCTGGCTGTCGCGGCCTATCAGGGCGGTCTTCGCACCGTGGTGGCGGACCTGGACGCCCAGCGCTCGGCCATGGCCTGGGCCAAGGCGCGCAAACGGCCCGGCCCGGCGGTCCTGGAAACCACCGCGGGCAAGCTGTTTCCCCTGTGGTCCGCCGCCGCGAATTCGGGCTGCGAGCTGATGGTGCTCGACACCCCCGCCAGCGCCGAACCGGAAACCTTGCAGGCGCTGCGCCTGGCGGACCTCTGCCTGCTGGTGAGCCGGCCCAACTATTTCGACGTTTCCGCCTTGGCGCGGTCCATCGAGCTCCTGCGCCAGTTCGACAAGCCGGGGCTGATCGTCCTCAATCAGGCGCCGTCGCGGCGCATGGGCCTGGAACCCGAGTCGGTCATGAAGGCGGTTCGCGCACTGCGCCTCTCGGGCGTGCCCCTGGCCCAGATGGGGCTGAGGCTGCGCGCCAGCTTCCCGGCATCGGCGGCGGAGGGCCTGTCGGTCGAGGAATATGAGCCGGACGGCTACGCCGCCCGCGAGGTCAACGGGGTCTGGGAACAGGTCTGCGCCCTATTGGAACACGCGCGGCCCCGCGAAGCGGACCATGGGGTCCTGCCCGCCGGGCACACCATAAGGCAGGAATTGGGTCTCTCGGCGGTCTGACGCCGGTCAGTTCTTACCCTTGAGCAAGCTCGCCGCCACCATCATGGCGAAGGCCGCGCCGGCGCTTCCGCCGGAAATCATTACCCACCAGTTCATCACCGCTCTCCATCACCCTGTCGACCCAAAAGGGGCGGGGCTCTACTGGCCCCTGACGAACGCTCCCCTTGAACAACGGGTTCCTAGTGTGGAGCTTACGACAACGGACTGAATGTGAGGTTTACGTAGGAACTGGAAAGCCGGATCACCAGCACCGCCTGAATTACAAATGTTTAAGACCGCAATTGCCCAAGTGAAGGCGGCGTTGCGTAGACATCGATTACAGCCCCGGCGTCAGCCGCCGATCTTGGCCTGCCAGGCCAGGGCGCTCTGGATCATGTCGTGCAGATTGGAATGCGCGGGCGTCCAGCCGAGGACCTGTCTGATCTTGTCCCCGCTGGCCACCAGTCGGGGCGGATCTCCCGGCCGCCGCGGCGACGCTCGCACGGGCAGCGGTCGGCCGATCACCGCCTCGACCGCCGCAATCACCTCCAGCACCGTGAAGCCCTGGCCATAGCCGCAGTTGAGGGCGGACGCCGCGCCGCCGCCCTCCAGGTAACGCAGCGCCGCCACGTGGGCCTCAGCCAGGTCGGTCACGTGCAGATAGTCGCGCTCGCAGGTTCCGTCCCGGGTGTCATAGTCCCGGCCGTAGATCTCAAGGTGCTCGCGATGGCCGAGGGCCGCCTCGACCGCCGCCCGGATCAGGTGGGTCGACTGGGGCCCCTGCTGGCCCGCGCGGCCCTGGGGATCGGCGCCCGCGACATTGAAGTACCTGAGGCAGACCGGCCGGAAGGCGGGAAGCGCGACAGCGGCGTCCGCCAGCATGCGCTCGGTCATGGCCTTGGTGGCGCCGTAGGGATTGATCGGCGCGATGAGGGCGTCTTCGTCCACCGGCAAGACCGCTGGAACCCCATAGACGGCCGCGGAGGACGAGAAGATGAAGCGACCCACGCCGGCTTCGATGCAGGATTCGATCAGCGCCAGGGAACCGGCGACGTTGTTGCGATAGTAGGTGAGCGGCGCCTGCACCGACTCGCCCACCGCGATGCTGCCCGCGAAGTGCATCACCGCCTCCACCGCGTGGTCGGACAGAAGGCGCGGCACCAGGGCGCGGTCGGCGATGTCGCCGTGATGGAAGGGGACCCCTTGGGGCACGGCGCTGCGGGCGCCGGTGGACAGGTCGTCGATGACGACGGCCGCATAGCCGGCGTCCTGCAGGGCCAGGACGGCGTGACTGCCGATATAGCCGGCGCCGCCGGTGACGAGGACGCAAGGGGGTGACAAGACTGGTCCTCTCCGGGCTGGGCTACGCCGCCTCCCCTACCCGCTTTGACTCCAGGGATGCTAGAGCTTGTCCGTCGAAAACGAGGGGACGCGTCGCCGTCGCGGTCCGGATGGCGGATACGGGAAGGCCCCGCGCAGATAGCTGCACGGGGCCCACCGTCACGGGTCGTCAGATATTCAGGCCGTCGTGAGCGCGCCTTGACGGCGCCGGCGCAGGGCGGAGCCCAGCAAACCAAAGCCCAGCATGCCCATGGCCCAGGTGGCCGGTTCAGGCACGCCGCCGCTGAACGTCAGGACGCCTCCGAAACCGAACTCGGAACCGGTCAAGCCCGCCGCGTTGAGGGCGGCGATGCCGGCGCTGTTCAGGTCCACGACCACGTTGCTGGTCGGCGCCGTCAGGGTCACTGAACCATAAACCACGCCCGTGCCGAGGTCGTCGAAGATGCTGGTGTCCATGTAATCCTGGTTGGTGTTGATGGCGGCGTTCAGGTCATAGAGCGTCCAGGTTACGGACGAATGGCCGCCGAACAGGAACCCGGACGGGTCGGCGCCGATGTCGAACTCGGCAGACGTCACGCCCGTCAGGGAGTCGAAATAGAAGTAGTTCCGGTAGGTGTTGCCGCCGAAATCGCCGACGGCATAGTTGTTGTTGTTTGCGTCATGCTCGCCGGTCTGAATGAACCAGCCGTGAGTGAAGGCATTGATATTGCTGTTGAGCCCGTTGATGTTCATGGTCTGAACACCCGCGGGGGTGAAGCCGAAGATGGCGGTGTCGGCCGCCGAAGCGGACGAAACGGCGGCCACGGCGAGCGCGACGCCCGCCAGTACGGATCTGATTTTCAAGTTGAACCCCAGCGACGACCATCCAACGCCGTCCTGGATGGCGGACGCCCTGGCCATTAACCTTGCTACACGTCGGGGGAGGGGGGTTGCAATCCCACTCGCCTCCTAGGCGTCGATCGCCGAGCCGGGCGCAAGGGATTCCGGGGCCCCAGGCGGGGCCTTGTCATGGCTGGAATGGATTTCAAAACTGGAGCGGGCGATGAGATTCGAACTCACGACCCCAACCTTGGCAAGGTTGTGCTCTACCCCTGAGCTACGCCCGCGCTCCGTTCAGGGGGCGGCTTATCGCAGAGCGTCTCCGGCTTGGCAAGCGGCGGCGGGTACGGGCTCTATCGCGCCAGTTTCGGGGCGTTCAGCCGGCGCTTGTTGACATGGGCCTTGGGTGCGACCCCGACGTCTTCGGGCGCCTGGCCCTTGAAATAGAAGCGCTGCCACGCCTCCTTGACCGTCTCCGGATCACGCTTGGCCAACTTGGTGTTGAACTCCTCGCGGTGACGGTGCCAGGCGGTGTACTGGTCGCGCAGCTCGTCCTCGGACTCCAGAACCCGGCGGGTGACCTCCACACTCTCCAGCACCTTGTCCTGAGCCAGGGTGATGAAACAGAACGGCTCGCCCTTTTCGAAGCGGATGCGGCCGGGGCGGGTGAATTTCCAGTTCATCGTGAAGGGGAACGGCAGCCAGTCGGTCTCCACCAGGCCTGTCAGGGGCTGGATCCCGTCCTTGAAATGGTTTGGGGGCCCCATCACCCACATGGACCAGCCCGGGGGGGTACGGAACAGATAGCCCGTGTGGAAGGTCACGATGCCATGGGAGAAGTGCGACTTGGCGAACTCATGGAAGTCGGCGTGGGTGTGGTCGGGGCGCAGCTGGATGTCCTGCTGGTGGATCCCGCCGTTCCACTCGGCGGTGAACCCCACCGGGCACAGGATTTCCCAGCCTGTGGAATTCGCCATGTTCAGCGGCAGGCATCGGTAGGCGTGCCGGTCGGTGAAGGTGTCCATCCACGCCCGCTGAGGTCGACCGGGCACGATCTCGGGCGGCCTGGCCTGGGTGGCGTAGCATTCCAGTTCGAGGCGTGGGGCGGGTACGGGCGGTGTGTCGGTCATGATCGTCTGCTCTAGCGGCCGGAGCTGGGCGACGTCCAGCCTAGCCCATGTCCGCCCCAGCGGTTAAGTCGGCCCGATGCCCAATCCCGCGACGCCCGAAGACCTTTACGCCTTCCTGGATCGCCAGGGGATCGCCCACCGCACGCTGGAGCATCCGCCGGTGTTCCGGGTCGGGGAGGGCGAAGAGATCAAGGCGGCCCTGCCGGGCGGCCACACCAAGAACCTGTTCCTGAAGGACGCCAAGGACCAGCTGTGGCTGATCTCGGCGCTCGGCGAGACGCGGATCGACCTGAAGGCCCTGCCCGCTGTCATCGGCTCGGCGCGGCTGTCCTTCGGCCGGGAAGACCTGCTTCTTGAAGCCCTGGGCGTGCGCCCCGGCTCGGTCACCCTATTCGCCCTGATCAACGACCCCGGCCATCGAGTGCGGTTCGTGCTGGACAAGGCCTTGACGGCCCACGAGATCGTCAATTTCCACCCCCTGGCCAACACGGCCACGACGGCGATCTCCAGCCGGGGCATGCTCGACTTCCTGGGCGCCCTGGGCGTTGAGCCCATCGTCGTGGATTTTGCGGTGACGACCGGCGGCTGAACTGCTCTTGCAGATTGCGATCCAACGGGCGCATGACCATCTAAGGCGCTGACCACTTCGGCAGACGCGATCCAGTGGAGGGACCATGCTGGGCGAGACGGGCGCTGCGACGGCCGCGCCGCCAGACCTGATCAAGGACAGCACGGACGCGGCCTTCCTGGCCGACGTGATCGAAGCCTCCCGCCTCCAGCCGGTGATCGTCGATTTCTGGGCGACGTGGTGCGGCCCCTGCAAGCAGCTCGGCCCGGCGTTGGAGAAGGCCGTCCTCGCAGCCAAGGGCGCGGTGAAGCTGGTCAAGATCGACGTCGACAAGAACCCGCGCATTTCCTCGCAGCTTCGCATCCAGTCGATTCCGACGGTCTATGCCTTCGTCGATGGCCAGCCGGTGGACGGCTTCCAGGGCGCGGTGCCCGACAGCCAGCTCAAGGCGTTCATCGACCGGCTCGCCGGACCGCCGGCGCCGACCGACCTGGACGAGATCCTCGCCATGGCGGCTGAATCCCTGTCGCTGGGCGATCTGGGCGGGGCGGCCCAGGCCTTCGCCCAGGCCCTGCAGATCGCACCTGACAACATCAAGGCCATCACCGGCCTGTCGCGCTGCTACCTGACCGGCGGCGACGCCGAGCGGGCCGGGGAGGTCCTCGCCCTGGCGCCCGCCGCCGCCAAGGACCCGGAACTCGACAGCCTGCGGGCCGCCCTGGCCCTCGCCGCCGCCGCACCGTCGGACATCGCTCCCTTCGAACGCCGGCTGGCGCAGGACGCCGACGATCACGCGGCCCGCCTGGAGCTGGCCAAGGCCATGGCCGGTCACGGTCGGTTCGACGAGGCGGTGGATCATCTGCTCAAGATCATCGAGCGCGACCGCGACTGGAATGACGGCGCGGCGCGCGCGCAGCTCCTCACCGTGTTCGAGGCGGCCGGCTTCGGATCCGAAGCCGCCAAGAGCGGCCGCCGCCGGCTTTCATCGATCCTCTTCTCCTGAATGGAGGCGATCATGGTCGCGAGTCCTTTCAAGAAGGCTCAGGACTTGCCCCAGGCGATTCCGGTGTTCCCGCTGGACGGGGCGCTTCTGCTGCCGCACGCGGGCCTGCCTCTGAACATCTTCGAGCCGCGTTATGTCGCCATGGTGGATGACGCCATGGCCGCCGAGCGCATCATCGGCATGGTCCAGACACAGCCGGGGGGAGACCCTGAGCGGCCGCGCCTCCAGCCGGTCGGCTGCGCGGGCAAGATCACGGCCTTTTCTGAAACGCCCGACGGCCACTACCGGATCACGCTCACCGGCCTCAGCCGCTTCACGATCCAGGGCGAGTTGGCCGTGACCACGCCCTATCGCCAGGTGCGCGCCGATTTCATGGCCTATGAGGCCGACCTGGACCCGGCCGCCCTGGAAGACGACGAAGGCTTCGACCGCCTGCGGCTGCTCAGCGCCCTGCGCAGCTATCTTGAATGCCGCTCCATGGACGTCGACTGGGAAACCGCCAAGGCGGCGCCAGCGGCGGCGCTCGTCAACAGCCTCTCGATGGCCCTTCCCTTCGACCTCGCCGAGAAGCAGGCGTTGCTCGAGGCGGCCAGCGTCGCCACTCGGCGCGAGACCCTGGTGGCTCTGATGGAGATTGATTCGCGAGAAGCCCTGGACGAAGACCAGCCGCGATCGATGCAGTAGGTCAGGGCCCGCATGAGCGACATCTCCCCGGAAGTGGATCCCAGGCTGTTGGAGATCCTGGTCTGCCCCCTCACCCAGGGCGCCCTCACCTATGACCGCAAGGCAGGCGAGTTGATCAGCCGCGCCGCGCGCCTGGCCTATCCAGTGCGCGACGGCGTGCCGGTGATGCTGCCGGAAGAGGCGCGCGCGCTGGACGACGGCGAATGAGCCGCCCCTGGCCCCTGGAGCTGCGCGCCCGGCGTGGTGACCGGACCCTGTCTATCGCTTTCGACACGGGAGAGACCTTCGTCCTGCCCGCCGAATACCTGCGGGTGATGACGGGCTCGGCCCTGGACCGGGGACATGGCGCCGGCGATCGGCCGCCGGTCGCCGGCAAGCGCGCGGTCGGCCTGGCCGAAATCACCCCGATCGGCCGCTATGCCGTGAGGATCAGGTTCGACGACGGCCACGACACAGGTCTCTACAGCTGGGACGCCCTTTTCGGTCTTGGCCGCGACCAGGCCCGGCTGTGGGACAAATACCTGGGCGATCTCGATCGCCAGGGCCTCTCGCGGGACGGTCTCGGAGCCTAGGCAAGGCGGGCGCCCCTGCGGGGGGCGCCGAAATGCGCACGGCAGATGATCAACTCCCCCGCAAATCGTCGTAAAGTGAAGCTCGGGCGCCCGCTTGAGGGCGAGGCCGGCCGGCTGCGCCGGCGTGGAAAGGTTTTCCATGAGACGGATTCTCGTCGCGGAGGACGCCCGGACACAGGCCGAGCACCTGCGGCTGATCCTGGAGACTGAAGGCTTCGAAGTCGCCTGCGTCGACGACGGCGCCGACGCCCTGGCCATGGCCGCGCAGCAGCGCTTCGACCTGGTGCTGACCGACGTTGAAATGACCGGCGCGCTTGACGGCGTCGGTCTGCTCCACGCCCTTCGCGCCGACCCCGTCCAGAAGGGCGTGCCGGTGATGCTCCTCTCCGCCAATGGCGGGGCGGATGCACGGGCGGAAGGCTTCGCGGCGGGGGCCGACGACTACATCGTCAAGCCGTTCGGCGCGCGTGAGCTGCTGGCGCGGGTCGAGGCCGCCATCCGCTCCTCCGGACTGAAGCGGGACGTGGCGACCCGCGACGAGTTGCTGGAGGCCGCCGGTCGGCAGGCCAATCTTCACCGGGCCCTGGACGCCGCCGAGATGGGCGAACTGACGTTCCACCACATGACCGGCGCCGTCTCGCATACTCGCGGCTTCGCCGCCCTGTTCGGCCATCCCGCGGACAAGAAGATGTCGGTCGAGGATATCCGGGCGGGCTATCACCCCGAAGATCGGGCCCGGATCGACGCCTATCGCGAAGAGGTGCAGTTCGGCACGGGGGCGCTCTTCGAGATCGAACACCGGGTCCTCTGGCCGGTCGGAACGGTCCGTTGGCTGGCCGGACGCGGCGCATTCACCCGCGACGAAGCCGGCGTCCCCCGCGCGGTCACCGCCGTCTACTGGGACGTGACGCCCCGCAAGCTGGGAGAAGCGCGGCAACAGCTGCTGCTCGACGAACTGAATCACCGCGTGAAGAACACCATCGCGACTGTCCAGTCGATCGCGATGCAGACCCGGCGAAACGCCGAAAGTCTCGGCGATTTCGAAGAGGCGTTCCAGGCGCGCCTGCTGGCCCTGGCCGGCGCCCACGACCTGTTGACCCAGGTGTCCTGGGACGGCGCCTCCCTTGGCGACCTGGTCACCCGGACCCTGGCCCCTCACCGCGCCGCCGGGACAGCGGAAACCCCGCGGCTCACGCTTGGCGGACCGGTAGTCCGGCTCAGCGCCAATGCGGCGATCACCCTCCATATGGCCTTCCACGAACTGGCGACCAACGCCTGCAAATATGGCGCGCTGTCGGTCAAGGACGGCCGCCTGGCGGTGACCTGGACGATCGACCGGGCCGCCGATCCGGCGGCGGTGATGCTCAGCTGGATCGAATCCGGCGGACCTCCGGTCGCGCCGCCCGGCTCGAGGGGCTTCGGCTCGCGCCTGATCGAGCAGGGGCTGACCTGGGAACTGGGCGCCGAGGTGGGCCTCGACTTCCATCCCGAAGGCCTGCGCTGCGCCATCCGACTGCCCCTGTCCCGCAAGGTGGCCGCCGGCGGGCCGTCTATGGACTGAGCGGCTCGCCCCGCAGGAGCCTCGGCAGGTCCCCGACCGCACCCCCGGCCTCGCGCATGAGGAAGCGGCGGACGGGACCGATACGGTTGACGAGCGCCATGCCGGCGTCCCGCGCCAGCCGCACGGGCGCCAGGTCGTTGGAGAACAGCCGGTTGAACAGGTCTGTGGTGACGGCCTGGCCGAGGTTGTCGAACCGGCGCCAGCGGGCGTAGCGCTCGAGCACCACCTGCGAGCCGATGTCTTCGCCGATCCTCGCCGCGTCAACGAGGGCCTCCGCCAGGGCGGCGCAGTCCTTCAGGCCGAGATTCAGGCCCTGGCCCGCGATCGGGTGGATGCCGTGCGCGGAGTCGCCCAGGAGGGCGATGCGATGGGCGGTCATCGCCTCCGCCATCTCCAGCGCCAGGGGATAGACGAACCGCGGACCGGCCACCCGCGCCTCGCCCAGGAACGGGCCGAACCGCCTGCGCAGGTGGGCTTCGAACACCTCCTGCCGGGCCGCGCCGAGCGCCTGACCGCGCGCGGCCTTCTCGGTCCACACCAGGCTCGCGCGCATGCCGGTCAGCGGCAGGATCGCGAAGGGTCCGGACGGCAGGAAATGTTCGTGGGCCACGCCCTGATGCGGTCGGTCGAACTCCACCGTGGCGACCACGCCGACATCACCGTAGGGCCAGCCCACCACGCCGATCCCGGCCTGCCGGCGCACCGTGGATCCGCGGCCGTCCGCGCCGACGATCAGAGGCGCTTCGATGACGCCGCCATCGTCCAGGATGGCGCGCGCGCCGCCTGCTTCGGTTTCGACCGTCACGACGCGCGCCGGGGCCAGGACCTGGATGCCCGCGGCCTGGACCGCCTGGGCCAGGCCCGCCCGGATATGGCGGTTCTCCACCATGTAGCCCAGCGGCTCACCGGCCACCCGATCGGCGATCTCTGCTGCGTCGAAGCGCAGGAACGCCGGCGTCCCCAGGCCCGGGGCGGCGCCCGGCGATCGACCGTCCGTCACCAGGATCTGCTCGATCCGCTGGGCGTGCGGCTCGATCAGAGCCCCGGCGCCGATCGCGCGCCACTGGCGGAAACAGGAAAAGGCGATCGCCGAGGCCCGCCCATCGAACGCGGGCGCGATCTGGGCCTCGAAGACAAGCGGGTCGACCAGGATGGGCTCGAGCCCGCCGGACTTCAGCGCCAGGGCGAGGGTCGCCCCCGCCATGCCGGCGCCCGAGATGATCACGTCACAGGTCAGGGTCCGCGCCATGGATGCGATATGCCGCCGCGGCCCCGCGCCTGTCCAGCCGGTCGTAAACGCCTCTTAACCCTCTTGGCCCAGGACTCTCCTCCAGGACACGGGCGGAGAACGGCGATGGCGAGGGCGGCGGCAAGGCAGGCCCCGGGCGTGGGGGACATGCTGGTCCAGATCTGGCGCCACCCCTTCTGCGCGCGGGCCCGCGGCTGGGCGATCATCTGTTTGGGCCTGTTCCTCGCCGCCGCCCTGGCGACGTACAACGCCGCCGACCCGAGCTGGAACGCCTCCTCTTCGGGCCAGCCGTCGAACCTGATGGGACGTCTGGGCGCCACGGTCGCCGACCTCTTCATGCAGTCCCTGGGCGTGGCGGCCTGGCTGGTGGCGGTCGTGCTGCTCCTCGCCGGCGGGGTGCGCGCATCCGGTCCCCGGCGCGACGGGCGTCCTGGCCGCTTGCAGATCAATCCGTGGATCGCCCTGGCGGCCCTCCTCGCCCTGGCCGGCGTCCTGGCTGCGCCCCTGCCCCCGGCGGCCTGGCCTCTGGTCAAGGGTCTCGGCGGCTTCTGGGGCGACGCGCTGCTGGGTCTGCTGGGACGATTGTTCGACCTCGCGGGCCTGCCGCACGCAAAGTGGATCGCCGCGGGCATCCTCGCCGTCGCCGCGCTGACCGCCCTGGTGTTCATGCTGGGCCTGAAGGGCGCGGATCTCACGGAGAGCTTCGGCTGGATCGGCGCCTTGCGCCGCTCTGGCGCGCCAAGCGCGCCGGCCAGGACCACCGTGCGCCGGTCCAGGGTTCGCCGCGAGCCCGAGGTCGCATTGAAGCTTCCGGGCGACGATGATGACGATGTCCTGGCCGACGTCGGCCCCGACGTGGGGGCGCCCGCCGGGGGGCCGCCGCCGCAGGCGCTCAACCCGCAGAAACCCACGGCCAAGTCGTCCCGCCGCGAGGAACGCGAGGTGCAGGGGGCTTTCTCCTTTGTGGCCACGCCCGGTTTCCGCCTGCCCGAACTGAGCATGCTGGCCAAGCCAAAGCCGCGCGCATCCGCCGTGGACGAGGGGGCGCTGCTGCAGAACGCCCGGCTCCTGGAGAGCGTGCTGGCGGAGTTCAGCGTCAATGGCCGTATCGACCAGATCCGGCCCGGCCCCGTGGTCACGCTCTATGAGCTTGTTCCCGCCCCTGGGGTGAAGACCGCCCGCGTGGTGGCCCTGGCCGACGACATCGCCCGTTCCATGAGCGTGGTCTCCTGCCGCGTCTCGGTGGCGCCGGGCCGCAACGCCATCGGCATCGAACTGCCGAACCAGAAGCGCGAGACGGTCTATTTGCGGGACCTCTTGTCCGCCGCCGACTACGAACGGTCCAGCCAGGTGCTGCCCCTGGCGCTCGGCGAGACCATCAATGGCGAGCCGTATGTGGCCGACCTCGCCCGCATGCCCCACCTGCTGATCGCCGGCACCACCGGTTCGGGCAAGTCCGTCGGCGTCAACGCCATGATCCTGTCGATCCTCTATCGGCTGAGCCCCGAGCAGTGCCGGCTGATCATGATCGATCCCAAGATGCTGGAGCTGTCGGTCTATGACGGCATCCCGCACCTGCTTGCCCCCGTCGTCACCGATCCCAAGAAGGCTATCGTCGCCCTGAAATGGACTGTGCGCGAGATGGAGGACCGCTACCGCCTGATGTCCAAGATCGGGGTGCGCAATATCGCGGGCTACAACGAGCGGGCCCGCGAGCTGGCCGCCAAGGGCGAACACTTCGTACGGACCGTCCAGACCGGCTTCGATGAGACCGGCCGCGCGACCTACGAGGAAGAGCGGCTGGATCCCCAGCCCATGCCGTATCTGGTGGTGGTGATCGACGAGGTCGCCGACCTTATGATGGTCGCCGGCAAGGACATCGAAGGCGCGGTCCAGCGCCTGGCGCAGATGGCCCGGGCCGCGGGCATCCACCTGATCATGGCCACTCAGCGCCCATCCGTGGACGTCATCACCGGCACCATCAAGGCCAACTTCCCGACCCGGATCAGCTTCCAGGTCACCTCCAAGATCGACGCGCGCACCATCCTGGGCGAGCAGGGCGCCGAGCAGCTGCTGGGCCAGGGCGACATGCTCTACATGGCCGGCGGCGGGCGGGTGACCCGCCTGCACGGGCCCTTCGTGTCCGACGGCGAAGTCGAGGCGGTGGCCGCGTTCCTGCGCAAGCAGGGCGAGCCGCAATACCTGGAAGAGGTCACCGCCGCGCCGGAAGACGACGAGGGCGGCGGCGACGACGGATTTGGCGGCGGTGGGGGCGGGTCCGGCGACGACCTCTACGACCGCGCCGTGGCCGTGGTCACCCGCGACCGCAAGGCTTCCACCAGCTACGTCCAGCGCCGGCTGCAGATCGGCTACAACCGCGCCGCCTCCCTGATCGAGCGGATGGAGAAGGAGGGCGTCGTCGGCCCCGCCAACCACGCGGGCAAGCGCGACGTCCTCGCCGGCCCGCCGCCGATGTGAACCTCAGATCCCAGACAGTGGTTCGATCCCTGTCGCACGCCACGATTTGGCCCCTCGGGCGTTGGAGACTCCCTGGCCGCGGAGCGCCGCGAGGAGGCCCAATGCATAGACGCTGGATCATCGCGGGGGCCCTGGCTTGCGCCGTCATGCTGGGCGCCGCCGCCCCGCCGCCGCCGCCCCTGTCGAGCGAGGACGCGGCCCTGGTCGACCAGGCGGCGGGCTATCTCGACGGCTTGGGCCAGATGCACGGCCACTTCGTCCAGACCGACGCCCGGGGCGCCATGACCCAGGGCGAGCTCTATATGAACCGCCCCGGCAAGGCCCGGTTCGACTACCAGAGCCCCGCATCGCTCCTGGTGGTCTCCGATGGACACAGCGTCATCGTCTATGACCGCCGTCTGAAGACCTTCGACCGTTACCCCCTGGGCGCAACCCCCCTGGCTCTGTTCCTCCAGAAGCATGTGCGGCTGGATCAGAAGGTCGTGGTCACGCGCGTCGTCCGGTCGCCGGGCGCCTTCACCCTCTTCGCTCGCGACGGGCGCCGTCAGGCCCAGGGCCAGATCGAACTGACCTTCGCGGCCAGTCCCGTCGCCCTGCGCGAATGGGCGATCACCGACGCCCAGGGCAAGCGAACGGTCGTCCGGATCACCGATCTTGAGCCGGCGGCGAATCTGGATCCGGCGCTGTTCGTCCTGCGCAACCCCAATCCGCAGCCGGCATCCATCGAATAGCGGATCGTCCCAATTGTGACATTCTCACAACAAGCAAGGGCCGGCGCGCATCCCGCTTGACTTTTGGGTCTGTCGTTGCATTAATGGCACATAGCGCATGGGACTTCGTCCCCTCGCTGCCCGTGCCGGACCCTATCCCCTCCCGGCGGCGGCATGAGACAACACTTTCAACGCCCGATCGGTTCTCTGGTCGGGCGTTTTCTTTTGACGGGCGCTATAGGGGGCGCATGCGCCTTCGCCTCTGCACCTGGAACGTCAATTCCGTCCGCCTGCGCGCCGAACAGGCCGCGCGCTTCGTCGCCGAGCAGGCGCCGGATGTGCTCTGCATGCAGGAGATCAAGTGCCGGGAGGGCGAGTTCCCGTTCCAGGCCTTCATCGACATGGGTTTGCCCCACCTGAAGATCCAGGGTCAGAAGGGCTGGCATGGAGTCGCCATCGCCTCGCGCCTGCCGCTGGAGGACGTCCGGGCCCTCGACGTCTGCCGCGAAGGCCACGCCCGCGCCGTCTCGGTCCGGGTCGCGGGGGTCGAAGTCCACAACTTCTACATCCCGGCGGGGGGCGACACCCCCGACCGCGGGGCCAACCCGAAGTTCGACCACAAGCTGGATTTCTTCGAACGACTCACCGCCGACATGGCCCGCCGCGACCCCAGGGCGCCGCTTGCGATCGTCGGCGACCTGAATGTCGCGCCCGGCGAGAACGACGTCTGGAACCACAGGTACATGTCCCGTGTGGTCAGCCACACGCCGCTGGAGGTGGAGGCCATGGACCGGCTGAAGGCCTCGGTCGGCTTCCTCGACGTGGTGCGCGAGGCCGAGCCGGATCCCCGCAAGCTGGCGTCCTGGTGGAGCTATCGCGCCCAGGACTTCCGCGCCTCGGGCCGCGGCCTGAGGCTGGACCACATCTGGGTGACCCCGGGCCTGAAGGACGCCGCCATCGGCCAGGGCGCCGCCGCGCGCATCCACGAGGACGTCCGCGCCTGGGAGCGCCCTTCCGACCACGCGCCCATCAGCGCGGACCTGGCGCTCTGACCGGGCCTAGGGTCAGGGCTGCAGTCGATACCCGCCGGCTTCGGTGAGGAGGATCTTGGCGCTGGACGGGTCGGGTTCGACCTTCTGGCGCAGGCGATAGACGTGGGTCTCCAGGGTGTGGGTGGTGACCCCGGCGTTGTAGCCCCACACCTCGGTGAGCAGCTCCTCGCGCGACACGGCCTTGCCGCCGGCGCGATAGAGGTACTTCAGGATATTGGTCTCCTTCTCCGTCAGGCGGACCTTCTTGCCGCGAGCGTCGGTCAGGAGCTTGGATGCGGGCCGGAACTCATAGGGCCCGATGTGGAAGATGGCGTCTTCCGACTGTTCGTGGCTGCGCAGCTGGGCGCGGATGCGGGCCAGGAGCACGGCGAACTTGAAGGGCTTGGTCACGTAGTCATTGGCGCCGGCGTCGAGGCCGAGGATGGTGTCGGAATCCCCCGACGCCGCGGTGAGCATGATGACCGGCGACGACACGCCGGCCTTGCGCAGCAGGCGGCAGGTCTCGCGCCCGTCCATGTCCGGCAGGTCCACGTCCAGCAGGATCAGGTCGGGCTTCAATTCCCGGCCGAGCCGTACGCCCTCGCCGCCCGCGCCGGCTTCGACGGTGCGGAATTCTTCATGCAGGTGAAGCTGTTCGGCGAGCGCGCCTCTGAGCTCTGCGTCGTCATCGACGACGAGGATCGTCTTCTGTTGCGCCATCGGCCGGAAGATGCACCCACCGCGCCGGGATGCAAGCGCTGCTTGACGGCGTGGCGCGCCTTGGCCTCTCGTCACGCGCACTTGAGGCGAATCGCGGGGGGCGCCGCCATGATCTTCCGGGCCTGGTCAGACGGCCGGTTCGAGACCCCCGAGGCAGGGGGACGGCGCGACCTCCGATGCGCCCTGGGCCGCGCGGGGGTGATCGCCGCCGCCGACAAGCGCGAGGGCGACGGCGCGGCGCCCCTGGGCGTCTGGCCCTTGCGCCGGGTGCTTTACCGCCCCGACCGTGGACCGGCGCCGGCGACCGCCCTGCCCTCAGCGCCTATCGTTCCGGACGACGGCTGGTGCGACGCCCCTGACGATCCGGCCTACAACCGGCCTGTCAAACGCCCCTATCCGGCCAGCCATGAAGCCATGTGGCGCGATGACGGCCTCTATGACCTGGTGGTGATCCTGGGCCACAACGACGACCCGCCCATCGCCAACATGGGGTCGGCCATCTTCCTGCACTGCGCCCGCCCCGACTACGCCCCCACCGAAGGCTGCGTGGCCCTGGCCCGGCCGGACCTGGAAGCGGTGCTGGCCTTGGCGGCGCCTGGGGATGTGCTGGAGATCGTCCGCGCGGGTTGATGTGCGCGGGACGGCTCAGGCGTCTTGGTGCGCCGGCCGCTCGCCGAACAGGGCTGAGCCGACGCGGACGGAGGTGGCGCCCAGGCGGACCGCGAGTTCGAAGTCGGCGCTCATCCCCATGGACAGCTTCGCAAGGCCGTTGCGGGCCGCGATCTTGGCCAGGAGCGCGAAATGCGGCGCCGCGGGCTCACATTCCGGCGGGATGCACATGAGCCCCTCGATCCCAAGCCCATAGATCGTCCGGCAGAGCTGGACGAAGGCATCGGCGCCCGCGGGCGCCACGCCCGCCTTCTGAGGCTCCTCGCCGGTGTTGACCTGGACATAGAGCCGCAGGACCCTTCCCTGGCGGTCGAATTCCTCGGCCAGGCTTTTCGCCAGCCGCTCCCGATCCAGGGTCTCGATGACGTCGAACAGGGCGACGGCGTCGCGGGCCTTGTTGGTCTGCAGCGGGCCGATCAGGCGCAGGTCCAGCCCCTCGCGGCGATCCGCCCAGCGGCTCTCGGCCTCCTGGACCCTGTTCTCGCCGAACACGGTCTGCCCCGCGTCCAGCACGGGCCGGATGGCGTCCCAGGGCTGCTGTTTGGACACCGCCACCAGGACGACCTCCGAGGGATCGCGGTCAGCGGCCTTCGCGGCGCGCCCTATCCGTTCCAGAATGTCGGCGCGGGCGGCCGCGGGATCGAAGGGCGGGGCGGGCATGGCGGATGGACGGACCTCGGGCATGGCCGCTCTCCTTGAAACCGCCCGGCGCCTTCGCGCAAGGTCCAAGGGCGGCCGGACCGGCGGCGCGGGGCTGGTCCCTGCCCTGATCTTCGTCACCGACCCAGCCCGCACGCCCGACCTGGACGCGATCCTGGAGCGGTTGCCACGGGGCGCCGGCGTGATCTACCGCGCCTTCGGCGCGCCGGACGCGGTCGAGACCGGCCTGCGCCTGCGGCGGATCGCCGCCCGCCGGGGCCTGGTCCTGCTGGTGGGGGCCGACCCGGCCCTGGCCCGGGCCGTCCGCGCCGACGGCGTCCACCTGCCCCAGAGGCTCGCCGGCCAGGCGGGCCGCCTGGCCCGAAGCCGGCCTGGCTGGATCGTCACCGCAGCGGCGCACAGTCGCAGCGCCGCGATCGCCGCGGAGCGGGGGGGCGCCCAGGCGATCCTGCTGTCCTCGGTGTTCGACAGCGCCAGCCCCTCGGCTGGAAGCGCGCTCGGCGTGGTGCGTTTCGCCGCCATGACGAGGGGCCTCAAGGCGCCGGTGATCGCGCTGGGCGGGGTGACGGCGTTCACTGCGCGAAGGCTGCTGGGAACACGCGCAAGCGGACTCGCCGCGGTAGGCGCGTTCAGCTCGTGAGGGCCGTCTGGCGGATCAGAACTTGAAGGCGGTTTCCAGCCGGACCTTGGGCGCGTGGTCCGTGGCGATCGCCGGCCGGGGGTCGTCGTTGACCGGGCCGAGGTGCACGGCGCCGCCAACGCGCAGGGCCGGAGTAATCTTGTAGTAGGCGCCAGCGCGCATATCGCCGCCCGTATAGTTCAGCGGCTTGGCGGCCAATGGGTCGACGTCGAGCTTGAAGCCCCAGCGCGCGGCCTTGGAGTCCCACTCCAGGCTGCGGCGGCCGACCTGCGGGGACCATTGATTAAGATCCGGCGCGAAGGCGTCGCGGGTGGTGAAGCTCAATTGCGGGATCTGGACGGTATGAACCGATTCAGCACGCGCTTCCGCCACCATCCCCAGGAGGATGGTCGTGGAAAGCACCGCCAAAATGGGCTTCAGCCCCGTCATACGCACTCCAATAGACCCAAACTCATTTCTGAAAAGGCAATTGTCCGCAGAATCCGCGCAGACGCGCCCCGTCACGTTCGATTTGAGGGCTCGGGACGCCCGGGTCAATATTCGCGTAGGCGGGGAAGTGATGATTCACCATCATCTGGGGTGGCCTGTGGCTCCAGTGTCACGCGATTCCTAGTTGGAGCCTTGCGTCTCACGATATAGAGAGGCCTTCCGGCGGGTTTGAGGGGGCGCAGCCGCAAACGCGGCGCGATTTGTGTTGGAGCGAGACAACATGGGCTGGACCCGGAACGCCACGATCGCGGCGGCCGCTGTTTTGACTGCGGCCTCGCTGGCGGCGTGCACGCATAGTCGTGAAGGCGGCGGCGGGATCCACATCGGACGTCGCGGCAAGACTTCGGCTGACCAGGCGACCATCGGGGTCAATGGCTACCTCTGGCGGGCGACGCTGGACACCCTGGCCTTCATGCCCCTGGCGTCCGCCGACCCTTGGGGCGGCACGGTGATCACGGACTGGTATTCCAATCCGGAGAAGCCCGACGAGCGCTTCAAGGCCACCGTCTATATCCTGGACACGCGGCTGCGGGCCGACGGCCTGAAGGTCACGGTGTTCAAGCAGGTGAAGGACACCTCCGGCCAGTGGATCGATTCGCCGACCTCGGACCAGACCGAGACGGATATCGAGAACGCCATCCTCACCCGCGCCCGGCAGCTCCGCCTCTCCAACATCCCCGGCAAGGGCTGATCCACCTTCCTCCATGGCCCGTTACAATCCCAAGGAGGTGGAACCCAAATGGCGCGCCGCTTGGGAAGCGGCGGGCGTCTTTCGCACGCGCTCGCCTGAGGAGGCGGGCGGCAAACCCAAGTATTACGCGCTCGAGATGTTTCCCTATCCGTCGGGGCGCATCCATGTCGGGCATCTGCGCAACTACGCCATGGGCGACGTGGTTGCGCGCTTCAAGCGCGCCCGCGGCTTCAACGTGCTGCACCCGATGGGCTGGGACGCCTTCGGCATGCCCGCCGAGAACGCCGCCATGGAGCGCGGGGTCCACCCCAAGGGCTGGACGTACGAGAACATCGCCATCATGCGGGAACAGCTGAAAGGGCTGGGCCTGTCGATCGACTGGAGCCGGGAGTTCGCCACCTGCGATCCGGACTATTACGGCCAGCAGCAGCGCTGGTTCCTGGACCTGTGGCGGCGCGGCCTGGTCTACCGCAAGGAGAGCATGGTCAACTGGGATCCGGTGGACCACACCGTCCTGGCCAATGAGCAGGTCATCGACGGGCGGGGCTGGCGTTCGGGCGCGGCGGTGGAGCGGCGCAAGCTGACCCAGTGGTTCCTGCGCATCACCGACTACGGCGACGCCCTGCTGGGCGGACTGAAGACCCTGGACCGCTGGCCCGACAAGGTGCGGCTGATGCAGGAGAACTGGATCGGCAAGTCCAGGGGCCTGCGCCTGAGCTTCGCCTTTGCGGACAAGGCTCCGGAGGGATTCGACGCCGGCCTTGAAGTCTACACCACCCGGCCCGACACGCTTTACGGCGCGAGCTTCGTCGCCGTGGCCCCCGACCATCCCCTCGCGGCCCGGATCGCGGCCGGCGACGCCAAGGCCGCGGCCTTCATCGACGACTGCCGCAGGGGCGGCACCTCGGAAGCCGAGATCGAGGCGGCGGAAAAGAGGGGCTTCGACACCGGGCTCAGGGTGGTCCATCCGTTCGACCCGACCTGGACCCTGCCTGTCTGGGTCGCGAATTTCATCCTGATGGACTATGGCACGGGCGCGATCTTCGGCTGCCCGGCCCACGATCAGCGCGACCTGGACTTCGCCCGCAAGTATGGCCTGCCGGTCACACCGGTGGTGTTGCCGCCAGGCGCGGATCCCGCCGCCTTCGCAGTGGACGCGGAAGCCTATGTGGGGCCTGGGAAAACCTTCAATTCCGCCTTCATGGACGGCATGGAGGTCGAGGCCGCCAAAGCCGCCGCCGTGGCCCGTGTGGAGGGCCAGGGTCAGGGCCAGGGCGCTACCGTATATCGCCTGCGCGACTGGGGGGTGTCCCGCCAGCGCTACTGGGGATGTCCGATCCCCGTGGTCCATTGTCCCGCCTGCGGTCCCGTGGCCATATCGGACGATCAGCTGCCCGTGATCCTGCCCGATGACGTCACTTTCGACCGGCCGGGCAATCCCCTCGCGCGCCATCCGACCTGGCGACACGTCTCCTGTCCCGCCTGCGGCGGCGCGGCCGAGCGCGAGACCGATACGCTGGACACCTTTGTGGACAGCTCCTGGTATTTCGCACGCTTCACCGATCCAAAGTCCGCCTCACCGGTGGACAGGGCGGCGGCGGATTACTGGCTGCCGGTGGACCAGTACATCGGCGGCATAGAGCACGCGATCCTCCACCTGCTCTACGCCCGTTTCATCACGCGAGCCCTGAAAGACGAGGGGCTGCTGTCGGTCGAGGAGCCTTTCGCGGGCCTTTTCACGCAAGGGATGGTCACCCACGAGACCTACAGGCGCCCGTCCGGCGAATGGGTCGAACCGGACCTGGTCGAGATGGTCCAGGACGGCGCGACCCGGCGCGCGCAGCTGATCGGGACCGGCGAGGCGCTGGTGATCGGCGACGTCGAGAAGATGTCGAAGTCCAAGAAGAACACCTATGCGCCGGAAGACATCGCCGACGCCTATGGCGTGGACGCCGCGCGCCTGTTCGTCATGTCAGACTCGCCGCCCGAGCGGGACGTGCAGTGGACAAATGGCGGCATCGAAGGCGCCTGGCGCTTCGTGCACCGGGTCTGGAACGAGTTCGACAGCCAGCCCGGGGGACCGGCGCCCGCCGCGGACCCGTCAGCGGAGCCGATGGCGGCCGAACTGGTCAAGGCGACGCACCGCCTGGTGAAGACCTTCACCGAGAGCCTGGAGGGCTTCCGCTTCAACAGCGGGGTCGCCCGGCTGTACGAATTCCTGAACATACTCAAGGGGCTACCCGCATCTGGCGCCAGCCCGGCAGGCCTCGCCGCCCGGGCTCAGGCCCTGTCGGCCCTGGCCCGGCTGGTCGCGCCGATCACGCCGCACCTGGCCGAGGAGTGCTGGGCCCGGATCGGCGGCGGCGGCCTCGTCGCCGAGGCGGTATGGCCGGAGTATGACCCGGCCCTGGCGGCCGATGACCAGGTGACCCTCCCGATCCAGGTGAATGGCAAGCGCCGCGACGAACTGGTGGTTCCAAAGGGCGCCGCCAGGCTCGACGTGGAACAGAAGGCGTTAGCGAATGAAGCCGTCCAGGCTTACCTTCAGGCCAACAGCCTGACGGTAAGCAAGGTGATCGTCGTGCCCGACCGTATCGTCAACATCGTGGCGGCCTGAGCCGTGCGCCGTCTGCTCGCCGGCCTGACCCTGGCGCTGACCCTGCCCGCCCTGGGCGGCTGTGGATTCACTCCGCTCTACGCGTCTTCGGCGGTGTCGCCGGCCATGGCGAGCGTGGACGTCATCACCCCGGAAGGGCGCACAGGCCACCTGCTCAGCGAGGCGCTGCAGGACGACCTGGCCGTCAATCGGGACAGGCCGGCGCTGTACCGCCTGGCCCTGGCGGTGGACGAAACCCGTTACGCCCGCGGCCTTTCCACCGAACAGCTGGCCACCTGGTATGAACTTTCAGTGCGGGTGAGCTACAGCCTGATCGAGATTTCCAGCGGCAAGACGCTGACCGCGGGGGTGACGCCGGTCAGCGTGAGCTACAACGCCGCCGACGACCCCTATGCCGGCATCGTGGCCCAGCAGGACGGGCAGAAGCGCGCCGCGGCGGAAGCGGCCCAGCACATCCGCACCGAGATCGCCGCCTATTTCGAGGGCCAGACGAGGACGCCTTGATCCTCAGCAAGCGGCCCGACATCGAGCGGTTCCTGGCCGCCCCCTCGGCGGACGTCCGCGTCGCCCTGATCTACGGCCGCGACCGGGGCCAGGTGCGCGAACGGGCCGACGGGCTCGCGGCCAAGGCTACGGCCCGTCCGGACGACCCCTTCGACACCGCCATGCTCACCGAACTCGACATCGACGGCGACCAGGGGCGCCTGCCCGACGAGCTCTCGGCCCAGTCGATGCTTGGCGGCCGGCGGCTGGTGCGCCTGCGCCTCGACGGCGAGAAGACGGGCCCCGACCGGGCGGCCGCGGAGGCGGTCAAGGTCCATGTGGAGGGCGGCTTCAATCCTGACGCCTTCTTCCTGATCGAGGCGGGAGCGCTGGGACGCGAGTCCGCGCTGCGCAAGGCGGCGGAACAGGCGAAGACGGGGGCGGTGGCCATCCCCTGTTATGAGGACGAGGCGGGCGACGTCGCCCGTCTGGTGCGCGAAAGCCTGGCCAAGGAGCAGTTGGGCCTCACCGCCGAAGCCCTGCAGCTGTTCGTGGACCGCTTGCCGCGCGAGCGGGGCGTGGCCCGCCAGGAAATCGAGCGGCTGATCCTGTTCCTCGGCCCTGGCAGCGGCCGGATCGCCGAGCCGGCCGAGCTTGACGGGCATCTGGGCGTCGAGCCGGAAGCCTCCCTGGCGGACGCCGCAGCGCATGCGTTCGGCGGACGGCTGGGCGCGGCCCAGGCGGCGCTTCGGCGGGCCCGGGCCGAAGGCGAGGGCGGTCCCGCGGCTGTACGGGCGCTCGGCCAGCATCTGGGCCGGCTGCGCCAGATCCTGATCCTGTCCAAGGCGGGCGCGGGCCTTCAGGAGGCGGCCAAGGCCTCGGGGGTGTTCTGGAAGAACGAGCGGGAGGTCCTGCGCCAGGCCCGGGCCTGGTCGCTTGAGGCCCTGGACGCCCTTCAGCCCGATGTCCTGGATGCCGACCGCGCGTGCAAGCGGACCGGCTCGCCCGACGGCCTGATCTCCGAGCGTCTGGCCATGTCCGTGGCCGCCCGCGCCCGGCGGCTCGGACTGTAGCCGCCAGTCCCCCGGATAGGGAGGGCCCAGAGCACGATGCGATCAGACGGACTCGTCTGATCGCTGAATCGTGCTCTAGATTCAAGAGTTTGCGGCGACCTTCAGCTCAGCTCGCGGTCCGCAAAGACCTGGATGGCCTGGCCGATGTACTCCGTCAGGCCGGTCGCCTTGGCTTCGAACCGGGCGACGAAGTCCGGATGGGCCGCATAGGTCTGGGACAGTCCGACGTAGCCATCGCGGCTCGGGGTACGGCCCCACATCGCTCCCACCCAGGCGTGATGGCGCCTGACCAGGGCCTGTACCGGGGCGGAATCGGCCGGCGCCGCTCGCTTGAGTTCGTCGGCGAGTCCGTCCTCGACGGACTGGTACTCCGCCTGGAGGTGTTCGAGCTCGCTCGGCGAGCGCCTGGCGAGCTGCTGCTTCTGCGCCGCGATGGTGTCACGGACCCCGTCGCCTAGCCGGTCCGCCAGCCAGTCCTCGTATTGCGCCTGCTTTTCCGGTTGGAATCCCCGGTAGATCGCCTTGTCGTTCATCTCCGTCTCTCCTTTGAGGGCGGCGAGGGTCTCATCGATGGTGCGCACCAGCCGCCGGTACCGTTTGGCGTCGGCCAGCAGCTTCTGTTTCTGGGCTTTCAGGGCCTGGACCCGATCAAATCCCAGCGCATCGAGAATCCTTTGTATCTCGTCCAGGGAAAGCCCGAGTTCACGGTGGAACAGCACCTGCTGCAGGCGGAGCAGCTCATCGCGACCGTAGTAGCGATAGCCGTTCGCGCCCACGCGGGCGGGCTTGAGCAGGCCGATCTCGTCGTAATGGTGCAGCGTGCGCACCGATACGCCCGAAAGGACGGCCAGCTGTTTCACCGTGTAAGCGCTCATCGCGGAGACCCTCGTCCAACGACAGCAGATCTGCGCCCTGACGCCGCGTGAGGGTCAAGCCGGCGGATTTAGGCGGGGAATCTTGTCTTTCCCCGTCCGCGAAATGGGGGAGGAGAAATCACTTACCCGCGCAGGAGTTTGCGGCAGAGGTCATCGAGCTGCTCGAGGCTCTGGTAGCGGATGCGGACCTCTCCGGCGCCGGCCTTGTCCGCCACTTCCACATGCAGGCCGAGGCGGTCGGTCAGGTCGCGTTCGAGGGCGAGGGTGTCGGCGGCCTTGCCGCGGGCCGGGGCCGCCGATTTGGCGGCGGGAGCGCCTTCGCGCCGGACGAGGCCTTCGACCTCGCGGACATTCAGGTGTTCGGCGACGATCCGCCTGGCCAGGGCCTCGGGGTCGGCGGCGCCGATGATGGCGCGGGCATGGCCCGCCGAAAGCCGGCCGGTGCGGACCAGGGCCTGCACGGGCTTGGGCAGGTGAAGCAGGCGCAGGGTGTTGGCCACATGGCTGCGGCTCTTGCCCACCACTTCCGCGACGGCTTCCTGGGTGGCCTGTCCAAGGCCCATGAGGGTCGTGAAGGCGGCGGCCTCTTCCATGGGGTTGAGGTCGGCGCGCTGGATGTTCTCGATCAGGGCGATCTCGAAGGCTTCCAGGTCCTCCAGCTCGCGGACGACCGCAGGCACGGCCGCCAGGCCGGCCCTCTGCGCCGCCCGCCAGCGACGTTCGCCGGCGACGATCTGGTATTCACCCTCGGCCTCGCGTGACGGCCGCACCAGGATCGGCTGCAGCACGCCCTTCTGGCGCATGGACTGCGCAAGCTGGTCCAGTTCCGCCTCGTCGAAGTCGACCCGCGGCTGGGCGGGGTTGCGGCGGATCAGCTCGATGGGGATTTCGCGTGCGCCGGCGGCGCCCGGCGTCGGCCCCTCCACTTCGCCCAGCAGCGCGGACAGTCCGCGTCCCAGGCCCCTGCGCCCCTCGGCCGCCATCACCGCCTCATGCCGCCCGGCCGTGGCGGGCGCGCTCGCGGCCGACCACTTCGCGGGCGAGTTTGAGATAGGCCTGGCTTCCCGCGCAGGCGAGGTCGTAGATCAGAACTGGCTTTCCGAAGGACGGAGCCTCGGAAACCCTGACGTTCCTGGGGATCATGGTGGCGTAGACCTTGTCGCCGAAGTGCTTGCGCACATCCTCGGCCACCTGGCGCGACAGGGTGTTGCGGCGATCGTACATGGTCAGGACGATGCCGTGCAGCTCCAGGCGGGGATTCAGGGACCCCCGCACCAGCTCCACCGTCCGCATGAGCTGGCTGAGGCCCTCCAGGGCGAAGAACTCACACTGCAGGGGCACGAACACCGCATCGGCCGCCGTCATGGCGTTCAGGGTCAGGAGATTCAGCGACGGCGGGCAGTCGATCAGCACATAGGTGTAGCGATTGGCGCTCTGGTCGGCCCGCAGCGGCGCCAGGGCGTCGCGCAGCTTGAAGGAGCGGCCGGCGGTCTGGCCGAGCTCGAGTTCGACGCCGGACAGGTCCGGATCGGCGGGGGCGAGGTCCAGGCCCGGCACCTTGCTGGGCGCAGCGACCTCGGTCAGGGTCTTCTCACCCATCAGGACGTCATAGGTGGTCGCCCGGCGCGCATGCTGGGGCAGGCCAAGCCCGGTGGAGGCGTTGCCCTGGGGGTCGAGGTCGAGCAACAGCACCCGTTCGCCCACCGCGGCCAGGGCGGTGCCCAGGTTGATGGCCGTCGTGGTCTTGCCTACGCCGCCCTTCTGGTTGGCGACGGCGAGGACGCGCAGCACGGGCTCAGCGGCGGACACGGCGCATCCTTTCGATCCTGAGGATCCGGCCGGCGGGGCTGCTGAGGCTCGGCAGCAGCTCGGCCTTCAAATCCCAATATCTTGTGGCTTCGGCCAACTCAGCCTCTACATCTTGGCCCTTGAGGAACAAACCCGTAGCGCCTTTGCTCAGGTAGGGCCAGGCGAATTCGAGCAGGCGGGGGACCGGGGCGCAAGCCCTCGCCGTGACGATATCCACCTTCAATGACAGGGATTCCGCGCGGGCGCGATGAACGGTCGCAGGCAGCTCCAGCGCCTCGACCGCCGTGCGCAGGAAGGCGCACCGCTTGGCCATGCTTTCCACCAGGTGCACCTTGGCGCCCTTGCGGCCCTTGAGCAGGATCGCCAGCACGATCCCGGGGAAACCGGCGCCGGCGCCGAGATCCGCCCACGTGCCGGCGCCTGGCGCCAGGACGAGGAGTTGGGCGCTGTCGTAGGCGTGCCGGCCCCAGAATTCGGCGAGCGCCGAGGGGCCCACCAGGTTCATCCGCCCGTTCCAGTCGACCAGCAGGTCGCGGAAGGCGTGCAGCAGGGCCATCTGCTCCGGCGAAGCGCCCGTAGCCTCCGCAAAAGTGACCGCGTCAGTCACGCCCAGGGCGGCGGAAGCGCGCCCGGCCTTGGGTTCTGGGTCTTCGTTGGGGGCGGTTGCGTCGAGAGACTGTGACATTCGCAGCTCACGCCGCCCGGTCGCCTGCTCGGCGGACATGGGCCAGGAGAGCCGCGAGGGCGCCCGGCGTCACGCCTTCGATGCGGGCGGCCTGGCCGAGGCTTCCCGGCCGGACGGCCTGGAGCTTCTCCCGCACTTCATTGGAAAGGCCGCCGACGGCGGAATAGTCGAGCTCCGGCGAGAGGGCGAGGGCCTCTTCCCGCCGGAATGTATCGGCGTCGGTGCGTTGGCGATCCAGATAGCCGGCATAGGCGGCGTCGATTTCGATCTGTTCGCGCACCGCCGCCGGCCAGGCCGCCAGATCCGGCCACAGGGGGATCAGATCTTTGAACCCGATGGCAGGATAGGCCAGTAGCTGGAGCAGGTTGCGCCTCTGTCCGTCGGCATTGACCTTGAAGCCCGCACGGGCGGCTTCTCCGGGCGTCAGATTCAGGCCTTCAGCCTGACGTCGGGCGGCCTCCAGGGCCGAATGTTTCACGTGAAACACCGATGCGCGCCCAGAGCCCACGCAGCCAAGTGCGATTCCTCGCCCGGTCAGCCGCTGGTCGGCGTTGTCGGCGCGGAGCGTCAGGCGGAATTCCGCCCGGCTGGTGAACATTCGATAGGGCTCGCTGGCTCCGCGGGTCACCAGGTCGTCGATCATCACCCCGATGTAGGCCTCGTCGCGCCCGAAGACTGCCGGGTCCGCGCCCGACGCGGCCCGCGCCGCATTTAGGCCCGCCGCCAGGCCTTGGGCGGCGGCCTCCTCGTAACCGGTGGTGCCGTTGATCTGGCCAGCCAGGTAAAGGCCAGGCAGCGCCTTGGTTTCCAGGCTCTGGTCCAGGGCGCGGGGATCGACGTAGTCGTATTCGATGGCGTAGCCGTACCGCCTCACGACCACGGACTCGAGGCCCGGGATGGTGCGCAGGAACAGGTCCTGGGTCTGCTCCGACACGGAGGTCGAAATCCCGTTCGGATAGACCGTGTCATCGTCCAGGCCTTCGGGCTCCAGGAAGACCTGGTGACTGGTCCGATCGGCGAAACGCACGACCTTGTCCTCGATCGAGGGGCAATAGCGGGGACCCCGGCCGGTGGCCCGGCCGCCGTAGACCGCGGACTCTCCCAGCCGGTCTGCGATGATCCTGTGCGTCGCTTCGGTGGTGAAGGTGACGCCGCAGGCCACCTGGGGGCGGTCGATCCGTTCGGTGAGGAAGGAGAACGGCACGGGAGGGTCGTCTCCCTGCTGCATCTCGAGCCTGTCCCAGGCGATGGTCCGACCATCCAGGCGCGCCGGCGTGCCCGTCTTGAGCCGGCCAATGGGCAAATCCAGGGCGTAGAGCCGGTCGGCCAGTCCGATGGAAGGCGCTTCACCCACGCGGCCCGCCGGAATCCGGTCCTCGCCGCGATGGATGACGCCGCGCAGGAACGTGCCCGTGGTCAGCACCACCCGGGGCGCCAGGTAGGTCCTCCCGGAAGCGCCGATCACCCCGGCGACCCGTCCGTCCGCCACGACGAGGTCCTCGGCGGCGTCGGCGATAACGTCGAGGCCATCCTGCGCCGCCAGCGCCGCCTGCATGGCTTCACGATAGAGTCTGCGGTCGATCTGGGCGCGGGGACCGCGGACAGCGGGGCCCTTGGACCGGTTCAGGAGGCGGAACTGGATCCCCGCCGCATCCGCCAGCCGGCCCATCAGGCCGTCCAGGGCGTCGACCTCGCGAACCAGGTGTCCCTTGCCCAGGCCGCCGATGGCCGGATTGCACGACATCTCGCCGATGGTGTCCAGCCGATGGGTCAGCAGCAGGGTCCGCGCGCCGAAGCGCGCCGCGGCGGCCGCAGCCTCGCAGCCGGCGTGCCCGCCGCCGATGACGATGACATCCCATGTGCTCATGACGGGCGCATATAGCGCATCGCCCGGGATGTTTCACCCGCGGGCGGCTGATTGTTTCACGTGAAACACGCGGGAACGGCCGCCGGGGCGCGGACCGGTCTATTTTCCGATGCAGAAGCTCGCGAAGATGCGATCCAGCACCTCCTCGGCGTCCACCCGTCCACTGATCCGGCCCAGCGCCCGGCCGGCCAGGCGCACGTCCTCCGCGGCGAGTTCGGCGCCCGCCGGCAACGCGGCGAGCCCCCTCGCCACATGGTCCCGGGCCTCGGTGAGCCGCGCCCGATGGCGCGCACGCGTGGCGGCCGGGAATTCCTGGCCGGACAAGGCGGCTGAGGCCAGCACCGCCAGGCTCCGGGTCAGCTCCTCCACCCCCGCCCCCGACGTCGCCGACGTCGCCGCGGTCTGCAGGCCGCGGTCCATCGCCCATCGGGCGGCCCTGGCCCCGTCCGACCCGTCCGCCAGGTCGGCCTTGTTCAACACCAGGACGTCTCCGGATCGGGCCAGGTCGACGCCTTCACGCCAGGACCCATCGCTTGCCGAGGCGTCGATCACCCAGAGCCGCAAGGCCGCGCCGTCGGCCCATGCCCGGGCGCGCCGCACGCCTTCCGCCTCGATCGCCTCGGCCGGAGGACGCAGGCCGGCGGTGTCGGCCAGCAGGGCCTTGAAACCATTGAGCACCAGCGGCGCCTCGATCACATCGCGGGTCGTGCCCGGCGTCGCGGTCACGATCGCGGCGTCTCGTTCCAGCAGGCGGTTCAGCAGGCTCGACTTTCCGGCGTTGGGGGCGCCCACGATGGCGATACGGAACCCATCGCGCACCCGCTCACCCCGTCCGGCGTCAGCCAGGGCCAGGTCGAGTTCGCCTTCAAGGTTCCGCAACAGGGGCTCGAGCCGCGCCGCGAGATCCTGCGGCAGATCCTCGTCCGGGAAGTCGATCGCCGCCTCCAGCAGGGCCAGGGCCTCGATAACGACCCTGCGCCAGGCCTCGTACCTGCGACTGAGCGCCCCTTCGAGCTGGTCCAGGGCCTGGCGTCGCTGCCCGTCGGTCTCCGCGTCCACCAGATCCGCCACGGCCTCGGCCTGGGCGAGGTCCAGCCGGCCGTTCTCGAAGGCCCGACGGGTGAATTCGCCTGGCTCCGCCGGTCTGAGACCAAGGCTCAACAGCGCCTCGCAAACAGCGTCGATCACGGCCGCGCCGCCGTGCAGGTGAAGCTCGACGCAATCTTCGCCGGTATAGCTGTGGGGCCGCGGGAACCAGAGCGTCAGGGCCTCGTCCAGCAGGACGCCGTCCGCACCGTGCAGGCGCCGCAGGCTGGCCTTGCCCGGGGGCGGCAACTTGCCCGCCAGATCTGCGAGGGCATCCCCCACGCCCGGGCCCGACAGCCGCAGGATCGCCACCGCCGCCCGCCCGGGCGCGGTGGCCAGGGCGAAGACCCCGTCGGTCATTTCCGGACGGGCGACGCGGCGCCGGCCGCCGTTTCCATGAAGCGCCTGAACTGCTCCTGGGCTTGGCCGCCGAACGCCATCCAGCCCTTCATCAGCTCGTCGGGCTTCAACATCTCCATGTTCTGCTCGAACCTGGCCTTCATCTGCTCGACCATCCAGGCGTTGAACGCCTCGACGTCCGGCTGGCCCATGAAGGTCCGCGCTTCCTGCGGCGTGCAGTCGATGTTGATGGTCATCTTCATGGCCGTCCTCCCGCCGTGCAAGGGCCCTTCCGCTAGGGCGTGACTTTGTGAGACATGTTCGCGATCCTTTTCGCTAGTAACGCCCCGGACCATCAGGAGGGAAGCTGGGAATGAACGAGCGAACGACCATCAAGACGCAGGGGGGAGCGTTTTCCGCCTATGTGGCGCGCCCGAAGACCGCCAGGGCGCCCGCGGTGGTCGTCATCCAGGAGATCTTCGGGGTCAACGCCGTCATGCGCGAGGTCTGCGACCAGCTCGCCGCCACTTGCGGCTACCTGGCGGTCTGCCCGGACCTGTTCTGGCGGCTGGAACCGGACGTGGACATCACCGACCAGAGCCAGGCGGAGTGGGACAAGGCGCTCGCGCTCATGGGCCGATTCGATGTGGACCAGGGCGTCGAGGACATCCGCGCGACGCTCGACCACGTCCGCGCCGATCCCGGCTGTTCCGGCAAGGCCGGCGCCGTGGGCTACTGCCTGGGTGGACGGCTGGCGTTCCTGACGGCGACGCGGACCGACTGCGACGCCTCGGTCGGCTATTACGGGGTCGGCATCGAAAACTATCTCGGCGAGGCCGAGCGCCTGGCCCAGCCGCTCATGCTCCATATCGCCGAGGAGGACGGCTTCGTCCCCAAGGCGGCCCAGAAACGGATCGTCAGTACGCTCAAGGACCACCCGCAGGTCACCCTCCACACCTATCCCGGCCGTGATCACGCCTTCGCCCGGCCGAGCGGCGCCCACTTCCACCAGGCCGACGCCGGTCTCGCCAACGACCGCACCGTCGCCTTCTTCAAGAAACACCTGGGCTGACAAGGCCCGACTGGAGACTTTTCCCATGAGCATCCGCCGCATCGGCCCGGGGCCGCGCATGAGTCAGGCCGTGGTCCACGGGGGCCTGGTCTATCTCGCCGGCCAGGTCGCGGACGACCCTTCCGCCGACGTCGCCGGGCAGACCCGCCAGATCGTCGACAAGATCGACGCCCTCCTGGCCCAGGCCGGGTCCTCCAAGGCCCGCATTCTCACGACCACCGTCTGGCTCGCCGACGTGGCGACATTCGCCGAGATGAATTCCGTCTGGGATGTGTGGGTGGACAAGGCCAATCCGCCCGCCCGCGCGACCGTGGAGGCCCGCCTGGCCGCGCCGCAGTACAAGGTCGAGATCGCCGCCATCGCCGCGGCGGACTGAAAGGAATCAACCTCGTCTTTCTGGAGGTCGCCCATGCTCGCCATCCAAATCTCAAGAACGGGAGGCCCCGAAGTTCTTGAAGCCGTCGATCTTCCAACGCCGACCCCGGGTCCGGGCCAGATCCTCGTCCGGCATGAGGCTGTCGGACTGAACTTCATCGACACCTACATGCGCAGCGGCCTCTATCCGGCGACCCTGCCCATGGTCCTGGGCTCAGAGGGCGCGGGCGTCGTGGAAGCGATCGGCGAGGGCGTCACCCGCTTCCGGACCGGCGACCGGGTCGGCTACGGCATCGGCCCCACCGGCGCCTATGCCGAGCTCCACCTCGTGCCCCAGGACCGCGCGGCGCGCCTGCCTGATGGGATCAGCACGCGCATGGCCGCCGCGATCATGCTGAAGGGCATGACCGCCGAATTCCTCCTGAGGCGCTGCTATCCCCTCAAGGCGGGCGAACCCGCCCTGATCTGGGCCGCGGCCGGCGGCGTCGGGCTGATCCTCAGCCAATGGGCCAAGGCGCTGGGCGCGGTGACCATCGGCTGCGTCGGCACGCCGGCCAAGGCGGACCTCGCCCGCGCCCATGGCTGCGACCATGTGGTCCTCTACAAGACCGAGGACGTGGCGGCCCGGGTGCGCGAGATCACCGGCGGCGCCGGGGTCCGCGTCAGCTATGACGGCGTCGGCAAGTCGAGCCAGGCTGCGTCGCTCCAGAGCCTCGGCCGCCGGGGCATGCTGGTCAGTTATGGCAACGCCTCCGGCGCGGCGCCGGCCGTCGAGCCCCTGGCGCTCAGCCGCGGCGGATCGCTCTATCTCACCCGCCCGACCCTGTACGACTATGTCGCCACCGTCCGGGAACACGACGAATCGGTCGCCGCCCTGTTCGACGTCATCCGAACCGGCGCCGTGAAGGTGGAGATCGGCGCGGAATTCCCCCTCCGCGACGCCCGCAAGGCGCACGAGGCGATCCAGTCCGGGGAAACCACCGGGTCTACGTTGTTGATTCCCTGATCAGGTTGATCAACATCATCAACGTGTCAATCTAACCGGACGCTTGCCTCAGGCCGTCGCGACCAGGTCCCTGCCTGTCAGGCGCTTGTAGATTTCGAGATAGCGGGCGCTGGTCGCGTCCACGATCTCGGCCGGGAGCGCCGGCGGCGGCGCCTCTCCGTTCCAGCGTCCCGCCCGGCGCTCGGCGTCGAGCCAGTCCCTCAGGGGCTGCTTGTCGAAACTCGGTTGCGAGCGGCCGGGCGCGAAGCCGCGCAGCGGCCAGAACCGGGAGCTGTCCGGGGTCATGACCTCGTCGATGAGGATCACCTTGCCGTCGCAGAGCCCGAACTCGAACTTGGTGTCGGCGATGATCACGCCGCTGTCGAGCGCCGCCCCGGCTCCCCAGGAATAGATTCGCCGGGCGAAGCGCATGACCGTCGCCGCCACCACCGGACCGACGATCGCTTCCATCCTGGCGATGGTGATGTTCTCGTCGTGGCCCTCGTCCGCCTTGGTGGCGGGGCTGAACATGGCCGGGACCATCTTCTGGCTTTCCAGCATCTTCGGCGGCAAGGCCTCGCCCGCCAGGGTCCCCGATGCCTGGTACTCCTTCCAGGCCGACCCGGAGAGATAGCCGCGCACCACGCACTCGATGGGATAGACCTCGGCGCGGCGGCAGAGCATCGCCCGCCCGCGCAGGGCGGGCGCGTGGTCCGCCAGGGCGGGAACCAGCCGGGCGATCTCCTCGGCGTCCGCGCTCAGCATGTGGTGCGGAATCCCGGCCTCCAGCCGCGACAGCCACCAGGCCGTCAGCTGGGTCAGCACCGCGCCCTTGTGGGGCACGCCCTCGGCCATCACCACGTCGAAGGCGCTGATGCGGTCGGTGGCGAGGACCAGCACCCGCTTGTCGTCCACCGCGTAAACATCCCTGACCTTACCCCGCCGGATCAACTCCAGGGGCAGGGCGGATTGCAGCAACGGTTGGCTCATGCGGAAGCGGATCCCGGTCAGACAGGGCGTGGTCGGCGGACAGGCGACCGCCTAGGTGTTCATGGACTGGAAGAACTCGGCGTTGTTCTTCGTCTGGCGCAGCTTGTCGAGCAGGAACTCGATGGCGTCCTGCGCCCCCATGGGACTGAGGATCCGGCGCAGCACATAGGTCTTCTGCAGCTGGTCCTTCGGGGTGATCAGCTCTTCCTTGCGGGTGCCCGACTTGATGATGTCGATGGCCGGGAAGATGCGCTTGTCCGCGACCTTGCGGTCCTGGATGATTTCCGAGTTACCGGTGCCCTTGAACTCTTCGAAGATCACTTCGTCCATGCGCGAGCCGGTGTCGATCAGGGCGGTGGCCACGATGGTGAGCGAGCCGCCTTCCTCGATGTTCCGCGCCGCGCCGAAGAAGCGCTTGGGGCGCTGCAGCGCGTTGGCGTCGACGCCGCCGGTCAGCACCTTGCCGGAGGACGGCACCACGGTGTTGTAGGCGCGGCCGAGACGCGTGACCGAGTCCAGCAGGATCACCACGTCCCGCTTGTGCTCCACCAGGCGCTTGGCCTTCTCGATGACCATCTCGGCCACCTGGACGTGCCGAGTCGCCGGCTCGTCGAAGGTCGAGGAGACGACCTCGCCCTTCACCGTG
>FTHA01001003.1_pt1 | contig 33719 bp, 32 predicted proteins | sample 1640771 | NCBI WGS metagenome assembly FTHA01 (sample SAMEA3914789, study PRJEB12502) | metagenome | biome: forest; material: soil | place: Canada | collected 2011-07-03 | depth 0.3 m | reverse complement strand
GGCGCCGCACACGCCGGGCATGCCGGAGACCCTGGCGTTCCAGAAGGAGGTCTATGCCGCGCTCGACGGGGCGGGGTGAGCTGAGGACGAAGAGAGGATGCCCTCCGCCCTCTGAAGGTCCTCAGGGGTATTGACGTTGAAGAACGGGTCGACGGGTTCGGCTGGCCAGTCCACGGCGGTCCAGCCGACGGCGTCGGCGAGGCCCATGAGGGCGCCGCGGCCGGTGGCGGCGTAGGTGGCGAGCGCGCCGTCCAGGCCGGTCCGCCAGAGGGCGCAGACCGGGTGGAGACGGCCGTCGCTGCGGGCCAGCGCCACGCCCGCGCCCTCGGCCAAGGACTGTGCTAGGCGCTCGGGGAGGTCGTCCGGCAGGAAGGGCGCGTCGCAGGGGATGGTCAGGACGGCGTCGCAGCCGCGTCCGGCCGCGAACCTCAGGGCCGAGGCGACGCCCGCCAGCGGACCGGGAATCGCCGGATCGTCGAGCAGGATCGGGACCTCTTCGAAGGGGGTCAACTGGTCCATTGCCCGCACCGACAGGGCCACGTCCCAGGAGCGTGAGCAGGCCCACTGCATCGCCCGCTCCAGCAGCGTGCGACCGCCCAGGATGCGCATCGGCTTGACGCCCTCCATCCGCCGCCCTTCGCCGCCGGCGAGGACAACGATGGAGTGACGCTCGGGACTCATGAGTGCGGGCGCACGAAGTGGTCGGCGAGGATCAGGGCGACGGCCTCGGTCACCCGTTTGCCGGTGGGGATGTGCAGGAATTCGTTGGGGCCGTGGGCATTGGAATGCGGACCAAGCACGCCGGTGATGACGAACTGGGCCCTGGGGAACTTCTCGCCCAGCATGCCCATGAACGGGATCGAGCCGCCCTCGCCCATGTGCGCCGCCTCCGCCCCGAAGGCCTGCCGCGAGGCGCGGACCACGGAATTGTCCAGCCAGCGGGCCAGCTCGGGCGCGTTCCATCCGGTCTCGGCGGATTCAATGTCGAACTTGACCTCAGCGCCGTAGGGCGGGTCAGCCTCCAACACGTGCTTGACCGTCTGGGCGGCGGCCTTGGCGTCCTTGGTGGGGGGCAGGCGGATAGACAGCTTGGCCGAAGTGACGGGACGCAGCACATTTCCCGCGTCGCGCATGGCCGGAACGCCGTCGATCCCGATCACCGACAGGGTGGGACGCCAGGTCCGATTGAGCACCAGCGCGGGCAGATCGTCCGTGACCGGACGCATTCCCCCGGCCATCGGGAACTTGCTGTAGACGGCGTCGCCCAGCACCTGCGCCGCCTTCTCCGCCTGGGCCGCGCGGCGCGGCGGGATGGGGGCATAGAGGTCCAGCGGCAAGATCATGCCGGTGTCCGGATCCTCGAGCCGCGACAGCACCTGGCGCAGGATGCGGAAGCTGGAGGGCACGATGCCGGAGGCGTCGCCGGAGTGGACCCCCTCGTCCAGCACCCGCACGGTCAACGACCCGGCCATCAGGCCACGCAGCGAGGTGGTGAGCCACATCCGCTCGTAGTCGCCACAACCGGAATCCAGGCAGACAACCAGCGACGGGTCCCCCAGCCGGGGTCCCAGGTGGTCGACATAGGCCGGCAGGTCCGGGCTTCCGGATTCCTCGCAGGCCTCGATCAAGATGACGCAGCGCGCGTGTGGCGAGCGCTCCTCTTTCAGGGCGAGGATCGCCCCGAGCGCGCCGAACAGCGCGTAGCCGTCGTCGGCGCCGCCGCGGCCATAGAGCTTGTCGCCCTGGATCACCGGCGTCCACGGGCCCAGCCCTTCGGACCATCCGGTCATCTCGGGCTGCTTGTCCAGGTGGCCATAGAGCAGCACGCAGTCGCCCCCCTGGCCGGGAATGTCGATCAGGATCACCGGCGTGCGGCCCTCCAGGCGCACCACGTCCAGCGTGGCGCCAGGCAGGGCCGCGATCTTGCGGCGCGCCCAGCCCTCCAGCAGGGCCACTGCCTTGTCCATGTGGCCGTGCGCGGCCCAGTCGGGATCGAAGGCGGGGGATTTGTTGGGGATGCGGATGTAGTCGACCAGCGTGGGCGTGATCTCCTCGTCCCACAGCCGGCCGATGAAGCTCTTCAGGCGCGCGCCCTCACGCGTGGCGGCTGGCGTAGCGAGATCGGTCATCGGGGAGCGCCCATGCGGTGTGTGCCGCGATCCTAGGACCATCGCCGACGCCGGACAAACTCCACTGTACGACGGGGCGCCGAGATGGCCTAAACTGAAGCCGCATGACCCACCGGCTGACCGATGAGATGGCCGCCGCGTTCGCGCGGATCGCGCTCGGCCACGTGGAGCGGGACTATCCATTCAAGCTGGACCAGGTGCTGAGCGGGCCGCAGGACCTGGCCGCGCCGCGCGAACTGCATCCGATCTTCCACGGCAGCTTCGACTGGCACTCCTGCGTGCACGGTCACTGGCTGCTGGCGCGGCTGCTGCGCCGGGTCCCCGAGGGTCCGGCGGCCGGAGCGATCCGGGGCCTGCTCGATCGCCAGATGACGCGGGACAAGGTGGCTGGCGAGTTGGCCTACCTCGACCGGCCGTTCAGCGGCGGGTTCGAGCGGCCGTACGGCTGGGCCTGGCTGTTGATGCTGCAGGCCGAGCTGGCGCAGCACGAGACGCCGCAGGGCCGCGGCTGGGCGGGCGCGCTGGCGCCCCTGGCCGATGCCTTCGCCATGCGGCTGCGGGCCTATCTGCCCAAGCTCACCTATCCGATCCGCGCCGGTACTCACGCCAACAGCGCCTTCGCCCTGAGGCTGGCCGTCGACTACGCGCGCACCTGCGGCGACGACGGGCTCGAGGCGCTGATCTGCGAGCGTGCGCTGGACTGGTGGATTGACGACGCCGACTGCCAGGCCTGGGAGCCGTCGGGCGACGACTTCCTGTCGCCTGCGCTGATGCAGGCCGAATGCATGCGCCACGTCCTGGCGCCGAACGAATTCACCGCCTGGCTCGACCGCTTCCTGCCGCGGCTGTCGGAGCGGGCGCCGGCGAGCCTGTTCCGTCCGGCGGTGGTGAGCGATCCCACCGACGGCAAGATCGCCCACCTTGATGGCCTGAACCTCAGCCGGGCGTGGTGCTGGCGCGGACTGGCCAGCGCCCTGGACGCCGCCGACCCTCGCCGCTCGATCGCCCTGGCCGCCGCGGACCTGCATCTCGACGCCAGCCTGCCGTCGGTCGCCGGCGACTACATGGGCGAGCACTGGCTCGCCACCTTCGCCCTGCTGGCGTTGGACTGAATCCCTTCTCCCATGGGGAGAAGGAGGGGCCCACGCGGAGCGTGGGAGGATGAGGGAGTAAGCCCTCGCAGTCTGATCCTTCACCCTCCCGCCCCTTCGGGTCGGGCGCCTCCCTCTCCCGGCCGGGAGAGGGACGATGCGTGGCGGCGAGCGTCCTAGGTTCCGGCCAGGGCGATGCGAAGGGCGTCGGGGCGGTCCTTGAACAGCCGCCGGGCCTCGGCCATCGCCGCCTGCCGCCGGTCCTGCTGGCCCAGCACGGCGTAGGCGCGGATCAGGCGCGCCCAGCCGGCGGGGTCGTCGGGTTGGGTCTTCAGCCGGGCGGCGAGGCGGTCGACCATGGACTGGATGAACGCCGCTTCGTCCGCCCCTGTCCCCTGCTGGCCCTGCGCCTGGGCGGGCCCCTGCGCCGAAACCAGGCGTCCGGTCCTGGCGGTCTCGGCGATTTCCGCATCCACGGCCGCACGCCGCGGGTCCGCCGCCGGCAGTGCGCTGGCCAGCACCCGCCATCGCGCGAGCCCGGCGTCGAGGCGGCCGGCGGCGATGTCCGCGCGTCCGAGATAATAGAGCGGCCCCGGGGCGGCCGGATCGATCGCCATGGCCCGCTCGAAGGCATCCCTGGCGTCGGGCGTGACTTCGCCCTGCGCCTGCGCGGTCAGGGTCTCGCCGAGCCCCGACCAGATTTCGGCATTGCCTGGCGCCAGTGCGGCAGCCTTGCGCAGCGTGCGCGCCGCCGCCCCCGGGTCGCCGCCTCCGGCCTGGACCTTGGCCAGGAAGAACAACGGTTCCGGATCGCGGGGATGCTCGGCGGCGCTCGCCTCCAGCACGGCCGCCAGCTCAGCGCTGTCGAGCTTCGACGGATCGGTGCGGGCCGTGGCGCGCCAGCCGGCGAGGCGTCCCTTGAAGGGCTGGTCCGGCAGGCCCGGGGAGCCGACAGCAAGATAGGTCGCCAGGGCGGCCAGCGGCACGAGCGCGGCGACCGCGGCGACAATCACCCGCCCTGCGCCGGGCCTGCCCGGCGCGGGCGACGCCGCGGAACGATCGGCCTCACGCATCAGCCGCCGGCCCACCTCGGCATGGGCGGCGCGCTGCTCCTCCTGGCCGAGCAGGCCCCGGTCCGCCAGTTCGTCGATCTCTGAGAGCTGGCGGCGATAGACGCCGAGCGCGGGATCATCGGGCGCTCCCGCGCGCTCGGCCAGGTGCGCGCGGCGCAGGATGAGCACCGCCGCGCCGGCAGCCATCAGTCCGGTGAGAAGCCAGAACAGGATCATGCGGGAGCGTTAGCTGATCTGGGCCCGCGCGTCAGGCCTGCCGTGCCGGCGCAACCGGAGTCAGGCGGCCGGACGGGAGGAGTCGGCCGCGGCGGCCATCCGGCGGCGGATGATCTGGCCGGCCTTGTCGCCCACGGCCAGGGCCATGATCTGGGCGGCGACCTCGAGGTAGAGGCGCGAGCGTTCGTGCAGCTCGGCCTGCTCCTCGTCTTTGAGCTTCTCCAGCAGGTCCTGGACGTAGGTCTCGAGGCGGACCTCGACAGCCTCCACCGCCTTGCCCCACAGGCTGCCGAAGCCCAGCTTGTCGGCGCAATTGCGGACGTCGTGCAGCATGGTGAGCAAGCCGAGCACGCGGGTCACCTGCCGCTCGTCGGGATCGTGGGTGAGGCGGGGCTGCCCCCGCGCCCCACGAGCCTTGAAGCCCGTCGATTGAAGCGGCAGGGCGGCGCCAACCTCGCCGTCGACGGCTTTGAGCCGACTCTCGATAGCCTGGGAAAGACCCCGCTTCTGACGGGTGAGGCGCGCGCCCCACGGGCCATTGGCAGACAGCTCGAAGCATTCGTCGAACTCGCCGATCTCCAACGCGGCCATGCGCACGTCTTCTCCGACCGCACGGCCGCCGGCAGGGCCTTCATCGGCGTTGAAGCCCGTGACCCGCTCGAGGCGCGCATCGATGTTGTCCAGCAGGCGCTCGCCGAAGCTCTTCAGTTCGGAGTTGGCGACGTAACGGTCGCCGGGCCGGTGCATCACCGCACTGATCAGCCGCAGCACCGACCACGGCTCTTCCAGGTGCCCGTAGAGAATCTCCAGCAGCCGCGGACCGGCGTCCTCGGCCACCTCCACCGCGTCGCGGAAGGTCAGGCGCGCCGCGGCGATCCGTTCGTCGTTGAGCCGTCCCAGCCATTCAGGCATCCGCGCGAGCGCCGAGCGCGCGACCGGCGTCAGGTCCAGATAGGAGGCGAAGAGCGCCGCGCCTTCCGGCATCGCCTTGTCGAGGCCCGCGGCGGCGGCGTCATAGCCCGGGTTGGACCGGGCCCTGAGGCCCGCTGCCGCCGTCACGCACAGGCCGTCGTACATCTCGCCCACCAGGACGGGCGGGTCGAATTCGCCGGCTGCCTGGATGGCTGCGGCGACCGTGACGGGCGACGCTTCGTGCAGCCCCCGCCATAGCCGCGCCAGGGTCTGGGGCGGGAACAGCAGGCCGCCCGGCCCTCGGCTGCGACCGGAGCACAAGGGTGTGAGGGGGGCGAAGACGTGGTCGCGACCGCGGCGGTCGGCCGCCTCGTCCGTCACCATCTTCTGGATCAGGCGCATGGTTTGGTGCTGCTCGGCGCCCGCGGAGAGGGCCTGCTGCAGGTCGCGGATGGCGCTGTCGGACGCGGCCTTGATCAGGGTCCGCACCGTGCCGAGCTGGCTTTCGGACAGATTGCCCATGAACTCCCCGCCGGCCCTGTCAGGGGGCCGTCCAGACAGTGTGCTTCATGGCCGGTTAAGGCTTTCTCTCCCGCCTCAAGCCCATATGCCTCAGGCGCATGTGCCTCAGGCCCTGGGGAGCTCGATCTCCACCTGCAGGCCGCCGTGGGATGACTGGCTCAGTGCGATGGTCCCGCCGTAGGCGCGGACCAGCTCGTCGACGATCGAAAGGCCGAGGCCTGAACCCGGAGCGCTCTCGTCGAGGCGGGCGCCGCGCTTGAGCACCTCCTCGCGCCGCTCTTCCGGCAGGCCGGGACCATCGTCCTCGACCGTCAGGCGCAGGCGTTCGGCCGAGATCGCCTCGGCCTGCGCCCAAACGCCGCGCCGGCACCATTTGCAGGCGTTCTCCATGGCGTTGCCGGCGATCTCGAGCAGGTCCTGGCGCTCGCCCTGGAAGGCCAGGTTGGGCGGCGTGCTCCAGTCGATCACCACCGCCTTGCTTTCGAAGATCTTCTCCAGCGTCCGGGACAGCTCCTCGAGCGGGGGCTCGACCAGCGTCCGGTCGCGCGACCCCTGAGCCCGGGCGGCGGTGCGCGCCCGACGAAGGTGGTGGTCCACCTGTTCGCGCATGGCCTCCGCCTGTCGCCCGACGACGTCCGCCAGGACCCCCCTCTGGTGCGCGGCCTCGGTGAGCATCACCGACAGCGGGGTCTTGAGCGCATGGGCGAGGTTGCCGACGTGGGTCCGCTGGCGCTCGACCACTTCCTGATTGTGGGCCACCAGCGCGTTCAGCTCCTGCGCCAGGGGCGCCAGCTCGGCCGGATAGCGACCTTCGACACGCTCGAGCCGCCCCTTGCGCACCGCGACCACCTCACGCTGGAGGTCGAACAGCGGCTTCAATCCCACCCGCACCTGGACGATCACCGCCGCCACCAGCCCCGCGCCGAGCAGCACCAGCAGCACCGCCGTGCGGACGGCGAAGCCGCGCACGTCGCGGTCGATCGGGGAGCGGTCCTCGGCGGCCATGAACACCACCGGATCCTTGCGCCCGGGCAGGGTGCGGGTCTCGGCGACCGCCCGCAGCGGCTCGCTCTGCGGACCGGTGATGTTGTAATAGATGGTCGAACCCATGATCAGCTTGCCATCTCCGGCGGGCCCCTTCAGGTCGCTGTCCCATAGCGAGCGCGAGCGCACCAGCGGACGGACCGCCCCGTTGGGCAGGGGGTCGGCGAGCTGCCAATACTTGCCGGAATAGACCCGGAGCGAGCGGGCGTCCGAATAGGGCGGGGCCACGACCTGGCCCCCTTCCTCGATGGAGGATCCAGCCAGCAGACCGTCGGCGACGTCCTTCAGGCTCATGTCGAAGCGGCTGATGGCGGCCGCATAGAAGATGGCGGTGAGCGCCACACAGATGATGGCCAGGACCCCGACGCTCCAGCCGGCGGCCAGCCAGATCAGCCGGCCGACCAGCGAGCCCCCGCTCAGGTCGGAGAGCTTCACGCCTCGGCGGTCTCGCCCTGCAGCGGGGCGAGGCGATAGCCCAGGCCCCGGACGGTCTCGATGCGGTCCGGGCCGATCTTCTTGCGCAGGCGCCCGACGAACACCTCGATGGTGTTGGAATCGCGGTCGAAGTCCTGGTCGTAGAGATGCTCGACCAGCTCGGTGCGGCTGATCACCCGGCCCTGATGCATCATCAGATAGTGCAGCAGGCGGTACTCCAGGGAGGTGAGCCGCAACGGCTCGCCGTTCACCGAAGCGCGCGCGGCCCGCGGATCGAGCCTCAGCGCCCCACACACCAGCGCCGGAGAGGCGTGGCCGGCGGCGCGGCGCAGCAAGGCGCGCAGCCGCGCCAGCAATTCCTCGGTATGGAAGGGCTTGGTCAGATAGTCGTCAGCGCCGGCGTCGAAGCCGGCGACCTTCTCGCTCCAGGCGCCGCGAGCGGTGAGGATCAGCACCGGCGTCGAGATCCCTTCCTTGCGCCAGCGCTCGAGCACCGACACGCCGTCGATCTTGGGCAGGCCGAGGTCCAGCACCACGGCGTCATAGGGCTCGGTGTCGCCCAGGAAGTGGGCCTCCTCGCCATCGGCGGCGTGATCCACCGCGTAGCCCGCATCGCCCAGGGCCGCCTTCAGCTGCCGCGACAGGTCCGGGTCGTCCTCAACCACCAGAATCCGCATGTCACCTTCCTTCGACCGACAGGATCGCGCCCGTGCGCGCGTCGACGACGTAATCGATCCGGCGGCCGTTCTCGGCCGCCCAACGGACCCGGTAGGCCGGGCGTCCGTCGCTCCAGCTCTCCATGCCCGCATCGAGCTGGCGGCCGGGCTGGCGGCGCTGGATCTCGCTCAGCACCTGGCCCATGGGCCGCAAGCCCTGGCGCACGCCCGCGACCGCATCGCGGGACTCGCCGCCGAGGGGCCGCGCCCTGCGGCCACCGTCCTGCGGCTCGGCGACGCGCTCGGGGTCGCGGAACCCGCGCGTCTCGCCATAACGGCCACCATCGCGCTGGAACCGCCCGCCGTCCTGCCGGTCGCCCCCACCGTCGCGCTGGAATCTGCCGCCGTCGGACTGACCGCCGCGCCATCCGCGCCCACCGCCATCGCCTTCACCGCGCCAGCCGCCCTGGCCGCCACCCTGGCCGCGCCATCCCTGGCCGCCTTGGCCGCCCTGCTCGCCTCGGCCGGCGCCGCGCCAGCCGCGACCGCCGCCGTCGCCCGGGTCCGCCCACGCCGCGGCGAACGGCGCGGCGGTCGCCGCCAGCGCCACCGCCATCATGAGGGGAGCCACGTACTTCATGCTCAGAGGCCTAGGCTCCGCCGGCTGAATGGGTCCTGAACGCGTTAACGGCGCCCGGCCAGGGTATCACCCCTTGCGGCGAGCTTTGTAAGGCCGCTTGGCCCGCCAGCCCTCGGCAAACTTCTCAAGCTCAGGATCGGGCTCCTCCGGCAGCATGATGAGCAGCCTTGCGAGCAGGTCCCCGCGCTTGCCGGTGCGCGGGTCGGGCAGGCCGCGTCCCTTGAGGCGCAGGGCGCTGCCGGAATTGGAGCCTTTGGGCAGGGTCAGGGTGACCAGGCCATCGGGCGTGGGCGCCTCCACCTTGCCGCCGAGCACCGCGTCGGGGACCGACACGGGCAGGTCCATGACCAGGCCGTCACCTTCGCGCCGGAAGATCGGGTGGGGCCGGATGGCGATCTCGATGAGCGCATCGCCCGGGCCCGACCGGCCCTGGGTCCCCTGACCCTTGAGCCGCAGCACCTGGCCGTCGGCGGCGCCCTTGGGGATGTTGACGTCGATCATCCGGCCGTCGGAGAAGCTGATCCGCTTCTTGCCGCCCTGGATGGAGTCCTCCAGGTCGATGGTCAGCTTGGCGCGCACGTCCGAGCCGCGGCTGTTGAAGCCGCCGAACCCGCCTCGGCCGCCGCCGCTGCGCGCACCGAACACTTCGCCCAGGATGTCGTTCAGGTCGACGCCCTCGAAGCTGGCGCTTCCCTGATGGCCGTTCTGGAATGGGCCGCCGCCAAAGCCGCCGCCCGCGCCGCCGCCTCCCCCTCCGAATCCGCGCATGATCTCGTGGCCGTCGGCGTCGATCTCGCCGCGGTCGTATCGCTTGCGCTTGTCCTCATCGCCGAGCACGTCGAACGCCGAGGTGACCCGCTTGAACCGCTCCTCGGACTTCTTGTCGCCAGGATTGCGGTCGGGGTGCAGCTGCTTGGCCAGCTTGCGGAACGCAGCTCGCACCTCTTCCGGGCTGGAGGAGCGCGAGACGCCGAGTTCCTGATAGGGATCCTGCGCCAAGTGGGGGCCTCGAAAAGGTTGAACGGAATCGGGTCTGAGTTAGGCTTTTTCCGCCTCAAAGCAAGGCCGGATGTGGCAATATTGCCACAGGCCCATAGGGGCCACGATTGCACTGCGCCTTCAAAGGCATAGATTCACGTCCTAGCCCAAGAGGACGGCGATGAACTGGCAGACTTTGTTCCTCTCTCCCGAAGGCCGCATCGGCCAGAAGGACTACTGGATCGGCGTGCTGATCCTGGTCGTGGCCTGGATGCTGTCGCACGCCCTGCACGTGCTGGCGCCGATCGTCTGGCTGCTACTGATCTATCCCTGGGTCTGTGTCATCGCCAAGCGGCTGCACGATTTCGGCAAGAGCGGCTGGCTGATCCTGGTTCCGGTGGGCGTCGGCATCGTCGCCGTGATCATTGCCCTGGTGTTCGGCGGCTTCACCGCCATCAGCGCGATCTACAGCGCCTGGTCCGGGGGCCTGGAAGAGCCCGCCGACTGGGCGGTCCTGATCGGCGCCATAGGGATCATGCTCGCCTTCCTCGGCCTCGCTGCGGTGGTCAAGCTGGTGTTCCTGCTCTGGGTCGGCCTCAGCGCCGGCGACCCCGCCCCGAACCGCTACGGTCCACCGCCCGGCGTGGTGGACACTCCGACGCCAGCTGCGCCCGCGAGCTGATCGTCGCTAATCCCCGCCGCGATCGCCTGAGAGCTCCGGGGCGGCGAAGTCGATGGCGTCTTCGGGGTCGGCCAGGGCGTCTTCCGAGATGGTCTGGTCGCGGATCGAGACGCCGGCGCGGTGGACGCTCTCGGGGTCGCCGCTGATCAGCGGGTGCCAGGACGCCAGGGGCCGGCCCTCATGGATGCGGCGGTAGGCGCAGCTCTGCGGCATCCATCGCAGCGCCTCGATATTCCAGGGCGTCAGCTTGATGCAGTCCGGGACATGGGCCTTGCGGTTGGGGTAGTCCTTGCAGCGGCACAGGTGCTGGTCCAGCAGCTTGCAGGCGACGCGGGTCGGGATGATCTCGCCGGTCTCCTCATCCTCGAAGCGGATCAGGCAGCACAGCCCGCACCCGTCGCAGAGGCTCTCCCACTCCGTCACGCTCATCTGCTCGAGCGTCTTGGTTCGCCAAAAGGGCTTTTCCGTCATGAACCGCGCGTCCTAAACCCCTTCCGCCCCGCCACCAACACCCTGACATGACCGATCGCTTTCCGGACACCGAACCGGACCCGCCCCAGCAGACCTTCCGCGCCGACCTTCCACGGCCGCGCCGGCGGCTGGGCGTGCTCGCGCGGCTGGCGATCGTCGGGGGGACTGCGCTGATGCTGTTGACCGTGCTCGCAGGCGTCTGGATCAAGTTGGTGTACCTGACCGACCTGCCGGCCGTGCCCGCGGCCGACGCCCTCTGGTCGCTGAACCGGGCGCCGGGGATCACGTTCCTGGACCGCACCGGCGCACCAATCGCCAGCCGGGGACCGAAGTATGCCCGCCGCGTCGGGCTGGGCGAGCTGCCCGCCTATGTGCCAAGGGCCTTCCTGGCGGCGGAGGACCGCAGGTTCTACCGGCACGGACCGATCGACCTGTATGGCGCGGTCCGGGCGCTGATCGCCAACGCCAGGGCGGGGGCGGTCGTGCAGGGCGGCTCCACCCTGACCCAGCAGCTCGCCAAGACCCTGTTCCTCAAGCCGGACCAGACCCTGAAACGGAAAGTGCAGGAGGCCGCCCTGGCCTTCCAGCTGGGACGGATGATGAGCCGGGACCAGATCCTGGAGCTGTACCTGAACCGGATCTTCTTCGGGGCCAGCGCCTATGGCGTGGAAGCGGCGTCCGAGACCTATTTCGGCAAGCCGGCGCGCAGCCTCTCGCTGTCGGAAGCCGCCCTGCTGGCGGCGCTGCCCAAGGCCCCGTCCCGCCTCGCCCCGACCACCGACATGGCCGGCGCCCTGGCGCGCTCGCGCATGATCCTGGACCGCATGGTCGATGAGGGCTGGATCTCGGCCGCCGACGAGCGCCACGCGCTGGCCGTCCCGCCCCGGCTGGCCCCGGAGCAGGGGGAGGATGACGACTTCGGCTATGTGCTCGACCTGGCCCAGGCCGAGGCCGCCCGCCGCGCCGGCGACCAGGCGCCGGACCTGGTGGTCCAGCTGACCATCGACCGCGGCCTGCAGATCAGCGCCTCGCAGGTCGCGCGCCGGGTGATGACGAGCGAAGGACGGCGCACCGGCGCCCGGCAGGCCGCGCTGGTGGCGCTGGGGCCGGACGGGTCGATCCGCGCCCTGGTCGGCGGCCTCGATCACCGCTTCAGCCCGTTCAACCGCGCGACGCAGGCGCAGCGGCAGCCAGGCTCGGCGATGAAGCCGTTCATCTATGCCGCGGCTCTGGAGACGGGGATCAAGCCGACCGATATCCGCACGGACGCTCCGGTCCGGCTCGGCCCCTGGGCGCCCGGCAACTACGGCGGCGGCTATCGCGGCCCGGTGACGGTGGAGGAGGCGCTGGTCAAGTCGATCAACACCGTGGCGGTCCGGCTGGCGCGCGAGACCGGCGGCGAACGCATCGGCGAACTCGCCCGGCGCTTCGGCCTGTCGAGCCTGCCCCCGGCGCCCGGTCCGTCCGTCGCGCTCGGCGCCTATGAGGTGAACCTGCTGGAGCTGACATCGGGCTATCAGGTGTTCCAGCAGGGCGGCCGGCGGCTGGAGCCCTGGCTGATCTCCTCGATCGCCAGCTCATCGGGGCGGGCGCTGTACGCCGCCCCCTCTCCCACGTCCCGGCAGGTCTATGACCCCGCCCGTTCCGGCGAGATGGTCCGGATGATGAAGGGCGTGATCGAGCGCGGCACAGGCGTGCGCGCCGCCTTCGGCCGGCCGGCCGCGGGCAAGACCGGCACCAGCCAGGACTGGCGCAACGCCTTGTTCGTGGGCTTCACCCCCGACTGGGTCTGCGGCGTATGGGTGGGCAATGACGACAACTCCTCCATGGATCACGTGACCGGCGGCACCGTCGCGGCTGAAATCTGGCGGCGCTTCATGCTGGTGGCCCACGACGGGCTGCCGCCCCGCGATTTCCCCTGGCTCGGCGGACAACCGGCCGCCGGACCGGCTGGACCGCCGCTCCAGGCCGCGGAACGGACCGGATTCTACCAGACCCTGGCGGCGGAATTCGCCCGCGCAGCTCAGGAAGACCCATCTTCCGAGGACCAGGCGCCGCCGGCGTCAGACGGAGCACCCCAGTGAGCCGACCCCCGATCCTCGCCCTGAAGGACGCCCGATTGCGGGATGGGCCGGTGCTGCTGTTCGACGGCGTGGACCTGGCCCTGGAGCCCCGCGCCCGCGCCTGCCTGGTCGGGCGCAATGGCGCCGGCAAGTCGACGCTGCTGCGCATCCTCGCGGGCGAGGCCGAGCCCGACAGCGGCGAGCGCACGCTCACGCCCTCGGCGCGGATCGTCAGGGTGGCGCAGGAGCCGCTGGTGCAGGGCGGAACGCTGCTGGACCACGCCACGGCCGGCGGGGCGCCGGCGCACCGGGCGGAGGCCGAGCTGGCGTCCTTCGGACTGGAACCCGGCCGGCCGGCCCACGGCCTGTCAGGCGGAGAGATCCGGCGTGCGTCGCTGGCCCGGGCCTTCGCGGAGGACCCGGACGTGCTGTTGCTGGACGAGCCGACCAATCACCTGGACATCCTGGCCATCGAAGCGCTGGAGCAACGGCTGCGGCAGTCCCGCGCCGCCGTGCTGACGGTCAGTCACGACCGGGCATTCCTGGAGCGGCTGACGGGGACCTGTTTCTGGTTGGCCGGGCGGCGGGTGCGCCGGCTCGACCAGGGTTTCGCCGCCTTCGAGGAATGGTCGGACAGTATCCTGCAGGCCGAAGCGGAGACGGCCCGGCGGCTGGACAAGGCGATCGAGCGGGAGACCCGGTGGATGGAGCGCGGCGTCACCGCCCGGCGCGCGCGCAACGAGGGCCGCAAATACCGGCTGGAAGAGCTGCGCAAGCAGAAGGCGCAGGGGCTGCGATCCTCCGCATCCGCCGTCTCACTCGGGATCGACGCGGGCGGCGCCTCGGGGCGGCGCGTGGTCGAGGCGCGGGGCCTGAGCAAGGCCTGGGGCGAGCGCACGGTGCTGAAGGACTTTTCCACACGCATCCTGCGCGGGGACCGATTGGCGATCATCGGGCCCAACGGGGCGGGGAAGACCACCCTGGTCAAGCTGCTGCTGGGCGAGACGTCGCCGGACGCAGGGTCGGTCAAGCTGGGGGTCAACCTCGAGGTGGCCTACCTGGACCAGGGCCGCGCGGCGCTGCAGCCCGGAATGACCCTCTGGGAAACGCTGGCGCCACTGGGCGGCGACCAGGTGATGGTCCGCGGCCAGCCCAGGCACGTCGCCGCCTACGCCAAGGACTTCCTGTTCGAGGAGCGCCAGCTGCGCCAGCCGGTGGAGAGCCTGTCGGGCGGCGAGCGCAACCGGCTGCTGCTGGCGGGGGCCCTGGCCCAGCCCGCCAACCTGCTGGTGCTGGACGAGCCCACCAACGACCTGGACATGGATACGCTCGACCTGCTGGAGGATCTGCTGGCCGACTACGACGGCACCCTGGTCCTGGTCAGCCACGATCGCGACTTCGTCGAACGCCTCGCCACCTCGACGATCGCCCTCGACGGCCGCGGCCGCGCGGTGGAGACGCCCGGCGGCTGGAAGGATTTCATCAGCCAGAACCCCGGATTCTTCGAGGCCCTCCAGCCGCCGCCCGCGGCCGTGAAGCCGGCAAGAGCGAGGGTCGCGCCGCCACCCCGATCCACCAAGCTCTCCTACAAGGACGCCCGCCGGCTGGAGGAACTGGAAAAGCTGATGCCGAAGCTGCACGCCGGAATCGAAGCCGCGGAACAGGTTCTGGCGGACGCCGGCCTCTATCAGCGCGACCCTTCAGCCTTCGCCCGCGCAACCGAAGCCCTACAGGCGACGCGACTTCGCCTCGCCGAGGCGGAGGACGAATGGCTGCGTCTCGAAGAATTGCGGGAAGAAACAGCCAAGCTGGTATAGAGTTCGCGAACGCCTCTAGCGGCGTCAGAAAGTGGCCGGCCTTGACCGGACAAGAAGGGCAGGAAGCGCAGCTCGACCGGGCCTATCGCCGGAAAGCGCTGATTGCGTGCCAGGGCCTGGCGAGGATCCTCCACAAGGCGGTCGATTGTTACGATGGGGACCTGGAATCCTTTGCCATCTATTTATCGGTGGTCTGCGCCAGCCTCAGCGCTGCGCACCGGGACCCCGACGTGCTGGCCTTGCCCGCGGACGCCGGGCCGTTGCCCGACTCCTATCACCGGCCAGTGAGCCGGCGCGCCATCGCCGCATCCACCGGCCTGCCGCGTGAGACGGTGCGGCGCAAGATCGCCCAGCTGGTGGCCGCCGGTCGCCTGACCGAAGAGCCTCAGGGCGTGCGGACCCAGAGCGGCGTCCTGGGACTGCAGCGCAATGCTGAGTTCGCCGTCGTCCTGATCCGGGAAATCGAACGCTCCGCCTTGGAATTCGCCACGCTGGCGCGAAGAAGCGCGCCCGGAACGCCCCCGGAGCCATCATGACCGCGGCTGGACGGCCGGTCCGGCTTGGCGGCGCCGGATTTCGCTCCTAGGGTTCCGCCCGCTCAGCCGGGAGGGTCATCTTGAAGCCATTGCGTTGGCCCATACGTCTATTCGTGCTCGCCGCAGCGGCGGCGCTCGCCGCCTGCTCGCCGGCCAAGCCGACAACGAGCGGGGCGACGGTGATCCGCTTCGCCACAGACTGGCGGGCCCAGGCCGAACAGGGCGGCTTCTATCAGGCGCTTGCCACCGGCGAGTACAGCAAGCGCGGACTGGACGTGAAGATCATCCAGGGCGGCCCGAGTGTGAACGTGCCGCAGCTGCTGGCCACCCACTCGGTCGAGATGGGCATGGGCTCCAACGACTTCATCGTCATGAACATGGCTGAGGAGAAGGCGCCGGTGAAGGCGGTCGCCGCCTTCATGCAGAAGGACCCGCAGGTCCTGATCGCCCATCCCGGCCAGAACATCGCCTCGATCGCCGACATGCGCGGCCGGCCGATCCTGCTGTCCGATGCGGCGGTCACCGCCTACTGGGTCTGGCTGAAGGCGAAGTACAGATTCACCGACGCCCAGGTGCGCAAATACACCTTCAACGTCGGGCCGTTCCTCAACGATAAGCGCCTGATCCAGCAGGGCTACGTGACCAGCGAGCCCTACACGATCCAGAAGCAGGGCCACATGACGCCGGCGATCTTCCTGCTCGCCGACGAGGGCTACCCCAGCTACGCGACGATGGCGCTGGCGGGCAATGACCTGATCGCCTCCAATCCCAAGGCGGTGCAGGCCTTCGTCGACGCGACGGCGGCCGGCTGGAAGTCCTACCTCAACGGCGATCCCAAGCCCGGCGACGCCCTGATCCTGAAGGACAATCCCGAGATGACCCAGGATGTGCTGGACCAGGCCCGCCAGACCATGCGCGCCTATGGCCTGGTGGAGTCGGGCGACGCGCTGACATCCGGCATCGGGGTGATGACCGACGCCCGCTGGGCCGAGTTCTTCAAGGTCGCCGCCGACCAGGGTGTCTACCCCAGGGACCTTGACTACAAGCAGGCCTACACCCTGCAGTTTGTCGGCAAGTCTCCTCCCCCAAAGTGACCGTCGCTTCCCTTGACTTGGTGGAGGTCGACTACCCTGGCCGGGGGCTCGCGCTCGGGCCGTTCAGCCTGGCGCTGGAGGCGGGCGAGACGGTCGCGCTCATCGGGCCGTCAGGGTGTGGGAAGTCCACGGCGCTGCGGTTGCTGGCGGGTCTGGAGCAGCCGAGCCGCGGGCGGGTTTCCCTGGCCCAGGGGCGCGGCGAGACATCGGTCGTCTTCCAGTCGCCGACGCTGATGCCGTGGGCGACGGCGGAGGCCAACGTCGCCCTTCCACTGGAGCTTTCGGGCCACCCGAAGGACCGGGCGCGCGGCGAGGCCCGTGAGGCGCTGGCGAAGGTGCGGCTGGACGCGGGGGCGCAGGCGGCAAAGCCCGCGCAGCTGTCGGGCGGGATGGCCATGCGGGTGTCGCTGGCCCGGGCGCTGGTCACGCGGCCGAGGCTGTTGCTGCTGGACGAGCCCTTTGCGGCCCTCGACGAGATCACCCGCCGGGCGCTGGCCGACGACATCCAGACGCTGTGGGCCGAGCTGAAGCCGGCGATCGTGTTCGTGACGCACAACGTGGAAGAGGCCGTCTACATGGGCTCACGCCTGATCGTGATGTCGCCCGGCCCAGGACGCACCGCCAGCGAGACCGTGGTGACAGGGCCGATCCCGCGCCCGCCGGGGTTCCGGACGAGCGCCATCTTCCGTGACACGGTCGAGAAGGTCTCCGCCGACCTCGCAACCGCCATGGAGCAGGCCGCATGAGCCGCTCCCTCCCGATCCTGGCGCCGCTGGCGCTGATCACCCTGCTGCTCCTGCTCTGGGAGATCACCTGCCGCGCCCTGCACGTCCCGGAATACATCCTCCCGCCGCCGAGCGCGGTGGCGCAAGCCGCCGCTGCCAACGCGCCGCTGCTGCTCAGCTCTGCCTGGAACACCTTGTCCACCGCGATCGAAGCGCTGGTCACGGCCAGCGTCATCGCCTGCTCCATCGCCCTTGTGGTGTCGATGAGCCCTGTGCTGGAGGCGGCGGTCCGGCCTGTGGCGGTGACGATCCAGGCGACCCCGGTGGTGGCCATCGCCCCGCTGGCGCTGATCTGGGCCGGCGTGGACCATCCGCAGCGCGCAATCCTCGGCCTGGCGGTGATCGTCGCCTTTTTCCCGATCTTCTCCGGCGCGTTGACGGGGCTCCGTTCAGCCGATCCGGACCTGGAGCGGCTGTTCGACCTGTATGGCGCCCATCCGATCCAGCGACTGCTGCGCCTGCGGCTGCCATCGGCGATCCCATTCCTGATCGAGGGACACAAGGTGGCGGCCGGGCTGGCGATCGTCGGGGCGGTGGTCGCCGAGTTCGGCGCTGGCTCGGGCGGGGTGCAGGGCCTGGCCTGGCGCATCCTGGAGGCGTCCAACCGGCTGCAGATGCCGAAGGTATTCGCGGCCCTGGTGATCCTCGCCGCCATGGCCGCCAGCCTGTTTGGCCTGCTGCAGATCGGTGAGCGGGAGCTGCTCGCGCGCTGGCGGGGTCGCCGCAACTAGGCCTGCGTTAGGCGGGGATTAAGTCCGCTGCAGTAAAGGTTTAGAGGCCTGCGGAGCCTCCCATGCGCTTCTTCGCCTATCTTGCCGCCGTCGCGGTCCTGTTCGCCATCGCCAACCGGAGCGCCGCCCAGGCGGCCGATCCGGTCGCCCCCCCGAGCGCCTCCGCCAAGGCCGCCGGTCTGAGGATGCTGACGTGGCCCGGCAAGGTCGCCATCGCGGCGCCGGCAAAGCCCGTCGCCCCGCGTGCGCCGGCCGTCATTGCCCCGCAGCCGCAGGCCGCGGCGCTGCCGACAAGCATCTACTCCGCGCCGCCCGCGCGTCCGGCCACGGCGCCGGTCCCGGCGCCCAGGACCCAGGCCCTGGCCTTGGCCCAACCCCAGGCGGCGGACGGCGGCGCGACGCCGCGGTTCTATTCGCTGCACCGCGCCTACGGCCAGAAGCCCGACGCCATCGCCCTGACGCCGCAGTTCTTCGCGAGCGACTCTCCCGACCTTGCCAGGCCGCCGCCGCCGGCCGCCAGGCCGGTGGTGACCGCGTCCGGTCGCGTCGAGCGCGCCGCCCCCGTCGATTCCGACCCGGCCAACTGACCCCATGACCGTCAGCAAGCTCCACGACCTGATCGAGCTGGCCAAGGAGCCATCCAGCGAGCGGCGGCGCGAGCTGCTGCGCGAGATCTCGGACCTGTTCATGGCCCAGTCGCCCGATCGGCTCGATCCCAATCAGATGGAGCTGTTCGACGACGTGATGGGTCGGATCACCACCGAGATGGAAGAGGCCGTCCGCGTGGAGCTGTCCCAGCGCCTGGCGCCGAGCCCGATCGCCCCGCCGCGCCTGTTGCGGGGTCTGGCCAGCGACACCGCAGCGGTCGCCGGGCCGGTCCTGCGGGAGTCGACGGCCCTGACCGAAGCCGACCTCGTGGCCCTGGCGGGCACGGGCGACCAGGAGCGCCTGCGCGCCATCTCGCAGCGTCGTCAGGTGCCCGCGGTGGTCTCCGACGCCATCGTCGAACGCGGCGATGACACCACCCTGGACGTGCTGCTGCGCAACCAGGGCGCAGAGCTGTCGCGCCAGGCCAGCGAGGCGGCGGTCGATCGCGCTCACGCCAATCCGGCCCTGCACGAGGCGGTGGTCGAGCGCAGGAGCCTGCCTGCCGACCTGCTGAACGAGATGTACTTCGTCGTGGAGGCCCGCCTGCGCGAGCAGATCATGGCCCGCAACGCCGAGGTCGACCCGCAGGAACTGCAGGCGGCGCTCGAAGCTGGGCGCAAGCGGCTGGCTGAAAAGGACGGCGTGTTCCCTCCCGACTTCGCCAAGCTCGAGGCCGAGGTGCACAACCTTGCCCGGCGGGGCGAGCTGACGCCGACGGTGCTGACCCGGTTCCTGAGGCAGGGCCAGCAGGTCAAGTTCATGATCGCCCTGGCGACCCTGGCCGAGATCGACTTCCCCACCGCCCGGCGCATCCTGGAGGGTCAGCAGATCGATCCCCTGGCGATCGTCTGCAAGGCCGCCGGCTTCGACCGCGCCATGTTCCTGACCTTCACCGTCCTGATGCTGGACAAGGACGCCAACGCCATGGCCCGGGCGCGCGAATACGGCGAACTCTACGCCCAGCTCACCACCGAGTCCGCCAACCGCGCCATCCGCTTCTGGCGCCTCCGCCGCCAAAGCGGCGACCTCGCTGCGGCCTGAGACGCCGCGCCCGTTGCGGGGCGCGAGCACAGCAGATCAAAATAATTTCGTCACCCTCGGGCTTGTCCCGAGGACCCATACGCGCCGCATCTCAGACTATCCCAAGTCGTTAGTGCAAGGCGCTCAGCCCTCAGCGAGGCTACGGCAAACCTTTACTCTCAGTGTTCATGGGTCCTCGGGACAAGCCCGAGGATGACGGTGGGAGGGACCGGGCGCCTCCGCGCGTCGACTGGACCGCCCTAGTGCGCCCGAGAGCCTTCGCGGAGGGCTTCCAGGTTGGACTGGGCGGCGTCGGCGAGGGTGCGCAGGCCGCGTTCGGCGAAGACGTCGAGGGCCGCCAGGAGGGCTTCAGCGGCACGGGCGGACTCGCCGCGGTCCCGGCCGCGGGCCGTGACCTGGGCCATGTAGACCTTGGCCAGGTTGAGCTGCAGCACGGCCCAGACGATCGGATCCGGTGGCGCGCGAAGGGCCGCGAGCTCGCCGCGGAGGATGGCTTCCGCCTCGTCGAGCGCCACCGCGTCGCCCCGCGTCTCGGCGCGACGCACCAGGCAATCGGCTCGGTCCTGGGCGGCGATGGTGCGCAGGGCGACGGTCGGGGCCGCGTTCAGGACGTTGAGCGCCCTGGCGAAGGCCTGCATCGCGCGATCGTAGGCGGCCTCGCTGGCTCCGGCGTCCCCGAGGGCCAGCAGGGCCACGCCCAGGCTGTGGTGCAGCCGCGCCCAGTCCATCGGCGAGTGGTCGGGGGTCAGCAGGTCGATGGCCAGGCCGATCACCTCGACGCCTTCGAAGATCGGCGTGACGTCGCCTTCAAGCTCGCCAAGCCGCACCAGGGCGGCGGCGCGCACTTCCTGCACGCGGGCCAGGGTCAGCGGATGGTAGGCGCCGTCCAGCGCCGCCTGCGCCTTGTCGAGATCGATCAGGGCGGTGCGCATCAGCTGCGCCTCGCGCAGCCGGGCCCCGCAGGCCGTCAGGAATTCGGCGCGGTCGCAGCGCATGCGTGCGGCGGTGTAGGCCTCGTTGCGGCGCTTGATGTTGAGCCCGGCCAGAGCCCGCTCGAAGGTCGTGACGGCGGCCTGCACCTCGCTGAGCTCACCGCTCGGCATGGCCTTGCGCGCCGCCAGGCTGGCCGCCAGCCCGCGCGTCCGGAACGCGTCGGACGCCTGTCCCATCAGGAATTCCGCCGCAGCGTTCAAGCCGTTCTCGCCGAACAGGTCAGCGCCCAGCAGGGCGACCTCGGCCTGCTCGCAGATCGCCCGCCGCACCGCCTCGGACCGGCCTTCCTTGCGCGCAAGCCCGGCCGCCTGTTCGGCGCATGAGGCCGCCTTTCGCAGGGCCGCCGCGTCGCCCGTCCGCCGGGCGAATTCGCGCCAGACCTGGGAGGCCGACACCAGCCGCTCAGAGCGATCCTTGACCCCGATGCGTCCGGCCGCCACGTCGGCGGACCGTCCCTCGTTCTGCAACAGATTCAGGTCCAGCAGTTCCAGCAGGGCCGGATCGCCCGGGCAGAGCCCGTCGCGGCGCGGCGCAGGCGAGAAGAACCTCTTCAGTTCACGCCCGATCTCGAACATGCATCCGCTCCACTCGCCAAGCACTCTTGTCCCGCGTCGGCACGGTCGGCGGGGACTCGATGCTTACTGAGCAAGGGTGGAGCCGCCCGGCCTGCGCGAAAGATTAAGGCTTGATTAACGCCACCGGCGTCAAGCGGTCGCAGCTCAGCCGCGTTCACGAGTGCGTTCGAAGCGCACCTTGGGATAGCGTTCGGTCACGTAGCCGATCTCCCAGGCCGACTTGGCCAGGAACACCGGCTGCTCGTCGATGTCCTGGGCGATCGCCGACCGATGCTTGGAAGCGAAATCCTCAAGATCGGCGCGATCGCCGCCCAGCCATCGCGCCTCGGCGTAGGGCGCCGGCTCGAACAGGACGTCCAGCGCATATTCGCCCGACAGACGGTCGGCCATCACCTCGAACTGCAGCGGCCCCACCGCGCCGACGATGAAGTCGGCGCCGAGCAGCGGCCTGAACAGCTGGGTCACCCCCTCCTCCGCCAGGCCTTCCAGCGCCTTCTTCAGGTGCTTGGCCTTGAGCGGATCCTTCACGCGCACCCGCTGCAGCATCTCGGGCGCGAAATTGGGCAGGCCGGCGAACCTCAGGGCGCCCGTCTCCGACAGGCTGTCGCCGACGCGCAGGGTGCCGTGATTGGGGATGCCGATGACGTCGCCGGCGAAGGCCTCCTCGGCCAGCTCCCGCTCGGAGGCGAAGAACATCATCGGGTTGTGTACGCTCATCTGCCGGCCGGTGTTCTGCACCTTCAGCTTCATGCCGCGGGTGAACCGGCCCGAGCACAGGCGCAGGAAGGCGATCCGGTCGCGGTGCTGGGGGTCCATGTTCGCCTGCACCTTGAACACGAACCCCGAGACCTCCGCATCACCCGGCGCGATGTGGATCTCCTCGCCCCCGCGGCGCACGTCGGCCAGGCCCGGCGGCGGCGCATAGGCGCCGAGGCCCTGCAGCAACTGCAGCACGCCGAAGCGCCGCAGCGCCGAGCCGAAGAACACCGGCGTCATGTGCCCTTCCAGGAACGACTGTGCGTCGAACGGCTTGGAGGCCTCCTGGACCAGCATGGCGCCCTCCTGCGCCTCCTCGAGCTCGTCGGGCGCGAGGTACTGGACGACGGCGTTGGAGCCCAGCGCCACCGGCTCGCCATGGTCTTCCTCGGCCGGGCGGCGGCTGAACGGCAGGAAGCGGCTTCCCTTCAGGTCGACGATGCCCTTGAAGCGCGATCCCGAGCCGGCGGGCCAGTAGAGCGGGGCGGGGTCCAGGGCCAGCTTGGAGGCGATCTCGTCGAGCAGGGCGAAGGGGTCCAGCGCCTCGCGGTCCATCTTGTTGATGAAGGTGAGGATCGGGATGTCGCGCAGGCGGCACACCTCGAACAGCTTCAGGGTCTGCGGCTCGATCCCCTTGGCGGCGTCCAGCACCATGACCGCGGCGTCGGCGGCCGTGAGGGTGCGGTAGGTGTCCTCCGAGAAGTCTTCGTGGCCGGGCGTGTCCAGCAGGTTGAACATCAGGCCGTCGTGCTCGAAGGTCATGACGCTGGCCGAGACCGAGATCCCGCGCTCGCGCTCGATCTTCATCCAGTCGGAGCGGGTCCGGCGCTGTTCTCCCCGCGCCCTGACGGCGCCGGCGAGCCGGATCGCCCCGGCGGACAGCAGGAGGTTCTCCGTCAGCGTGGTCTTGCCGGCGTCGGGGTGGGAGATGATGGCGAAGGTGCGCCGCCGTGCGGCTTCGGCGGCGGGGAAGGCGGTCGTCATGGGCGGGGCGCTTACCCTGCCCCGGGCCTCAAGTCACGCCGCCGCCTTCTCCCAGACGTACTGGTCGGCGAGCGCAGCGCTCATTCGGCCGGACTGTTGCTGCTGGTGAAGCTGGGCGAGCAAGTCCGGATCGAGACTGACGAAACGGACCGTCACCTCCTCGGCGGAGCAGCCCCTCAGCGGCGCGGCGAATAGCGCAGCGTTCAGATCGGGCGCCTTGGAGACGATCAGGCTGGCAAGGCGGCGCGCCCGCTCAGCCGCCCGGTGCTGCAGGCGCGGCTCCTCGGCGAAAATCTCGCGGCCCAGGCGCATCAGCTGGTCCAGGCTCAGGGACGAGATCCGCCGCGCCTCCATGGGAGGCGTCGTCAGCTGCACCTCGAGACTCAGCACCACGTCGTTCAGCAGGAAGAACATGCGTCACACCCTCGGGAACCCCCTCCCGGAGGCCTGAGACTTCGCACAGCTGAGCTTTAGAGGCGGTGTAGAAACCGGGTTAATTGCCGAGCTCAGGCTTCGTCCACGGGCTCGGTCAGGAAGTGGCGGCCCTTGCGGTCATCGATCTCGACCACCCAGAGATCGGGGTCCACCCGCGCGGAACGCTCGATGTATTGGTCCAGGTCGTCTTCCTGGCGCGAGGCGGCCGGATGCATCCAGACCCGCTCGCCATCGGACCGCACCGCCTCGACATAGAGCCGGGCCGTCCCTTCGGACCGGTTGACCACCTTGACGATGACCGCGCCGGCGCGCGGGTCGCCCTTGCGCACGACGACGGGGAAGGCTCCGCCGAGTTCAGCCCGCCGGATCAGGCCGGACACCCAGATATCGGTGGAAAGGATCAAATCGGCTTCCGTAACGGTCCGGCAATAGCCTTCCCATAGGTTACCCGTATCGGGACGGCGTAACAGAGTACCATTTCATGACCCTTCGGCGCATCGCCGTTAGAGCCGGGTTCGCAGCATGCGTTTCCCTGGCCTGTGTTGCGGCCCCGATCGTGGCTGCCGCCAACACGGCGGGCGACCTCTATTACGAGCGTACGGTGATGAGCGTGGCCGACGCCCGCTGCCGGCTGTTCACCCCGGAGATCTCCTCGGCCCTCGCCGCCGCCAGAGCGCAGGCCCGGGCCGCGGCTCTACGTTCGGGGGCTGACCAGGCATCCATCCAGACGCTGGCCGACCGGGCCAAAGCCAGGGCGCAATCCACAGCCTGCGGGTCGGCCGACCTCGCCACCGCAGCCGGCCGTGTGCGCTCAGCGTTCGACGGCTACAGCCGCATCCCCCGCATGAGCTTCCCCGGAGATCAGGCCGCCTGGCGCGCCGACCGGACCTACGCCGTGGACGGCCCGACCTGGAAGCTGGCACAGACCGGCCGGATCGGGCCGCAGCAATTCACCTTCGGACTGGCCGGACGACGGGGGGAAGCCCCCCGGCTGATGGTCGTCACCGCCTTCGGCGACGCGCCCGCCCCCTATTCGGCCCGGCTGCTGGTCCGCGACCAGGCCCGCGCCCCGGAGGCCTATCTCAACGCCCTCCAGGTCAGCGCCACAGCGCGCCTGCCCCTGTCAGCGAGAACGCCGCCGCGCAACGCGATGCGCGCCTACGCGGCGGAAGCCCGCAACGACGCCGAACCGCGGCTGCTCGCCGCCGGTCAGGACTCGGCCACCGCCTTCCGCTTCCCGGCCGCTGCAGCTGACGCCATCGCCGGCCTCGATCCGAGGGAATCCATCGCCGTCGAGTTCGTGTTCATGGGTCGCTCGGGCGACATCGTCCGCACCGCCTACGTCGAAGTCGGCGACTTCGCCGCCGGCCAGGCCTTCCTGACCGTCGCGCAGCGGTAGAACTCAGCCGCCGGCCCGGCCTGCCGGGTTGAAGGCGATGATGTTGGCGCCCTCGGGAACTGGGGAGGTCGGCTCGGCTCCGGTGTCCGGCTGCATCACCGGCATGCGCACGGTGACCGAGGTCCCTTCGGCCAGCTGGCTTTCGATCGACATCGCCCCGCCGTGCAGCTCTGCGAGGGCGCGGACCAGCGACAGGCCGAGCCCGGAGCCTCGCCGCTTCTGGTCGACATCGCCGGCCTGCTCGTAGGGCCGACCCAGGCGCTCGAGGTCGGCGCCGGCGATGCCGACGCCGGTGTCGGAAACCACCACCTCCAGCTCCGCCCCATCGGCCTGCACGGCCACGGTGACCGAGCCACCCTTGGGCGTGAACTTCAGCGCATTGGCCACCAGGTTCAGCACGATCTGCTTGAGCGCGCGGGGATCGGCGTCGACGGGCAGGGGCTGGGGCGGCAACAACCCCCGTAGGGAGACGCCGACGTCGTCCGCCTGCAGCCTGGTCAGCCTCAGCGCCGCCGAGACGGCCTCGCGGGCATCGAACCGCTCCCGGCTCAGCTCGTAACGCTCGGCCTCGATCTTGGAGATGTCCAGCACGTCGTTGATCAGCGCCAGCAGGTGGCGGCCGGCGTCGTGGATCATCTCGACGTACTCGCCGTACTTGGGTTGCAGTTCGCCGAACAGACGCGAGCGCATCACATCGGAAAAGCCGATGACGGCGTTCAGCGGCGTGCGCAGCTCATGGCTCATGTTGGCGACGAAGCGGGACTTGCCGGCGTTCAGCGCCTCGGCCTCCTCGCGTGCAACTTCCAGCGCCTCGACCCGGGCGACCTCGCCGGTGGCGTCGCGCACGATCCCGGCGAGGCGGCCCTCGGCGGTCTTGCGCAGGCTGATGGCGCAGGCCCTGTCGGGGGCCAGGGCCGGGGCGAACAGGGCCTCCCCGGCGCCCGAGAGCAGCACCCCGCCAACGAGCGCCTGCAGGTCGGATCGATCCCTGGGATCAGCCAGCTCGATCAGGGCCGTGCCGCGCAGGACCGCCCCGTCGATGCCTTCAGGGGCGTAGCCGAAGGCCGAGAGCACCTCCCCGGCGGCATCCAGGGCCAGGATCAGGTGGGGCTGGTCGGACAGCAGCCGCTCCAGGCCGCCCTCGGCCAAGCGGCGGGCCGCCAGAAGCCGCCCGGCGCGACGGCGGGCGAGCAAAAGGCCCGCGCCCAGCCCGAAACCGACGGTGGCCAGCCCTACGAACGCCAACCAGAAGTCCGCCGGGGCCTCGGGAGAATGGAGCGTCAGGCCGGCCAGCCTTGCCAGGACCGCGACCGCGATGGCCGCCAGCGACAGGGCGACCCCCTGGGCCGTCAGACTCGACGTCGCGAAGAGGGCGCCGACGGCGGCGGGCGCCAGGCACCAGGCCGCCAGCGGTCCCGCGATACCCCCTGCGAGCAGGCAAGCCGTCGCGCCGCAGATGGCCCATAGCCCGAGCACCGCAGGCCGCCACGCCTCCTGGTCATCACGGCGCAGGAAACAACCCGCCACGCCGGGAACCGCGCCGACCGCCATGGCGAGGGCCGACGGCCACTCCAGGCCGTTCAGGGCGAAGGTCAGGACCAGCAGGGAAAGCACGACGCACCCGGCCCATGCGGCATGCCAACGCACGACGTCCCGCATCTCATCCGACGGGGACGGACGATCGGTCGGGGCGGAGGGCGGACGGTCGGCCAAGGGAATCGGATGCTGGATGATGGGCGACTGTACAGCCGCCTGAGGACTCGCCAAAGGCCGCACAATCGCAGCGCGACCTTGGTCCACAGGAGTCCGCAGGACGTTGCGGCAGGGCCTCGCCTTGCTTAAGTCCCTGGATGATGAATGACAGCGGCATGGACGAGGAACTGGAAGCCCTGGCCGACGAGTTCGCCCTCTTCGACGACTGGGAGGAGCGCTACCGCCACATCATCGACCTCGGCCGCGCGCTCGAACCGCTGGACGAGGCCGAGCACTCAGACGCCAACAAGGTCCGCGGCTGCGCCAGCCAGGTCTGGCTCGTCACCGAGCCCGGCCAGGACGGGACGCTGCACTTCCGCGGCGACTCCGACGCCCACATCGTGCGGGGGCTGATCGCCATCCTGCTGCGGCTCTATTCGGATCGGCGCCCCGAGGACGTGCTGCGGTTCGACGCCAACGCCGCCTACGAGCGGCTGGGGCTCGCCGGAGCGCTCACCGCCCAGCGCTCCAACGGACTGTTTTCGATGGTGAGCCGCATCCGCCGCGACGCGGAGGCGGCCGACGCCGGCCCGGTTTCAGTCGTCGGCGGCGAACACCGCTGACGGCGAGGCCCGGCGCACGCGCAGCTGAACAGGCTGACCGACCGCATAGGCTCCCAGGCGTTCCTTGCGCACGAGCACCTCCAGCCGCTGGCCCTGCGCCTGGACCAGCAGGTTTGGATAGCCGTCGACCGGATTGACGCGGTCCACCTGCACCACCAGGACCCCGTGGCCCGCCACCTCGGCGGCGTCGCGCGCCTCGACCACCCGGCCCTCGATCCCGGCATAGTTCTCGATCACCTGGACCAAGGCCGCCTCCGCTTCATCCGCCATCGACCAGCCGCTGCACGATCGCGTCCGAGATCGGCTGGCCTGTGTGTTCCTGGTAGTAACTGTAGGCCGGCGATGGGTTGACCTCGAAACAAAACCATTCGCCGTCCGCGGTGCGTCGCAGGTCGATGCCTGCCAGGGTGAGGCCGAGGGCGCTCGCGAGAGCGACGCAGGTCGCCTCGACCGCTTCGGGCAGGTCGATCGCCGCCATGGCGAGGTCCAGGCCATCGCGGCCTGCGTAGCGATAGTCGATGGCCGGTGAGCGGACCTCGCTGGCGAAGACCGCGTCCCCGACCACGTGGACGCGCACGTCCACGCCTTCGATGAGCGCCTGGAACTGGGTGGGCAGCACCGCGAGACGCTCCAGCCCGCCGGCGTCGGCCGGCGTCCACTCGCGCACGATGGAGCGGATCGAACTGGTCGACTTGTAGATGATCCGGCCATGCCGGGCGTGGAACGCGCGCACTGCATCGCCGTCGTTGGTCACGATCGTCGGCGGCGTGGACAGGCCACAGGCGGCGATCAACTGCGCCTGGTAGGGCTTGGAGACATTGCTGGCCATGGCCGCGGGGCGGTTGATGACGCAGCCGGGCGCAATGTCCAGCCAATCGGTCAGCAGCTCGTTCCACGCCAGGGCCCGGCCGTAGTCCGCTCCATCGCCGGTCCGCCGCCCCCGGGGCCGCACCTCCGGCAGGGTCACCACATCGACCGCGCGCGCATAGAGGCCGGTGAAATCCTCCAGCGGCCAGACGGTCTCGTCGAACCACACCCGCCCACGGGGTCCCGCAGCGGAGACCTCGACGGACAGGTCGCTGAACAGGCACTGCCTCTGGTTCAGGACCAGGTGCGGCGCGCCCGCCGCCTCGGCGCTGGCGATGGCGAGCGCCATCGGCGGCTCTGACGGTATGCCGGCGAACAGGATCACGCCGCGACCTCCGCGGCCGGCCCGGTCCCCAGCGCCTCGAGGCGGGCGGCGAGCACCGACAACTCGCCAGCTTCGTCCAGGACCGGCCAGGGATCGGCTCCGGCGAATCCCCATGCGTCGGGCTCTGAGGCGGGTCGCGCGAAGGCGATCCTCAGCAACTCGACCTTTCCGCTATGCGCCAGCCGGCGACAGGCTCCGGCGAGCCCGGCTGGCGCGCCCAGCACCTCATCGCCGACGACCAGGGCCTGGCTCGCGCCGTCGAGCGCAGGCTCGGCGAACACGGCCGGCCGGTTGAGCCCGAGCGCGTTCAGGGCCGCGTCGCTGAGGGGCCCGATGGGGTCCGGCAGGCGCACCGCCCCAGTCGGCGGTGGAAGCCGGCGGGTGCTGGTCGTGGAGCCGCGCGCCAGCGGCCGCAGCCCTGCCTGCGCCGCCAGCGCTGTCCAGATGACCTGGCGTCCAGGGCCGCCGCCGAGGCTCGACGGCGATGGCCGGTTGACCACTGGGCAGGGCGCCGACGCCAGCCAGCTCACCAGCAGGGCGAACAGCTCCAGCTGGCCATATTGCCGGTCTTCAGCGCGCCAGCCGTCGAACAGGGCGATGTCCACCCCCGTCAGCCGGTTGAAGATCACCGTCGGCGACGCGTCCGAAAGGGCCTGGCCGTCGTGGAAGCGGATGTCGGCGGCGCCCTTGCCGGCCGTGACGGCATGGAGCCAGAAGGGCGCGAGCGCGATCTCCTCCAGGGTGCGGACCTGCACCGAGCCCCCGCGTCGCCGCAGCAGGTTGGCGACGCGCAGGGCGGTCGGGTCGGCCGGATCGGCCAGGATGAGGCATCGCATCTGCGCTGAGGACGGGACCGGCTAGGAACGGCCGCCGGAGTCGTAGAGCCGCTTGGCGTGGGCCGAGCCTTGTCGCATCTGCTCGGCCAGCTGCTGGTCCTCTTCCTGCTGGTAGGCGCCCTGGCTCAGATCCGGACGGAGATCGCCGCCGATCATCGGCTGCGCCTTGGCGGAGCCGCTCCCACCGCCGCCCACCGCGGCCTCCAGCGCCGACACCCGCGCGTAGAGGTCCGAAAGCGTGGCGTCGTCCGCGCCCTGGCCGCCGAAGCCGAAGCCGCCTGGCCGTCCTTCTGTGAACTTGCCGTCCCCAAGCTTGTTGTCCGCGGGGCCTTTGTCGAAGGCGGCGGACTTGTCGATCAAAGGCTTTTCCAGCCGCTTGTCGGCCAGGACGCTCTTGTGGTCGATCAACGGCTTCTCGTTGGCGATCTCCTTGCGGTCCTTGAAGTCCTTCTCCTTGATGTCCTTCAGCTCCTTGACCTTCACCCGGCACTTGACCTGCAGGTTGGCGCTCATGATGGCGCTGGAGGCGGAGATCCCGGTCACCGCTACGCAGGTGTTGGCGCTGGCGTAGGACTTGGAATTGGGCGTCGAGGTGGCCGTGAACGAGGTGTTCCCGCTGGAGCCGGGCCAGGGATCGCCGGCGTCGCCCCGGCCGTGGTTGTTCTCCAGGTCGCGCTTCCCGTCCGCCTGCATCAGGGCGACCTTGTAGTGGTTCTCGTTGGTGTTGGTGCCCTGCGACTCGTCGATGTGCCAGATCAGCAGGCCGGGGCCGGGCAGCGAGGCGTCGAAGCCGGTCTGCTGGCGATTCTCGACCAGGAAGTACTCCTGGCCGGCAGCGCCGTCCTTCCACAGGCGATAGAGGGTGTGGGCGTCCTTCACGTCATGGATGCTGACCACCGCATTGGTGGTGCGGTTGTCGACGCTGGCCCAACCCTGGTTCGCCTTGCACCAGGCGCTGGGATGGCACGGGGTGTCACCCCCACCACCCCAGCTGCCGGCGGCCATCAGGCACCAGTTGCCGATGCCTTCGGAGGACCCGTCGGTGTCGTAGAGGTCGGGGAAGCCGAACAGCAGGTGTCCCAGTTCGTGGGCGCAGACGCCGATCTTGCTGTCTTCTGGCACGGTGAGGTAGCCGAACACCTGGACCCCGTCCGCGTTCTGGGCGCCGCCGTCGAGGGTCCACTTGTGCGACCAGATGTCGCCGCCGCTGCCGGTGACCTCGGCGCCGGGCCCGGCGTGGATGACGATGAAGGCGTCGACGAAGCCGTTGCCGTCATTGTCGTAGGGGGCGAAGTTCACCGACGGGTTGGCCGCCTGGAGAGCATCGCGGGCCAAGGTCTGGGCGTTGGGCTTCGCACCGCCGGTCCCCGACTGGCCGTGGGCATAGGCTGCGAGCGTCTGCGGCATGCGGAACGGGCCGACCACGTCGCCCTGGATGTCGATCAGCCCGTTGGTGACGTCCTGATAGTACTCACGCACGCTCTTGGTCGCGATCACCCCCTGCGAGAAGAACAGGTCGCGGAAGTGCTGCTGGGTCTGGACCATGGCCTTGTCGGAGAAATCGACCAGAACGACGATCACCCGCAGCACCCCGCGCAGCGGGGCGCGGTCCGCCGCGGCGCTGCGGATCACGCTGAGGGCGGTTCCGACGGGAAAGGCTTCCGGGGGCAGGATGACGCCGTCGTTGAAGCCCACAGGCGCCGGTTCGCCGGCCTTGAGCGAGAGCGCGGCCGGCACGCCGCCCGAGCTGCGCAGCGTTTCCATGGCCTGGATGATGGTATCCCTGAGGTCAGGATGGGGCGCGACGACACATCGCTGGCCGTCATCGGACTGTTTCACCCCGTGGATTATGTGCAGGTAGTCCCGGACAAGCTCTTGTGCGGTGCGGGTCATGGCGGCCTCCCCATGGGTTCGATCGGCGTCGATAGCTGACGCGCCGGCCGGGGCGCGGTCGATCCGGACACAACCGGCCGGGCCATAACCTCGCGACAAAAAGCCTTGCTGATCAAGGCTAACCCGCTCGCCACACGGATATTTGAACGTTGTCACACGCATGACTTGTTAGCCATGACAGTACGGTGAAAGCCAGGGCCGTCCGTTGGCAGTTCTATCCGGCGGCCCCTCTTGCTATGGCTGCGGCAGTGTCCGAAGGAACCTCGATGAACGCCCCCGCCCGTTTCGCCGACCCGGCCCTGCCGCGCCATGACTGGTCCCTGGCCGAGGTGGAGGCCCTGTTCGCCCTGCCGTTCACCGAGCTGGTGTTCCGCGCCGCCGAGGTCCACCGGCGCTGGTTTGATCCCGCCGAGGTGCAGCTGTCGCAGCTGCTGTCGGTGAAGACCGGCGGCTGCGCCGAGAACTGCGGCTACTGCAGCCAGTCCTCCCACTTCGATACAGGCCTGAAGGCCTCACGGCTGATGGACGCCGATGCGGTGATCGCCCAGGCGGCCGAGGCGAAGGCGGCCGGCGCCCAGCGGTTCTGCATGGGGGCGGCCTGGCGCGAGCTGAAGGACCGTGACCTGCCCAAGGTCTCGGCGATGATCTCCGGGGTGAAGGCCCTGGGCCTGGAGACCTGCGCGACGCTGGGCATGCTGACGCCGGCGCAGGCGGGCGCGCTGAAGACGGCCGGGCTCGACTATTACAACCACAACCTCGACACCGGGCCGGACTACTACGCCGAGGTGGTCTCGACGCGGACCTATCAGGACCGTCTGGACACGCTGGCGGCCGTGCGCGCCGAGGGCATCGCCGTCTGCTGCGGCGGCATCGTCGGCATGGGCGAGGGCCGGCGCGATCGCGCCGGGCTGCTGCACGCCCTGGCGACCCTGCCCGAGCACCCCGAGAGCCTGCCGGTCAACGCCCTGGTCCCGATCGAGGGCACGCCGCTGGGCGACAAGGTCGCCGGCGAAGGCGAGATCGACGGGCTGGAGTTCGTTCGCACCATCGCCGTCGCCCGGCTGGTCTGCCCGAAATCGATGGTTCGGCTGTCGGCCGGCCGCGAGGCCATGAGCCGCGAGCTGCAGGCGCTGTGCTTCCTGGCCGGCGCCAACTCCATCTTCGTCGGCGCCAGGCTGCTGACCACGTCCAATCCTGAAATGGACGACGACACCCGCCTGTTCGCGGACCTGGGTCTGCGCCCGATGGGAGCCGAAGCCGCGGCGAGCTAGAACGTTCGGCGCCTTAGTCGACGCACCTTGCCGCCCAGCAACCCCCACCGTCATCCTCGGGCTTGTCCCGAGGACCCATGAACACGGCGAGTATAGGTTTACGCCTGAAGGGTTGAAAGGCCGCGCGGCGCTGCACTGACCATGATTTTCTTGAAATCACAGCGTCTATGGGTCCTCGGGACAAGCCCGAGGATGACGGAGTATTGATCGAACGCTCTGCGCTACGCGGCCGCCTGCATCGAGCGTAGCGCGGTCATTGCGGCGTCGATGGCGGCGGTGAGGGTGCGGTCGTCGTAGGGGACGGCCTTGCCCTGGCCCCAGACCGGGCCGGGCCAGGCGGCGTCGTCAGCGCGCCGGCCGACGACGTGGACGTGCAACTGCGATGTGACGTTGCCGAGCGAGCCGACGTTGAGCTTCTCCACCGGCCGTCCGATCGCCGCCCCGATGGCGCGCACGGCGCCGCCGGCGACGATGATCTCTTCCATCAGCTGGACCCGGTCGCCGTTGGTAATGTGCTCCAGTTCGCGCGCGCCCATCCGGCGCGGAACGAGCACGATCCATGGATAGCGGGCGTCGGCCTGCAGCCTCGCCTCGCACAGCTTCAGGGAAATGAGCGGTTCGGACGTCGACAGGAAGTCCGAAGCGAGCGAAAACTTTTCCAAATCAAATCTCGGCGGCCACGAACAAAGCGGGCGTCTCTAGCGGCCCAGGACGGGAGCGTCCACCTCAGCTCTGCATTTCCCGGGCCGGTCCCGGCGCCCGCCGCTGCAGCGGGCGCCTTGCCGCGCGGATCGCCCAAGGCTAGACCGCGCCGCACTTTCCCCAGACGGAGGTCTCCATGGCTCGCGCGAAGATCGCACTGATCGGTTCCGGCATGATCGGCGGCACGCTCGCCCACATCGCCGCGCGCGAGGAGTTGGGGGACGTGACCCTGTTCGACATCGTCGACGGCGTGCCGCAGGGCAAGGCGCTCGACCTGGCCGAAGCCACGCCGGTGTTCGGCAAGGATGTCTCGCTGAAGGGCGCCAGCGACTATGCGGGCATTGCGGGCGCGGACGTCTGCATCGTCACCGCCGGCGTGCCGCGCAAGCCGGGGATGAGCCGCGACGACCTGCTGGGCATCAACCTGAAGGTCATGAAAGCCGTTGGCGAAGGCATCAAGGCGCACGCGCCGAACGCGTTCGTGATCTGCATCACCAATCCCCTCGACGCCATGGTCTGGGCGCTGCAGGCGTTCTCGGGTCTGCCCCACAACAAGGTGGTTGGGATGGCCGGCGTGCTGGATTCAGCGCGCTTCCGCTGGTTCCTGGCCGAGAAGCTCGGCGTGTCGGTCGAGGACGTCCACGCCTGGACCCTCGGCGGCCACGGCGACGACATGGTGCCGATGGTGCGCTACTCGACGGTCGGCGGCCTGCCCCTGCCGGTGCTGGTGGAGCAGGGCATGCTGAGCCAGGCCGACCTGGACGGCATCGTCCAGCGCACGCGCGGCGGCGGCGGCGAGATCGT